>Ga0100401_1004156_pt1 | contig 10807 bp, 13 predicted proteins | sample CryGeymeta201525_FD_80421 | JGI IMG/M metagenome (GOLD analysis project Ga0100401, IMG submission 80421) | Groundwater microbial communities from Crystal Geyser aquifers in Utah, USA - Crystal Geyser metaG 2015-25 | ecosystem: Environmental > Aquatic > Deep subsurface > Groundwater | place: USA...
ACTTGCGCACCCATTATGGCTATTGTGGTAAGTTTCTTTGCTCCTTTGGTACTCAGGAGAATCTGAAAAAGTCGGTCGTCCGGATTATCGGCGATTATTCCAAAGGCACCGGTTTTTTTATATCCGATAATCAGGTCTTAACCAATTTTCATGTCATTGCCGATGAACCCAGTCCCAAGATTATTTTTCCCGACGGCAGTTTTATTACCCCCACCAAATCACCCGAAGATGCAGTGCTGGCTTTTTTATACCTATCTCAAAGCCAGAAGGATGAAAGATGGTTTTGAACTGTTGAGCCGGGAATATTTATGGAAAACCAATTATGAAGAGTGGACCAATCGGTTTACGGATATTCTTAATGTCGATATTATCAAGTCAGTCAGATTTGAAAAAACCAAAGACACGGCCTTAGTAAAATTTGAGACCAAAAACTGGGTCAATGGGGAAACCGAATTTCATTATTATGAGGGGACTTGGCAGACGATTTTCGAGGATGGTAAATACAAAATGCTTAAAAGCAATATCAAAGAAGTTGTCGATCCCGAATGGGATTGGTTTTACGAATAATATTTAATCAAATTGCTCAAAACCGTGATCCCGCCCTCGCCTACACAATTATTGTAAATATATTTTACAATCCCATTGACAAATATATTTACACCAGCTACCATAAATCATGGCTAACACTTTTTTCAAACAACTACGGCTAAAAAACAACTTTAGCCAATCCTTTGTTGCTTCCCATCTCTGCATTTCTCGACCCACCTATTTGCAGATAGAAAAGAGAGAACGAGAGCTAATGGTCAGTGAGGCTCAAAAACTAGCCGACCTCTACGGTCTGACTCTCGAGGCTTTACTGGGAGAACAGGATATTAAAGTGGGTATAACAGGATCTAAACAATCCAAGAAAATATCAAACCTTCGCCGGGTGTATATTCCTCAAAACAACATCGAAAAATTTAAACAGGTGCTACTTTACCTTTTGAGCAAGGTTGGTTCGCGCCCCAACATCGGGGAAACAGCCATTTATAAACTACTCTATTTTATTGACTTTGACTATTACGAAAAATACGAAGATCAGTTAATTGGTGCTAAATACATTCGTAATAATTATGGCCCAACACCGGTCCATTTTAAAAAAGTGGTTGATAAAATGATTAAGAATGGTGAACTGGAGGCGGTATCCAGTAAATATTTTCAATATCCTCAGAAAAAATATCTACCGAAAATATCGGCAGACCTATCTAAATTATCCGGTCAGGAAATAGCCCACATTGACGATGTCCTGGCCCGACTATCTGGTAAAAGCGCTAAAGAACTAACCGAATACTCCCACACCGACAACCCCTGGATGACCAAAAAATCAGGTGAAATTCTAGATTACGAATCAGTTTTTTATCGGGATGCCCTCCATTCGGTTCGGGACAACAGCCATGATCAGTTATGAGAGATTATCAACTTTCGACAAAGAGTTTAAAAAACTTTTCAAAAAGTATCGCTCGCTTAACGAGGATTTAACAGTCTTTAAAGATGCGCTGGAACTCTTTCCCTGTGGCCAAAGTAATAACAGTCAAATAGTAAATGATTCCGGTAACGTCAAAATTATCAAATCACGGTTATTTTGTCGGTATTTGCGTGGTTCAACCCTAAGAATAGTTTATGCTTATCATCAGAACGAAAATTTGATCTGTTTTTTAGAGATATATTTTAAAGGCCAAAAAGAAAATGAAGATCGAAGTAGAATAAAGGCCTATTTAAGCGAACTGACAAAATAGTCTTTATCCTTTTCTCCCCGCCCTGGTCCTGTCAATTCTTGTCAAAAACTTTTTGCGCAGCCGGACAGATTTGGAGGTGACGTCGATTAATTCGTCGCTTTCGATAAAATCCAGAGCCTCTTCGATACTGTATTTCACTGCCGGAGCCAAAATGATAGCGTCGTCGTTGCCCGACGAGCGCATGTTGGTCAGCTGCTTTCCTTTACAGACATTAATTTCCAAATCGCCGATCACCGGCCGTAGTCCCACTATCTGTCCCTCATAGACTCCCTCCGTCGGCTCGACAAAAGTTATCCCCCGCTTTTGGGCAATATCCAGACCAAAGGACAGGGCTTTACCACTCTTATCGGCAATCAGCACTCCGTTTCGCTCCCGTTTCAAATCATCACCCTTGAGCTCGTACCCGAGCGACAAAAAGGTGATAGCCACTGATCCGCGGGTATCGGTCATCAATTTACTCCGCAATCCCAGGGCATTTCTTTCCGAAATCCGGTAAGTGGCTTTGGTTCCCATTTTTTCATCACTGACCATATCCAGCATTTGGGATTTTCTTTTACCCATTTCGGTAGTAACCACTCCCACAAAATTATCCGGCACAATTATGATTACTTCGGAAAAGGGCTCCAGAGTTTTACCCTCCACTATTTTATAAATTACCTCGGGTTTGCCCACTTCCATGGCATAGCCTTCCCGCCGTAGTTTTTCAATTAAAATAGCCAAATGCAGTTCTCCCCGGCCGGCTACTATCGTTCGAATCGAGTCGGTTTTATCATCCTCGACTTTCATTCCCAAATTAGTTTCCACTTCTTCCAGCAGTCTTTGTTTCAATTCCCGGCTGGTTAGAAATTTTGCCTCATCGCAGGCGAACACCGACGTATTCGGGCCAAAACTGGCCTTAATTGTCGGTTCGGAGATGTTAATCGTGGGTAGGGCCACCTGAAAATGAGTGTCGGTAATAGTCTCACCGATTTTTATATCCGAAATACCGGCTAGGTAAACTATCTCCCCGCTTTCGGCCTCCGCCGCTTCCACCTTTTTGATGCCTTCATTGACATACATTTTTTCAATCCGATAATTACCGACCAATTTTTGCGCCGGTGTAATTAGCGACACAAAATCATTTTTTCTGACTTTGCCCTGAGAAATTCGCCCTAACGCTAAATTCCCCAAATATTCATTCTTATCAAAAGCCGAGATCTGCATTTGAAAAGGTTTGTCAACCTTAACTCTGGCTGAGGGAATATAGCTAAGAATTTTTTCAAAGAGGGGAGTGGTGTCACCTTTTTCTTCCATTGATTCGGGCATTTTGTCAAATGTTTTACCGTCGCGCCCTATTGCATAAATTACCGGAAAATCCAATAAATCATCATCGGCAACTACGGTCAGAAATAAGTTTTCAGTATCGCGAATGACTTCCGCTACCCGCGCATCTTTCCGGTCAATTTTATTAATCACCAAAATTATTTTTAATCCAAATTCCAAGGCTTTTTTAAGTACAAATTTAGTTTGAGATAGAGGTCCCTCGGCCGCATCAACGATCAGCAGCGCCCCGTCAGCCATGTTTAGCACCCGTTCGACTTCTCCGCCAAAATCGGCGTGTCCCGGAGTGTCGATAATGTTGATTTTGACGCCTTTATAAAAAACGGAGGTATTTTTGGATAAAATCGTGATTCCTTTTTCCCGTTCCAGATCGTTACTATCCATAATCCGTTCCTGCTGCATTTCATTTTCATTTTCTCGGAAGGTGTGAGTCTGTTTGAGCATGGCATCGACCAGAGTCGTTTTGCCATGATCCACGTGGGCAATTACCGCAATATTTCTGATATCGGCAGACATAGGTTTGATTCTAGCATGAAATCACCTTTTATGATTAAATAAGACGATGATATCAGCCAAAATTATATTCCTTCTTTTAGCTTCTTGCCTGCTTTCGGCGTGTAACACCCAAGATCTTCCCCGCCAAATTGAAAACGTGATGGATACGGTGGCGCCTCAACCGACCACGATAAAATCCGACGGTTTACCCGATAAACACCTTATCTCTACAGCCTTTGTCCCTCAGGCCCCCCAGAAATTATGGGACCAGCCCTGGCAGGATGCCTGTGAAGAAGCGGCCATATTAACAGTTCATTATTATTTAGAAAAAGAAAATCCCGACTTAGACACCATGTTAAAAGATTATAAGGAATTATTGGCCTCATCTACCACTCACGATATTAATGTTAAAGATATGGGTAAAATTGCTACTGATTTATATGGTTATCAAACCAAAATTGTTGAAGATCCGACCATTAAAGATATTAAGGCTTATTTAACCAAAGACATTCCGGTCATCATTCCCGCCAATGGTAAAACCCTATATAAGGAAAACAAACATTTTAAAAGTGGCGGCCCCTGGTATCACAATCTCGTCATTTTAGGTTATGATGACGGGAAGTCGCAATTTACCGTCCACGATGTCGGCACCCAATTTGGTGCCTATTTTCGTTATTCCTACACTACTTTAATGGACAGTATTCATGACTTTCCTGAGTCCAAAATCAAAGAGGAAATCGATAATGGTCAAAAACGGGTTTTAGTTTTGCTAAAATAGACTATGAAAATAATTATCCTCCTGTTGGTCTCTTTTATGTTGTCCGCCTGTGGCCTGAAAGATAAATCTAATGTTCTCCCTCCCGCCCCCAGCTCTATCCCTTTATTATCAGTTACTCCCAAACCTTCTTCTACTATGACTAATACCACTGATACCGTCGTCGCGCTTAATACTAAAAACGGCCAAATAGTGCTCAAGCTTTATGCCGATGTGGCTCCAAATACTGTAGCTAATTTTCTCAAGAAAACCAATTCCGGTTTTTACAACGGTCTTTCATTCCACCGTGTTATTACTGGTTTCATGGCTCAGGGAGGTGACCCCCTCGGTACCGGTATCGGTGGTGGTACTCAAGCCTCGGAGATCAATACCCGCCCCTTTGTCCGAGGTACCATTGGTTTAGCCCGTGGTGGCGATAAGGCTTTTAGTAACGACTCCCAATTCTTTATCTGTTTTACCACCGAAGGTTGTCAACATTTAACCGGCGACTACGTCAATTTCGGTGAAGTTGTCTCTGGCCTTGAGGTTCTTGACAAAATTGTTCAGGGAGACAAAATAGTCAGTATTACCACCACCACTAAATGAGAAAAATAATCGTCGCTTTTATTCTTCTATTTGTTGGTTATGTCGGTTATCAGATTTTCAAGCCGGCACCTCCAATCATCCCTGACTCTGAAGCCGACCTAATTCTCTTTTGGGGTAACGGTTGTCCCCACTGTGAAGTTGTTAAAAATTTCATTACTGACAACAAAAGTGATTCTAAATTTAAAATTTCCCAAAAAGAAGTTTACTACAACAAAGCCAATCAAAAACAGCTAGAGGATACCGTCAAACTCTGCCCGGAAATAGACTCCACTAAAGGTATTAGCGTTCCTTTGGCTTTTGATGTCAAAAATAAACTCTGCCTTTTGGGTGATACTCCGATTATCCAATGGCTAAAAAAGTAAAGCGGGTCACATTTGATTCTTTGGTTCGTTTAGTAATATTTGGTTTCATAGTTTACCTCGCCATTTTGTACATTAATTCTTCCCGTCCTGACAAAATCCCTACCCCCGACACCCCGGTCAATCTTCCTCCGATTATTAATTTACTTGTCGATTCTATTGCTTCATCTTCGGCTTTTAGAGAATTAAGCGCCAAATATACCCCCAAGATTGAGGAAATTAAAAAATTACCCCAACAGGAATATGATAAATTCAAAAATCAACTTATTGATGAACTGTTAACACGTTTAGATGCTACTCTCCGCTCCAAATGACACCCCAAGACCTTCAAAAAAGATTAACAGAAATTCAAACAAAACTGAATTTCGCTGAATATCAATATAAAATCGCTGAATTAAGGTCCAAATCAGTCGATCCTTCCCTTTGGCAGGATCCGCAACTTGCCGGCGAAATTATGCAGGAGCTTTCTACTTTGGAAAAGACAATCAAAATATTTGCCGGTCTTAAAAGCGAAATTGATAATTTAGTCGAATTTACTGCTCTTGAGGCTGAAGCAGACGATGAGGCTTATGCTAAAGACCTGGAAACCCAGATTAAAAAAATCGATAAAGTGTTGTCACAACTGGAAATTACCACTTATCTATCGGGTAAATATGACCGCAATTTTGCTATCTTTTCAATCCATTCCGGTCAGGGCGGCACCGAGGCCATGGACTGGGCCTCAATTTTACAGCGGATGTACCTCCGTTATTTTGATAAAAAAGGTTGGCATTATCAACTTTTAGACCTAATTGCCGGGGATGAAGCCGGCATCAAGACCGTTTCCCTTAAAATTTCCGAGCCCTTTGCCTATGGTTATCTTCGGGGTGAGGCCGGCGTTCACCGTTTAGTGCGCCTCTCACCCTTTAATGCCGACCAGCTTCGTCAAACTTCGTTTGCCAAGGTTGAAGTATCTCCGGTAATCGACAAAGAGGCTCTCACTTCTATTCGACCCGAAGATATTGAATTTAGTGCCTATCGCGCCGGTGGTCATGGTGGTCAAAATGTCAACAAAGTCAGCACTGCCGTTAGAATTACTCACAAGCCTACCGGTATTGTCGTTTCTTGTCAAAGTCAGCGTTCTCAGGAACAAAACCGGCTTCAGGCTGAAGAAATCTTGGCCTCCAAACTCTGGGCTTTGGAAGAAGAAAAGCGACTCTCCGAGCAAAAAGACATCAAAGGAGAAAACGTCATTGCCGGCTGGGGACATCAAATCCGTTCCTACGTTCTCCACCCCTATAAGATGGTCAAAGACCTGCGTACCCGCTACGAAACTTCCGACACTGTCGGGGTCTTAGATGGCGACCTTGACCCCTTTATCGAAGCTGAATTAAAATTACTTAAATGAAAAAAACTTTTATTTTATTTTTAGGCTTGTTTTTTACTTTCTTTATCTTTGCCTTTGTATTTTTTCAAAAGATTTCAAACCTGCCGTCACCTCCCACCAACTTTTTAATCCTTGGTCTTGACCCCCGAAATGATTTACTGGAAAGAACCGAAACCACCGACACCATCATCTACGCCCACCTGTCTCTTTCCAACTTCAGGTTCCGGCTCTTTTCCCTCCCCCGGGATCTCTGGTTCTACCCCGATTCTGTCAAAATCAACCAAATCTACCCCGATTCCTTAAAAAGTTCCGACTCTTTTGCTTACTTAAAATCCCGTTTTCAGACGGTAATCGACCAACCCGTCGACAAAATCGTGGTTATTACCACCGACGATTTAAAAAATCTAATTACTCTGGTCGGCGGTATTGATCTCTTCCTGGAAACTGGTTTCACGGACCAGGAGTATCCCAATCCTGATTATATTGCCAATCCTGTTCCCTCAATTCCCATTTATAAAACCGTTTCCTTTCCCTCCGGTTGGAATCATTTAACTGCCGAAAATATCACTGAATTTGTCCGTTCCCGGAAAAGCGCCGAAACGGCCACTGATGGCGGCACTGATTTAGGCCGAATCCGTCGCCAGCAATTACTATTAGACAATCTTTTTTCCAAGATTATTTCCGAAAAATACAATTTAACTCTTATCTACCGACTCTACACTTATTTTAAAACCCAAATAAAAAGCTCTTTCACTGATGCCGATTTTTTTTCTCTTGGATTTAATGTTTTGCCCCATTTAAAAAGTCTTAAACTTGAAAAAATTGAGATACCTACCGGCGAGAATCCCAAGGTTGATCTAATTTATCATCCTCTCAAGTTTATTAACAAACAATGGGTCTTTATTACTGCCACTTCTGATTATTCTACCCTTCATGACTTTGTCAAAAAATCTTTGTTATACTGATTTAATATGGAAATTCCCAACCTGTCTCCTCAAACTCCCACAGAACTTCCGGTTAGTCATCCAAAAACTGTCATTGACGATCAAAAACCCCTATCTGTCGGACTAATTATTATTATATCTATATTAGCTCTAACTTCAGGTTTCTGGGGTTCACGTTTTCTTTTGGCAGACAAAAGCACCGATACTTCCAGGGCACTTATCATCAGCCCCGAAACCATTAAAACCAAAGATCAAATTGAAGTCGGTAAACTCTACGGAAATCTTGGTAAAATCTTCAAAGATTCAGCCACCGGTGACCTTGAAAAAGGTTCTATCAATGGTGAGGGTACCCATATTCTCAACCGTCCGGGCGGTTTATCTCAGCGGGCTTCACTAACTTCTTCTGTGGTAGATTTGGATTTGTTTGTTGGCCGAAAGGTCGAAATCAAAGGCGAGACCAATGCCTCCAACAAGACCTCATGGCTTCTTGATGTTGGCACCATCAAGGTTCTCGAATAAAAAATGGATGTAGTTTTTGATTCTGTTTCAAAAAGTTACGGCCCAATCACCGCCTTAAAAGAGATTTCTTTTGAAATCAAAAAAGGTGATTTTGTTTTTGTGGTCGGGGCAAGCGGTTCTGGTAAATCGACTTTAATCAAGTTAATTCTCCGCCAAGTCAAATTATCAACCGGTCGGATCATTGTTGGAGGCAGCGATTACTTAAAGTTAAAAAGTTTCCACAATATCGATAAGCTACGCCGAAAAATCGGTGTTATTTTTCAGGACTTTCAATTAATTTCCGATCTGACGATTGAGGAGAACATTGCCCTGGGGTTGGATATTGTTAATTTCGATCCACACCTGATTCCTTCAAACATTGATGTAGTTTTGAAAAAAGTAAAGCTTTCCAATCGGCGCTTTCTATTTCCCTCCCAGCTTTCCGGCGGCGAACTTCAACGAGCCTGTCTGGCCAGAGCTCTTTCAATCGATCCCGAGTTAATATTGGCTGATGAGCCCACCGGTAACCTCGACAGTGTCAATGCCTGGAACCTAATAAAACTTTTAAAGGATATTAATGAAAAACAGGGGACCACCATAATAATGACCACTCACCACCTGGATTTTGTGAAGTCTTTAGAAAAGAACGTTATTACGTTATCCAAAGGATCTTAAATGAAAACATTTACCCGTACCTGGCGCCATATTCGTCGATCACCCATCCAAAATCTGATGGCCAGTTTTACTTTGTCCATTAGTTTTTTAGTTATTACTCTCTTTATCTTTTTAAATACCGGTCTCACCGCTCTGTTAAATAATTTTGAAACCAAACCTGAAATCACCATCTTTTTAAAAGATGGTTTAGACAAAGCCACCCTTGAATCCGTTCAAAAAGAGTTAGGAACCTTTCCTGACATTAAAGAAATCCGTTTTATATCCAAGGAAAAAGCTTTAACTATATATAAAGAACTTAACAAAAACAATCCTCTCTTGACTGAAATGGTCACCTCCTCCATTCTGCCGGCATCTTTTGAAGTTTCCGCCTACAACCCAAAAGTTTTGGAAGTTATTGCCCAGTCCTTTGCGGCCAAAAGCACCATTGTTGATGAAATAATTTATCAGAAAGACATTATCCAATCTTTATTGATCTGGACAGATATTGTTCGTAAAACCGGTGTTATTTCCATTTCTCTTCTGAGTTTTATTGCCTTTATTATGGTTTTTGTTATTATCGGGCTCAAAATTACTAACCGTAAAGATGAAATAAACATTTCCCGACTTTTGGGTGCTTCAGCCTTCTATGTCAAAAAACCCTTTCTACTAGAAGGTATATTTCACGGAATTGTTGGTGCTATTACCGGTTTTTCGTTTTCCCTGGGTCTTTTTCTTTATCTAAAACCCATCCTTAACCGTTTCTTTGATCCTGTCATCTTTGTTCGTCCGGACCCGGGATATTATCTTTTTTGGTTGTCTTCTGAAATTCTTTTGGGGCTTCTGGTGGGACTCTTTGCCAGTTGGACTGTCTCCCGAAGATATATCAAATGGTAAAGTTAAAGACTTTTATTGTCTTTTTGTGTCTCTTTTTCCTTTTGGCCGGCAGTATCTTGGCCACCTGCGACAGCGGTAAATGCACCGACCCCAATGAATATTCAAGTTATATTGACTCTCTTAATAAAACCTTAACCGATTTAAATAATGCCAAACGCACCCTCGGCAACCAAATTAAAATTATAGACATTCAGTCTTATCAGACTCAGTTAAAAATTACCCAAACAGAACAAACAATTTCTTTTCTTCAAAAGGAAATCGTCGACTTAACCACTAAAATCGGCAAACTCGATATTTCCTTAAATGATCTCACGGTTATCTATATTAAACAGGTCAACCAGAACTATCGTTTCAACAAAAAGATTCCTTTCTTGTCATTTATTTTATCAGGAAATTTCAATTCGTTTTTCGAACAGTATAAATATCTTACCCTAATTCAGGGAAGTATTCAAAATACTCTTTTGGAAATGGAAACCACCAGGTCCAATATGGATACTCAAAAGCGGGTTAAATCAGAAAAACAGCAGGAATTAACCAAGTTAGAAGCCAGTCTTCAGAGCCAAAAAAGAGATTTAAATAATCAAAAAGTCGCGAAATCATCCCTATTAATCGCTACCAAAAACGATGAAGTAAGATTTCAAAATCAATTAAGTCAAGCTCAAACTGAGTATGACGCCATTCAAAACATCTTAGTTGGCAACGGTAAGGAAGTTGAAGTAAGTGATGTGAGCCAAGGTCAAAAGATTGCCAATGTTATTCAGGGTGAATCATGTAGTTCAAGTGGTACCCACCTACATTTTATGGTCAAAGAAGGCAGTATTGCAAAAAACCCATTTAATTATTTAAAATCGGGAATAAGATTTCAAGATTTTTCAAACGGGGATCCATTTAATCCTTCATCTGGTAATTGGGAATGGCCAATAAAAGAAAAAATCGATTTCAATCAGGGATATGGCGTCACTTGGTCGGTTAAATACACCTGGGTTAAATATATTTATAATTTTCATAACGGTATCGATATTGCCTCTGAGTCGGACCAAGGCGTTTTTTCAGTTGTAAAAGGAAAGTTATTTAGGGGAAGTATTATTCTATCCTGTAATCCAAGCAAATCTTATTGCGATAAATCAGGAAAATGTACCTTG
>Ga0100401_1004158_pt1 | contig 10805 bp, 14 predicted proteins | sample CryGeymeta201525_FD_80421 | JGI IMG/M metagenome (GOLD analysis project Ga0100401, IMG submission 80421) | Groundwater microbial communities from Crystal Geyser aquifers in Utah, USA - Crystal Geyser metaG 2015-25 | ecosystem: Environmental > Aquatic > Deep subsurface > Groundwater | place: USA...
CGCAGATCGGGCGGGAGCAACAATGGGGTGTCGTGATCAATATGAACGAACTTCGCTGCCATGCGGGAGCTTGAAAGGATCTGCTTATAAGATCGAGATCTAAGTCCGACAGACTGCTAGAATCCAAGGAATCTGCTGGAACCCTCGCCACCCTGACTCTTCCCGAAGCCACCTCCTAGGATTCCCCACTTTTCACCCCCCATTCATCATCCCTTCATCGGACGGGTCTTCAATAACCTCAATCCGATGCGCGACCTCCTCAGCCCCGAACCCGAGACCCTCGAACAATCGAGCGGGGCCGCCATTGGTCGCACCGCCCTCATCGCCGCGCTCGGCTTCGCGCTCTACGGCTTCACCGTCGGCTTCTGGCGCTCCCCCACGATGGGTGCCTATGTCGCGATCAAGATGCCGCTGCTGATCGCCAGCACCCTCGGCTGCAACAGCCTGCTCAACGGTCTCCTCGGACTCCTGCTCGGCAGCGACCTCGGATTTAAGCAATCCCTCCACGCCCTGCTCAGTGCCTTCGCGATCTCCGCCCTGATCCTCGGGTCGATCGCGCCCGTCACCTTCTTCTTCGCGCTGAATGCCCCCACCCCGGACTCACCATCCGCTGCGACCGCCCACGCCACCTACCTGCTCTTCCACACCGCCCTGATCGGCATCGCCGGACTCACCGGCGTCCTTCGCCTTTCCGGCCTCCTTCATCGCTACTGCGTTTCGAGTCGTATCGCCCGCTCCACCCTCGCCGCCTGGATCGCAGGAAACGCCTTCCTCGGCATGCAGTTCTCCTGGATATTCCGCCCCTTCTTCGGATCCCCCACGCTCGATGTCGCCTTCCTCCGCGAAGACCCGATGAAAGGCAACTTCCTCCATGCCGTGTGGCGTTCGTTTCTTCAAATCTGGGAGTCAATCCCCGCCGGGAGTCTCCCCACCGTCATCATCTCCAGCCTCGTGGCCATCATCTTCGCCATGATCTACATCCACGAAGCGCGACAGAAACTCCTAACCACCAAACGACCATGAACGACACCCCAGCACCGACACCGCCATCAGGCGCCCCGAATCCGGGAAGCCCGCCTACTCCACCACCCGCCCGCAAGGCGCTCCCGCCGCTTCCAGAAGTCCCAAACCTCCGCGATCTCTTCGAAGCCCTGCTCCGTCGCCCGGCAGAACTCGCCCGCCATGGGGCATCCGGCGGAGTCCAAGCCTTGCAAAGCTTCACTCTGCTTGCCGTCATCTCGATGGTCATCTTCGGCTTCGTCCTCGGGACCTTCGCCTACGGCGCGCAGCTCTGGGCCGCACCGCTAAAGATCGGGCTCGGTCTCCTCTTCGCCGGTATCATCTGCTATCCCAGTCTCTACATCTTCTCATCGCTCGCTGGCTGCCAGGCTTCCGCCACGCGGCTCGCTGCCACACTCGGCGGGATGCTCGCCCTCGCCGGACTCCTTCTCCTAGGCTTCGCCCCTGCCATCTGGATCTTTGCTCAAGGCACCAGCTCGTTTGGCTTCATGGGTGCTCTCGCGGTGGGAGCCTGGCTGATCGCTCTCGTCTTTGCCTTCCGCTTCATCCGCACCGTGCTCCATGAACACGGCGGCACCCAGAAGAGCCCGATGAGAATCTGGTGCGTCATCTTCCTCCTCGTCACCCTTCAGCTCACCACCTCACTCCGTCCGATCCTCGGCCAGTCCGACAAGTTCCTCACCAACGAGAAAAAGTTCTTCCTCGAGCACTGGAGCGAGACCTTTGCCGACTCTCTTCCGAACGAAGCCAACTCGTCCACCGCCCGCTCCGAAAAGAAGTCTAAACAAGACGCCTCAACCGTCGAAAATCCATTCGTGGAACCATGAAAACCACCCTCGACCTCCCCCGCCCGCTCCTCCTGCGCATCGTCGCAAGAGCCACCCGCATGCGCGTCCCCGTCTCCCACTACGTTGCCGAGTCCTTGGAAAGGATCATTCCAAAAGAGACCTCACCTTCAAAATCGTCATCGTCCGAAAGCGACGACCCGCTCTTCGAAGAACTGCGAAGCGAACTGGGGCTCTAACTTTCCTTCAGCGTCGGGTAGTCCGTGTAACCGTGCCAAATATCGCCCTCACCTTGGAAATAAAAGGTCGATGGATCAGGCTCGTTCAGCTCAGCCCCAACCCGGAATCGCTCCACTAAATCAGGATTCGCAATGAAAGCCTTGCCAAACGCAACCGCATCCGCATCCCCATCTTGGATGGCTTTTCCCGCCGCCGCCTGATCGAACCCCTCATTCGCAATGAAAGGACCACCAAATATCTGCTTCAAGCGAGGCCCCAGCGGCGAATCTCCATGATGCTCACGAGCAGAAATATACCCCACTGAACGTGCCCTGAGTTCGCGAGCAACATAGCTGAAGAGCGCCAGCGGATCCGAGTCACCCATATCATGCGCGTCCCCTCGCGGTGCGAGATGCACGCCGACACGGCCCGACTCCCAAACGGAAGTCACCGCATCAACGACCTCCAATAGAAACCGACTCCGATTCTCGATCGATCCGCCGTATTCGTCATCGCGCTTGTTCGTCGAATCCTGGAGGAACTGATCAATCAAATAGCCATTCGCTGAGTGCAGCAGCACACCATCGAATCCCGCCTTCTTCGCATTCTCCGCAGCATGGCGAAATTCCTCAACCACCGCCTTGATCTCCTCGATGGAAATCGCACGCGGCGTCACGAATTCCTTCATCGGGCGAATGAGGCTCACATGCCCTTTCGCCGCAATCGCGCTTGGAGCGAGCGGAAGCTCGCCATCCAAGTAGTGGGGATCGGAAATCCGACCGACATGCCACAGCTGGAGCTGAATCAAGCCGCCGGCGTCATGCACCGCACTCGTCACCTTCTTCCAGCCTTCCACCTGATCCTCAGACCAAATCCCCGGCGTATCGGGATAACCGACACCCATCGGGGAAACAGAAGTCGCCTCCGACAGGATCAATCCTGCCAAACTACGTTGACCGTAGTATTCCGCCATCAGGTCCGTCGGCACCCTCCCTTCCGCCGCACGACAGCGCGTGAGAGGTGCCATGACGATGCGGTTCGGCAGCGTCAGGGCGCCGAGTTGGAGAGGTTCAAAAAGCGACATTCGGTTGTTTTATGGTTGGTTCAAGCTTCAGGAGCAGCAACAAGATCAAACTTGATCACCACTTCGTCACGAATCACGTCATCCTTCTTTCCATCGTAGGCGATTCCCCAGTCTTTGCGACTCATATCAAATTCAGCGCTTCTTCGCCTGATTCATCGCTTGGCTGAACCAATCGCCACCGCCGCCACCCTGGCTCTGGCCACCACGTGGCTGGTCACGCCGGGGCAGACGCGAGTCGCGTCGATCCGCCGGTGCCCCACGCTGCTGACGCGGCTCAAAGTCCGGCGCCGACTTCATCGAAAGCGAGATCCGATTCCGCGCGATGTCCACCTCCATCACCGTGACAGTGACCTTCTGCCCCACCTTGACGACCTCACTCGGGTCTCTCACAAACTGATCCGAAAGCTGGCTGACGTGAACCAAGCCATCCTGGTGCACCCCGACATCGACGAACGCACCGAACGCCGTCACGTTGGTCACAATGCCCGGCAACTTCAGCCCCTGAGTCAGATCGCTCGGCTTCTCGACGCCTTCGGCAAAGGAAAACAACTCAAAAGCTTTCCGCGGATCACGACCCGGCTTGGCCAGCTCGTCCATGATGTCCTGCAAGGTCGGCAAACCGACGTCCTCACTCACATAACGGCGCAAATCGATCTTCTTCCGCGCCGCCGGATCACGCATCAGATCCTCAACACCGCAGCCGGCATCCTTCGCCATCTGCTCGACCAATCCATAACGCTCCGGGTGCACCGCCGAGCCATCAAGCGGATGCACCGCCCCACGAATCCGCAGGAATCCCGCCGCTTGCTCGAAAGCCTTCTCACCCAGACGCGGCACGCTTTTCAGCTCAGCACGCGATGAAAACGCGCCGTTCTCATTTCGCCACGCAACGATGTTTTCCGCGAGGCTCGCATTCAGTCCGGAAACATAGGCCAGCAACTGCTTCGATGCCGTATTCAGTTCCACACCGACGCCGTTCACGCAGCTTTCCACCACATCATCCAGCCCCGCCTTCAAGGCCCGCTGATCCACGTCGTGCTGATACTGTCCCACCCCAATCGCCTTCGGATCGATCTTCACAAGTTCCGCCAGGGGGTCCATCAAACGCCGCCCGATGCTCACCGCACCACGGACGGTAACATCTTCATTCGGGAACTCATCACGTGCCGCTTCGGACGCCGAGTAAATCGAGGCCCCACTCTCGTTGACCATGATCACCGGGATCGAAGCAGGAAGCTTGAGCTTTTTGACAAAGCTCTCGGTCTCACGGCTCGCCGTGCCATTCCCGATCGCAATCGCTTCGATGTCGTACTTCTTGATCAATCCCGCCAACTCGACCGCCGCCTCATATTGCTGGTTGTTAGAGCCCGCCGTCGCATGCAGCACCGTATGATGAAGCAGCGTGCCCTTGTCATCGAGGACCACCGTTTTACATCCCGTGCGGAAAGCCGGATCAATCGCAATGGTCCGCTTGCGACCAAGCGGTGAAGCCAGCAGCAACTCCCGCAGATTGTCCGCGAAGACCTGAATCGCCGTCGCATCCGCCATCTTCTTTGCGGCGAGACGCATCTCGGTTTCCATCGACGACATCAGCAAACGCTTGCAACCGTCCTCGACCGCCTTGCGAACCTGCTCCGCCGCATTCCCCGAACCCGTCACCCATTCCGGTACCGCCAGCGGCACCACGCGCTCAAGCGGCACTTCGATCCGCATGATCAGGAAGCCCTCCTTTTCACCCCGCCGGATCGCCAGCGTGCGATGCGAAGGAATCGTCTTCAGCGGCTCGCTCCACTCAAAGTAATCGCGGAACTTCGCCGCCTCAGGATCAGTGTCCTTGCCATACATCACCTTCGAAGCCACCACTGCTTCCTCTTCGTAAAGCTTCCGCGTCCGACCACGCAAAGCCGCATCGTCCGCCACCTGTTCGGCAATAATATCACGCGCACCGGCCAAGGCATCTTCCGCCGTCGGCACCTCTTTCTCCGAATCCACGAACTTCGCCGCTTCCTCCGCCGGATCACCATCTTGATTCGCCAGCAACCACTCGGCCAGCGGCTCCAAACCACGATCCTTCGCCTTCGTCGCCCGGGTCTGACGCTTCGGCCGATACGGCGCAAAAATGTCCTCCAGCGCACTTACCGTCAACGCCGCCAGCACCTTCTTCTTCAGCTCTGGCGACAGCAAACTTCTCTCTTCCAGTGATTTGAGAATCGAGGCCCGACGGCTATCCAGCTCGGCAAGTTGCAGCATGCGATCACGCACCGCCTGAATCTGCACTTCATCAAGCGAACCCGTCGCCTCTTTCCGATAGCGGGAAATGAACGGAACCGTCGCGCCCTCAGCGAGCAGCTTGGCGGTCGCAGCCACCGAACTCAGCGGAATGCCGAGCTCGCGGGCAATGGTTTCAAGATGGGCGGCAGCAGGGTCGGCAGGAACATCACTCATGAATGGAGGCAGGTTTCTGAACGATCCCCCGAACTCTGGCAAGCGGCAGGCAAGACAAAACCACGCCGACTCGAGCATCTCACTAAGCGTCAAGCGCTCAGCAAATCACCCCCCTCACGGAATCCGGAAATCCCGAACCACCGCCATGTGCTGCATGTGCTGCATGTGCTTCACCTCGCTGTCACCGACCTGCGCCGGCGGACGTTTTTCCAAGGCCGTGAACACCCGGGTATCGAACACCAGACCATGCGGAAAAGTCCTCCCCGCCAACTCCACCGGAATCGCCAGCCGATCCAGCGCCTCAACCGCCAGCTCCCCTCATCGATGCTCCGCGTGTTGTAGTCGCCTCCGATCGCCAAGCAGCCATTTCACCCGGCTCCCCAAAAGCACTCACATGCTTCCCGTCATCATCGTCCAGTGCCTCCCCTCCATCCCCACACCCAGCACGGTCGGTCCGGAAGCCATCATGGTGAAACGATGGCCGTCCGAGGCAAACCACGCATGGTAGGCCGCCAGAGAACTCGTCGAACCCATGTAAATATTCTCGCCACTCGCATTGCCCTTAAAGCCTGCAAGCCTCGCACGGTCCCATGGGGTTTTCTTCTCAGGAACTGGCGACTCATGAGCGAAAAATCCTAGGCGCGCCATGTCGCCCGAGTGCCCCTCGGCCGCAGCCGATAGCTTCTCTTCTAACAGCAGCGGACGGAGCCCAAGAAGGTGCCGCTCGCGATTGAGCGTTTCCGCAAAGCTCACCATCGATCCACTCGCCCAAGCCCCGATCTTCTTGTTCTTTTCATGGGTCGCCGCCAGCAACTCAGCCGCCTCGCGGCTCACCATAAAACGCTCCCGCTGCTTTATCATATGCGAGCCTTCGATGTGAAGCCTGACGATCTCCGCAAGAAGTTCCTCATCGCTCATCCCGACCGATGGCGCCTCCTCATCAAAACGCTCCTGCTGCCGAGCAACCTCGAACAACGCCAAGAAATGAGCATCCACCGCCTCATCAAAGGCCTTCGTCTCATGCTTCACCAGGCGGGCAATCTTCTCATTGATCCGAGAGAGCTTCTCCATGTCGTCACGGAGCGCTTCGATCTTGCTCGCCTTCTTCTTCCAGTCGGTCCGGATCAGCGGAATGATCCGCTTCCGCTCCGAATCGATCTCCGACGCCAGATCTTCATGCTCAAGATAGGGATTCTTAATCGATTCACTGCCCTGACAAAGCATATCGATCGCCCGGTCGTGGTATCTGCGCGTCACCTCCAGCGACTTCTCAAACTCCGGCATCGCCTCGGGCCCCATCTGAAGCCAGGTCCGATAGGCTGCCTGACGTTTCGACGCATCCGTCGAAGCCATCCACTGATTTGCCTTACGGGAAAACTCAGCCGCCGCCCCGCCGACCTGAGCCTGCAGCGATGCCATGGAGAAAACTAGAAGCAACAAAGCCTTCATTCCCATAGAGCTTAGAGAGAATTCCGGCAGATGCATCGACAAAATCACGCCATCTATTCCGGTCGCGGAATAAGATGGAAGATGGGATAGTTTAGGTCGTTGGGGAGCCGTCGCATGACCTCTAGCGACAGGGATTCGCCTGATTGGAAAAACGGAAAATTATCCTTCAATCGCACCATGGATTAACCAAAAATCTTCAAGTTGAACGGAGCACGTCTCATTTCGCCTTGTTCATTAAATCATTCGTCACATCTAGCGCTCTTCCCTTCGAAATCCCACGCTCATGGATTCCCACTCCGACACCGCTTTCCTATTCCCCCGTCCATCGGGAATCAGGAACCGAGCCCTTCTTCTCTGGCTTGCAGTTTCGCCCATGGCCTCGGCGATCGAGATCCAGATCGACTACACCTACGACACGAACCACTTCTTCAGCGCAGCCGAGCGACGAACCGCACTTGAGGCGGCGACTTCCTTCTTCGAGCAAGTTCTCAGCGACACCCTGCTGGAAATCAATCCCGCCAACTTTCCCGGCTCATCGTGGACGGTCGAAGTGCAGAACCCCCAGACCGGCAACACCATCTATCTCCCAAATTATGTGGTACCTGCCGATACCATCATCATCTTCGTGGGTTCCCGCGAGCTTGGCGGCAACGTCCGCGGCCTCGCTGGCTCATCCGGCTGGAGCGCCAGCGGCAACAGTTCATGGTTCGCACGCATTCAGGGACGCGGAAACCCCGGCGCGGTTTACTCTTCAGCCAGTGCCGCGACCGACTACGCACCACACGTCGGCTTCATCAGCTTTGACTCCTCCACTTCTTTCAATTTCTCGACCACTCAAAGCCTTTCCGGAGTCGACTTCATCCCGATTGCACTCCATGAAATCGGCCATGTTCTGGGTATCGGCATTTCGGACTCGTGGCGCAATCTGATCAGCGGAAGCAGCTTCACCGGCCCCGCCTCCATCCGGGCGGCTGGAGGACCCCCGAGCGTGCAATCCGGCGGCGGACATTTTGACCAATCAGTTGCCGACGAGCCGGGCTTCGGCTCATTCGAAAGACCTCATGGTGCCTCGACCCCCGTCCTTATGCGGCCTTCCGCCACGCCCAACGGCAGTCTTCTAAACGTTGCGACCGATCTCGATCTTGCCGCTCTCTCCGACATCGGCTGGGAAGTCACACCACCTCTAAGCCTAGCCTTGACCTTGCTCGGCCCCGGATCCATCCAGATCACTTGGCCGAGTTCCTCGTTCCGCAATTATGTCATCGAGAAAAGCCCCGATCTCGACTTCTCCAGCGGCATCCAAGTGAACCTTGATGGAGATGGCTCTCTTTCCTCTTGGACCGATCCCTCGGCAACCGGCGAGCGGGCATTTTATCAGCTTCGCGACTTCGCCTATGGAACTTCCGCCGCCTCTTTTGCCCCAGCTTCCATCGCTGCAACATCCACCGGCGCCACGGATCCAATCATGACGCGCTCAATCGTCCCTCGCTGGGTCGAAGGCTGCGGATGCGAAGAACATCAGTAACTCGATTACTGACGATTGAAACGCTGCACTTCCCGCTGCGCCTCACGCAGCTCGACCTTTTTCTTCAGGTCGTGACGTTGGTCAGCGTGGGTCTTGCCCTTGCCAATCCCAATTTCGACTTTGACCCGCCGTTCCTTCCAATACATCCGGAGACAAGGAAGCGTGCAGCCTTTGACGGCCGATTCGTGCTCGAGCTTGAGAATCTCCTTTTTTTTCAGGAGCAGCCGCCGCGGACGCTTCGACTCATGCTGGAACCAAACACCCGCCGTCTGCCACGGCTGGATATCGCAGCCGTAGAGGAAAACCTGACCATTCTCGACACGCGCAAACGCATCGGCGATGTTCATTTTCCCGGCGCGGATTGATTTGACCTCGGTCCCACGAAGCTCCAGACCGGCTTCATACGTGTCGCCGATGTGGTAGTCCCTGCGGGCCTTCCGATTGTTGGCGATCTCCGAACTCATGGTGGCACAAGCGCCACGATTTGCGCGGCGCCGAGTGTCCAGCTTACTGGTTCACCTGCTCACCGACGAGCCTGATCTTGCCCTCGATGATCTCCTGAAGGGCGATGTCTGCCGCACCCATGCTGGGAACGGTAGGAATGAGCGGAGCGCGTCCGCTGTTCAACTGCCGAACCCGCTTGGAAACCATATTTACCAAGACCAGTGGGTCGGTCACAATTTCCGCCGCCTTCTCAACAAGATCGCTTTTCATGGGTGTGCCTGCAAACCGGGAATGTGGCTTTGGCTCCTCGATAGGAATAATATTATCAGGAGTCATGCCGTGCCGTCCGGTCATTTAGTTAAGACCGGAGGGCGGGACAAAACAGAGATACCGGCCTTTGACAAGGCAAATGTACTCTTCAACACCTTACGGCATCAAATTTGTGCCAAAATGACGCAATATCACCACCGTCAGCCAGAAACAGCCCACCGTGATCAGGCAGTTCGCCCCAAGCGCCGTCCAGAAACTCCAGCCGTGCCTCAGCATCCACGGCAGGATCAAAAACATCGGCAAAGTCGGCAGCACGAACCAGAAGGTCCCCTCGGCATGACCCGCGATCCTTTCCGGCTCATCCGGCCGCTCGCGGTTCATCCAAACCATCGCGATCAGCGAGGTGAAAGGCAGTGCAATCAGCAGCGCTGAGAGCCTGTCGCTAAAAATCTGCACTTTCGTCACCACCACGATGATCAGTGCCGTCACGATCAGCTTCACCACATCCTGCGGTGAAAAACTGAGAATCTCTTTCCAAGGAATCTTACTCATGGTCCTGCTTGCGAGCTTACTAGACAGGGGATAAAGCTCTTTCATGCAAGCCCGTTGTCTCGCCGCCCTGCTGCTTTTTTCCATCGCCTCCTGCGGCCCCTCCGCCTCCGGGGGAAATGCCGGTGTCCCGACCGCCGCGGCCAAACTCACCACCTCACAGAAGACCGCCATCGGCAAAAAAATCTGGCAGAACGAATGCGGCGGCACCGTCGATGGCCTCACCACCTGGAACGCCGGCGAGGAATTTCCCTCGATGGGCATCGGTCACTTCATCTGGTATCCCGCCGGCTTCAACGGCCGCTTCGAAGAAAGCTTCCCGCCATTCATCGCCTTCGCCCGTCAGCACGGAGCACAACCTCCCGCCGTCGCCCTCCAGCGCCACTCGCCATGGACCAGCAAGGGCCAGTTCCAGTCCGCCTTCCGCAGCGCGGAAATGAACAGCCTGCGCACTTGGCTCACCAACACCGTGCCGCTCCAAACCGACTTCATCATCGCCCGCTCGCGCGGAGCCTTGCCGAAAATCCTCGCCGCGGCCCCCGCCTCCGATCGCGGACGCCTCCAAAGCAACTACAACAAGGTCGCCTCCACTCCGAACGGCACCTACGCGCTCATCGACTATGTGAATTTCAAAGGCGAAGGCATTTCCGCCACCGAGCGCTACAACGGCAAAGGCTGGGGCCTCCTGCAAGTGCTCGGAAATATGAAGGACGTCCCCTCCGGCCAACCGGCCGCCGCCGAATTCGCCGCCAGCGCCAAGCGCATGCTCGACCGCCGCATCGCCAACTCCCCTCCCGACCGCGGCGAATCCCGCTGGCGCGAAGGCTGGCGCAACCGCTGCAACACCTACGCAAGGCCTCTGTGAGGCCAAGTTCCCGATTTCAAATCTCAAATTTCCGATTTCCGATTTCCGATTTCAAATCTCAGATCTCTCCCCTCCTCACACCCCCGCCAAGTGACTCAACATCGCCGAAGCGAAGGTCAGCACGAGGAAGAAACCGCACATGTCCGTGCA
>Ga0100401_1004168_pt1 | contig 10792 bp, 10 predicted proteins | sample CryGeymeta201525_FD_80421 | JGI IMG/M metagenome (GOLD analysis project Ga0100401, IMG submission 80421) | Groundwater microbial communities from Crystal Geyser aquifers in Utah, USA - Crystal Geyser metaG 2015-25 | ecosystem: Environmental > Aquatic > Deep subsurface > Groundwater | place: USA...
CAGCGGTGCTTCCCGCATGGAATCATTCTTCTCGTTACGGAAAACCATCTCGATTCCCAATGCATCGATCACGCGCATAGAACACGGGCAATACTCCATCGCAACCACGTCAAACAGAGTCTGGGGCAGCGGGGTCCGGGCAGCGGGGTCAGGCTGTAAATAACAAGTAGAGCTCCAATAAATAGGTTCATTCTTTCCGGTCTTCAGTCTCTTTCTTCCCCGGTCAATCCCCCCTCGTCAACCAGTCAATAAAGCCAATGCCGTTTGACACCGCCCCAAACCCCTTGACGCACTCTGCCGCTCCGCTATCGGCCAAAAAAGGAAAAAATGTGTGTTCTGTGTATTTTCTGGCAATGTCACGCAAAAAACGTTAGGACAAAAACTGCTTAGAGAACTGTTATTATTGGCTAAACGCGAAATAGGGTGTGTGTTTTGTGTGTTAGGATGTGTGTTTTATTGGACGCCTTAAATCACCTTGTTTCATCCTTTTTCACGATCTCTGACAAAAGTCCACATTACCAGTTAAATGCGCAAAAACACCAATAAAAAAGGCCTTTTCTTAACGAAAAAGCCTTGAAAAAGTGGTGGGCGGCGAGGGACTCGAACCCCCGACCACCTGGGTGTAAACCAGGTGCTCTAACCAACTGAGCTAGCCGCCCGGCGCAATGTGCCAGAACCATAATCGAATCAGGGCCAAAGTCAAGGAGGGATTATGGCCCTGATCAGCATCTCATCATCTCAGCGGTCTCAGCATCTCACTTCTGACTTTGCTGTAAAAGCTGAAAAGGCGATTGAATACGGAGGACTGGCGCCCTCGCCTGTCCAGAGCGAAGGACGAGGCAAACAACGGCGAAAAATGACCTGTGGGCACCCCTTTCGTCAGTATGCCTCACCGATCGCACAGGACAAGCGAGGGCGCCTGTCCTACTGTCCTACATCGTGCTCCTCGCCACGAGAAATGCCAGCCCCCGGCGCTCTGTGGGCCGCCGGGACGGGCAGGACGTAGGGCTTATGCGTGGTGGGGTTGGTCTCGACGACGACGACGGTGTTGTACACCGCCTCGATGGTGCGGTAATCGATGACGGCCTGGGGGGTGCCGTGACTGTGAAGTTTCCCTTGGCTGATCAGCGCGAGCTTGTGGCAGTATTCCGAGGCGAGGTTGAGGTCGTGCAGGACCATGACGATGGTCAGGCCCATGTCGCAGTTGAGGCGGCGTAGCAGGTCGAGCACGTCGACCTGATGGCCGATGTCGAGATGCGCGATGGGCTCGTCCAGCATCAGCAGGCGCGGCTGCTGGGCCAGCGCACGGGCAATCAGCACAAGCTGCCGTTCTCCCCCGCTGAGTTCACCCATGATCCGGTCGCGCAAGGCGGCGGTGCCGGTAATCGTCATGGCCCAGTCGGCCGTTTCGCGGTCGGCCTTTGTGGCGGAGAATTGGAAGCGCCGGTAATGCGGCAGGCGTCCGAGCAGGACAAAATCCCCGACGTCGAGATCGACGGCGGGGACGGTTTGCGAGACGACAGCGACGCGGCGGGCCATCTCGCCGACGGGCAGATGGCGCACGTTGCGCCCCTCGAGCAGGATGCGGCCATGGAGCGGGGGGATCACGCGGGTGAGGGCGCGCAGCAAGGTGGTCTTACCGGCCCCGTTCGGCCCGATGATGCCGAGAATCTCGCCCGGCTGGACGTCAAGACTGATGTCGCGGATGCAGAAGCCCGAGGCGTACCCGGCGGTCAGGTTCTCGATGGCAAGTCTCATTGCCGGCCTCCCGTCAGATTGCCGCCCGTGCACAACGCATAGACAAACAGGCTACCGCCGAGAATGCCGGTGATCACGCCGACCGGCAGTTCGAGCGGACTGAGGAGGGTGCGGGCGAGGGTGTCGCACAGCACCAGGAACGCCGCGCCGCAGAGCCAGGCGGCGGGTAGCAGCAGGCGGTGATCGCTGCCGACGTGGCGGCGCATGAAGTGCGGCACGACCAGGCCGACGAAACCGATGATCCCGGCCACGGAGACGCTCAGTCCGGTCGCCAGCGAGGCCAGCAGGAACAGGACGCGCCGGGTTCGCTCCACGCGGATGCCAAGGTGCATGGCTTCCTCTTCGCCGAGGGCCAGCGCGTTGAGGTCCAGACTGAATAGCCAGGAGAGCGCCAGCGCAAGTAGTGAGATGGCGGACGCGAGTCCGATCAGCAGGGAATTCGGCTCGTCCAGCGAACCCATCAGCCAGAACACAATCCCCTGTAGATCCTCCGCCCGCGAGATGGCCATGATGAGCATCACCAGCGAGGAGCTGACGAAGCTGATCATCACGCCCACCAGCAGCAGGTCGCGTACGCTGGCGAAGCGGCGACGGAGCATCAGCAGCGCGACGATGGCGACGGCGCTGAGCGCCCCGAGAAAGCCCGCCAGTGGCAGGGTCCAGATCCCGAGACGGGTGGTAAGGCGGAACAGCACGTTCAGGCAGACGCCCAGCGCCGCCCCGCCGGAGATCCCTAGGGTGTAGGGCTCGACCAGCGGGTTGCGGAAGACACCCTGGAGCATGACACCCGCGAGACTCAGGGCCCCGCCGACGGCAATGCCCAGTAGCACCCGCGGCAGACGCAACTGGGTCAGGATCGTGTAGTCGATGCTACCACGCCCCTGCAGCAGCACCTGCAGCATCCGTCGCGGCGAGAGCGGCTCCGCGCCCAGCGAGAGGGCGATGACCACGGCGACAGCCAATAGCCCGATCAGCACCGGGATGGCAAGCAGGCGTTTTTTTTTGCGGTTTTCCATCGCGTGCCTTTTGTTACGGCTGTTCCGCCGTGTGGGCGTCGGGATAGAGCATCGCCGTGACCTCCCGCAGGGTCTGGACGAAATCCAGGGGTGTAGGACTGCAGATGCGGTCGGCATCGACCATAAAGATCCGGTCGCGGGCGGCGGCCGACAGGATCTCGTAGCGTTTCCACTGGGCGATTTCGCTCTCACCGCCCAGCCCCATGGTGGCAATCAGGATGCAGTCGGGATTGGCGGCCAGGACCGCCTCGCGGCTGTAGACGCGGAAGGTGCTGTCCTCGACGATATTGACACCGCCAGCCATCTCGATCAGATCGTTGATAAAGCTGTCCGGTCCGGCCGTGGCCAGCGGTTTGGCCCCGATCTGGATGAAGACGCGCGGTTTCGGCTGGCGGTTTGCCGTGGCGGCGGCCACGGCCTGCGTCTGCTCGCCGGCCTCGCGCATGATTCGCTGCGCCAGTTCGCTTTTGCCGGTAAGCGCGCCAAGCTGCCGGAACTGCTCGCCGATATGGGCGAACGAGAGGGCGGGGGGGAATTCGACGACGTTGATGCCGAGTGCTTCCAGAGAGGCCATGCGTTTGCGGCTGGCCAGCGGGGTGCTGATCACCAAGTCCGGCTTCAGTTGCAGGATTCGCTCCAGGGAGGGGTCGACGACCGAGCCGATCCGTTCGATGGGGGCTGCATTGTCGGGCTGGGGGCAGTAGCTGGTGATACCGACGACGCAGGTGGAAAGCTCCAGCAGGTAGAGTTGCTTGGTTAGTGCCGGGCTTAGCGAGACGATCCGCTGCGCTGGCTGGACGGCGGATATGGCCAGGGGCAACAGCAGGGCGGCTGCGAAAAGCAGACGGACAATATTCTTCACGCGGGTCATCGGTGGTTAAAGCCTTTTGGAACGGTTTTGGAACGGTTTTAACCGTAGTCTGGCAACTGCTTGGCGTCAAGCTTGGCGTTGAGATACTTTATCGTTGCAAAGCGCGGTTGGTCTGTGTAACCGTATCGCTTTGATACAACACGGGCAAGGGTCGATTCCAGGAGTCATTTGATGGGTAAATTCAGGCCAGCGGCAACGGATACGCAAGGGGGTGACGGGAAACCACCGCGGCGCGGGGGTCGCAGCGGCCGAGGGCTGTAGCCACGGGTACACGAGGCGTGGGGCGCGAGCTGCTTTACGGGCGCCAGCCGGTGCGCGAGCTGCTGCGGGCCGGGCGTCGTCGGGTGGATGCGCTCTACTTGCTTAGTGGTATCCGCGACACCCCGGAAATCGACGAGATCGTGCGTATCGCCGGTGAGAGAAACGTCCGCCTACAGACATTGGACGCGCCGCAGCTGGATGCGATGACCGGTGATGTCAATCACCAGGGTGTGGCGGCCGAGGTATCGGCGTTCCGTTACGTCTCCTACAAAAAGATGCTCAGCGATGCCGAACAGCAGAAAGATGTCTTGTTCCTTTTCCTCGATCATCTGGAGGACCCGCAGAATGTGGGTTCCTTGCTGCGCAGTGCCGAGGCGGCGGGTGTTACCGGCGTGGTGATCCCCGAACACCGGGCGGTTGGCATAACGGCCGCTGTGGTGCGGGCCTCGGCCGGTGCGGCCGAGCATCTGCCGGTGGCGCAGGTGCCGAACCTGGTGCGTTGCATGAAGCTCCTGAAGGATCGTGGCGTCTGGTTTGCCGGGCTGGAGGGCGGGGGCGAGTCGCGCGACATCAGCGCGACCGACCTGACCGGTCCGCTGGGGCTGGTCGTGGGTAGCGAGGGCAAGGGGATGCGGCGGCTCGTGCGGGAGCACTGCGATTACCTGGTCAAGCTGCCGATGCGCGGGCATGTCGAGTCGCTGAACGCTGCCGTGGCGGGGGCCATCGCGCTTTTCGAGGTGCTGCGGCAACGGGAGGCCGGTGAGAGACTGAAGGCCGCAGACTGAAGACTGAAGCCCGCCGCCCACTGGGGTGGGCAAAAACGAGTGGGTAACTTTTTTAGGTATGCACAACGAATGGGGAGCACACAACGAATAAAATGCGCATGAAGTCATAGGCGATTTTTTGGGTGGCGGGAGATCGGTGGAAGCGAGAGTGTAAGAGTACGGTGATATATGCGTGCATTCCATATTCGTACTCGTGCACTCGAATCTCTTGTGGCAAATTGTTAGGAAAACAGGGAAGTTATAAACAAGAAAGGACAGAGATATGCAGATTCAGGAGGGAGCGGTGGTCTTGTTTCAGGGGGACAGTATTACCGATGCGGGGCGTTCGCGTGAGAACGACGCCATGCTCGGCATAGGGTACGCTTCGATGGTGGCGGCGCAGATTGGTGCCCGTTATCCCGAGCAGGGGATCCAGTTCCTGAATCGGGGTATCAGCGGTCACCGGGCGGCGGATCTGGAGGCACGGTGGCAGCAGGATTGCATCGACCTGAAGCCGGACTGGGTATCGATCATGATCGGGATCAACGACACCTGGCGTGCGTTCGACCGTAACGACCCGACGCCCACATCAGTCTATGCCGCCTCGTACCGGCGGCTCCTGGAACAGGTGCGCGACCAGCTGGGTGCACGACTGATCCTCATCGAGCCCTTTGTGTTGCCTTACCCCGAGGATCGCAAGCGCTGGCGCGAGGACCTGAATCCACGCATTGATGCGGTGCGCGAGCTGGCGTTGGAATTCAATGCGATTTTGGTGCCAATGGATGGGATCTTTGCCGCCGCCTGCTGCCGCCGCGAACCGTTATTCTGGGCAGGGGACGGCGTGCATCCGAAACCAGCCGGGCACGCCCTGATCGCCAATTCCTGGCTGGTGGCCGTAGGTGCTGGCTGTTGATGCTGTCCCGCCTGTTGCCAGGATCGTGTCCCCCGGTGTGGCGTTTGAAATGCCGATTGCCTGTCGCCGCGTTGTGCTTGATGCTATCCAGTGAGTTGTCGGCGCCTGCCGGTGTGCTGGCTTTCTGGGATTTCGAGAATACCGCATCCGCCTCGTCCGTGGCTGACGGGCTGGCGGCGGGAACGGTGACAATCTCGTCGGGATCGATCAGTTATCAGGCTGGCGCGGATGATGGAGGTGCCTTGATTGGTAATGCATCCACCTGGTCGACGAATGAATTCGCGCCCGCAGGCAAGTATATTGAATTCAGTGTGACGCCTGATGACGGGATTGGCGTACAAGTCACGAATGTGACCATCCGGCTCGGGCGGACAGATACCGGTCCGTTGTCGTTCACCGCGCAATACAGTCTGGATGGGTTTGCAACGGCAGGCATTCTGACTGGTTCGGACACGATCACCAGCGAGAATACCGGGGCGTTGGATGGTTTTGTCTTGTCGGCTCCGGCCAGTATCCAGGCAGGGCCGGTGACATACCGTGTATGGGGGCATAATGCCACTAGCACGGGTAACATGCGCTTCAATAATGTCCGCATTTATGGTATCGTCGATACAGGTCTCAAACCGGAACCGTCGGTCCATGCAACCGGTTTTGGTGTATCGTTGGCGACCCATCGGACGATTGTGCTGGAATGGACGGATGCAGTCAGTGGCGACCTGCCTGACGGCTATTTGGTGAGGGGCTCGAAAACCGGGTTTGACCATATTCCGGATCCCGTTGACGGTGTCAATGTGGCCAATGCGATCGATTGGAGTGGTGACGGCTATGCAAACAAGATCACGCAAGGTACCGGCTTGGATACATTGACGAGGCTGTCGGCCGGGCAAACCTATTATTTCAAGCTCTTCCCTTACGCCAACCAGTTCAGCACGATCGATTACAAGAGCGATGGTTCGGTGCCTCAGGTGATGGTGACGACGACAACCGCGCCATTCGAGGACATGGAAGATTTTGAAAAGCCGGCTTACGAAGCGGCTGATGTTACCCTGAAAAGCGGAACTTGGCTTTTCGAAGGTGCCATGCAAGGGATCGCGCTGGGCGATAAGCGGCATGATCAGCGTTCCGCCCGTCTTGGCAAGGATGGTTGCATCACGACGCTGTTTGATGTGACGAATGTCGAGACGTTGCTGCTGGATCATGCGTATTACGGCGATCACACCAACAGCCGCTTTGTTTTGCAATGCTCGATTGACGGGGGTTCCTCCTGGCAGCAGGTCGGGGAGGAGGTGGTTTGCGGCGTTACCTTGCAGACCGCCCAATTCAAGGTACACAACCTGGCCGCGTTCCGTTTGCGCATCCGGAACACTGCCGTTGCCGACGAAAAGAATGTCCTCAATATCGACAACATCCGCTTCACGCCGTTCGAGCACGAGGGCAGTGTCATCCGCTTCCGCTGAGGGCAGACCGTTCCGTGCTTGTCAGACTATGCTTGAGCGCGTATAAAGACAGGTATCTTTTTTGTTAATCCGGAAAGGCGCATCATGGCTCTGGGAAAAACCAATTGTATCGGTATCCTTACCGCCGGGGGCGACTGCCCCGGTCTTAATGCCGCCATTCGCGGTGTGGCCAAGGCCGCCCTGCACAACGGAACCCGCGTGATCGGCATCCAGGACGGGTTCCGCGGACTGGTCGAGAATCGCACGATCCTGATCGAGGATAAGGATGTCAGCAATATCCTGACGCGCGGCGGCACGTTCCTTGGCTCCAGCCGAAACAAGCCACACAAGATTAGCATGTGTGGCAAGATGATGGACATGACCGCTGTGGCGGTCGAGAACCTGAGGCAACTGCATATCGACTGTCTGGTCTGCCTCGGCGGGAACGGAACACAGAACAACGCCCTGCGCCTGCAAGAGAAAGGCGGCGTGAATGTGCTGACCCTGCCCAAGACGATCGACAACGACGTGACCGGCACCGATATCACCTTCGGGTTCGATTCAGCCATGACGATTGCCACCGAGGCGATCGACCGGCTGCATACCACCGCGACCAGTCACCACCGGGTGATCGTCTGCGAGATCATGGGACACAGCGCCGGCTGGCTGGCACTGGGGGCGGGAATCGCCGGTGGCGCGGATGTCATCCTGATCCCGGAGATCCCCTATGATCTGGACCATGTCATCGCGCATATCATGAATCGGCGGCATCACAACAAGCGCTTTTCGATCATCGCCGTCGCCGAAGGGGCCGTCAGCCAGGAGGAAGTGGCGAACGGCAAGAAGAAGAAAAGCGCGTCACCGGTCAAGTCGCGTGATGGGATTGTGCTGATCCATGAGCCTAAGGCCAGCCAGCTTGCCCGTGAGATCCAGCAGCACGCAGGCATCGATGCGCGTGCGACCTCGCTTGGGCATATCCAGCGCGGCGGCACCCCCACCGCGACCGATCGGCTGCTGTGTACCCGGCTGGGAACCAAGGCCGGTCAATTGCTGGCAGAGGGGGTCTATAATGTGATGGTGGCGGTGCAGGGGCAGGATTGCGTGGCGGTGCCGCTCGACAAGGTCGCCGGCACAACCCGGCTTGTGCCGCCCAATCATCCGTGGATCGACACCGCCCGCCTGGTCGACACCTGTATCGGATCGTAGGCGGCTCTTGACAATCGTGCCGTTAACGGCAAGACTGTGAAAGTTATATGAACATCTGGAACATCATCTATCGTTTCTCGTGGGGACTGCTGGCTGTTCTGATCGTGATCGGCTTTATCCTGATCTTTACACCAAAGGCACGCAAGCTGGCCTTCCTGCAGGGTGACAAGAACCAGTTCGAGACACGTATCGCGGAGAAGACCGAGCAGATCAAGGAACTCCAGATCCGCCAGGAATGTTTTGTCAGTGATCCCGAGTTTGTCGAGCACACCGCGCGGGAATCGGGGTTGGTCATGGCCGGGGAGGTTGTTTATAAATTCACCAACGAACAGATTCAGGGCCGCCAGCCATAAGCTCGGCGGTCTGTTTTGCGGGGGTGCGCCGCAACGGAGGTTGAATCCGAACATGAGGAACACCATGCGGTTTGCTGCTACCTTGCTGCTCGCTGGCATCCCCGTGCTGTTTTCCGGGTGCATACAGATGGAGCACGACCTGCGGATCGCGGATGACGGGTCCGCCACTTATCGGCTGAATTATGCCATCAGCGAGCAGGCTATTCATCGGTTTCGTGCGATGTTCAAACTGAAGGACGACTTGGCCATTGCCGCCGGTGAGGCTCCGCCGGGCAAGGAACTTGAACCCCTGCTGGCCGCCTTTATTGATCCGGATGTGGCGGAGATTCGCAAGCAACTGGAGGCATTCGCGGATGTCGGTGTCAACGTGAAGTCCATTCGGCAGGAAGTTCGCGCGGCTTGGCGGCATATCGAATTGGAACTGGAGGTGGCCGATCTGGCGAAGCTGGCCGGTGATCCGTTCTTCGCCCGGCACGGGTTCGATCTTTATCGAAACGATGCCGGCCAGTACGTCTGGAGCCGTTCGCCCCACAGCTCCGATGTCGGCAGCATTCCGGCTGCCCCAACGGATCGGGAACTCGAGGAGATCACGCCGATCATGGCGGGTTTCAAGACCGTTGTACATGTCACCCCGCCCGGCCGCATCGTCTCGACCACAGCCTTCCGGACAACGCTACAGACCGCCGCCTGGGAGTTTGACTTCAACCGCCAGCCGACCGCGCTCCAGACGCTGCTGCGCCAGCATTTTTATATTGTCTTTGAAGCTCCGCGCGCTTCCTTGCCGGAGCTGCGGACCACCGCCCGGACGGAACCGCTGCGCTGACGCCGACAGTAAGGGGGCCTCTATGAAGACGATGCACCAACCGTCGCAAGACCTGCAGGAACGCGCCATACTAGTGCAGGTTATCACGCCGCGACAGCGGCGCGAGGAAGCCGAGGAATCGATCCGCGAACTCGAACGTCTGGCCGATACCGCCGGCGTTACCGTTGTCGGCGTGATTACGCAACGGCTTCCCTCGCCGACCAAGGCCTATCTGATTGGCGAAGGAAAGCTCGAGGAAATCCAGTTCGCCTGCCGCCACGCCGACGCCAATGTGGTGATCGTGGATAACGATCTCTCGGCGATGCAGGTGAACAACCTGGATTTGTCGCTCGGCATCCGGGTGATCGATCGGACCGAGCTGATCCTTCAGATTTTCGCCCGGCGCGCCAGTTCATCCGAATCGCAGACCCAGGTGGAATTGGCGCAGCTCGAACACCTGGTCAAGCGTATCCCGGTTTCCAGCGAGCAGCAGCGTTTCAAGGGTGGCATCGGGATGCGCGGTCCCGGCGAGAGCCCGTTGAAATTGCGCAAGGATCCGATGCGGCGGCGGATCAAGGATCTTAAGGTCAAGCTGGAGGCGATCCGCAACCAGCGGCAACGCACGCGTGGGCGCAACGCCTGGCCGATGGTCAGCCTCGTGGGCTATACCAATGCGGGCAAAAGTACCCTGCTCAACGCGCTCGCGGGAGCCGACGCCTATGTCGACGACCGTCTATTCGCGACCCTCGATACCAAGACCCGTCTGGTGTATCTGGCCGAGAACCGTCAGATCCTGCTATCCGACACCGTGGGCTTTATCCGCAACCTGCCGCACGGACTGGTCGCCTCGTTCCGCTCGACTCTTGATGTGGCGGCGCAATCGGACGTGCTGTTGATCGTGGTGGATGCGGGGCACGCGCACATTGACGATCACCTGGCGGTGGTGGCCGGAACCTTGCGCGAGATCAAGGCCGACCGGGTTCCCGCGCTGACGGTGCTCAACAAGTGGGACTGCGTGACCGATCCGGAACGGCAGGCCGCCCTGCTGGCGCAGATGCCGGATGCCATCCCGATCAGCGCTCGCACCGGCACCGGTCTCGACCACCTCAAGACGGCGATCCTGGCGTATCTGCCATAGCGCGGACGTTTAGCAGGTGGGGCGGGGGCGCTGCACCCGCCGATGTCCGTTGGTCGTCCATGTTAAGACCATAGGTGCCCTTCGGTTTGATATGGGCTGGCTATGGACCGCCAACGGACGCGGACGGGGTGGAACCCGTCCCTCCAGCAGACAATCGTTGATTCTTTCGGCGTAGGGCACCCATGGCTGTAGGGCGCTTAAACCTCCACATCAGGCGCCGCTTCGCCGCCATCCTCCGCTTCGGCAGGCACTCCCGGTTCTGCATCTGCTACCG
>Ga0100401_1004197_pt1 | contig 10747 bp, 4 predicted proteins | sample CryGeymeta201525_FD_80421 | JGI IMG/M metagenome (GOLD analysis project Ga0100401, IMG submission 80421) | Groundwater microbial communities from Crystal Geyser aquifers in Utah, USA - Crystal Geyser metaG 2015-25 | ecosystem: Environmental > Aquatic > Deep subsurface > Groundwater | place: USA...
ACCGAACGGGATCAACTTCTTCAATATCAACCCGACCGACGGCAGCGAGACCGAGACCAGCCTGACCGGCATCGACTGTGCCAGCTCGCCATTTGCCGAAGGCTGTTCGCTGGGCAATCTCGACATTTCGGCCAGCGAAAGCCTCGATGTGACCTACACCACGATCGACTCGCCCGACATCGGCCTGTGGTTCACCAAGCCTGAGGGCTGGACCGGTCAGCGCCGGGCGCCCGGCCGCCTGCAGCAGACCCTGCAGCAACTGCTGCAGGCGCGGATCGCACTGCGCCAGGGCATGCTCGAATACGATCGAAATCGGCTCGAACTCGAGGCGGCGATCGACACCCTGCAGGCGACCTTCGATGTTCAGCAGCAGAACCTGAACATTGCCTACGATCAGCGCAACGAGCTGCGTGGCCTGACCATCGCCACCGAGACCATGAGGGGCGTAGCCACAGTTGCCAACCGTGCCGCCTCGTTCGTCAACGCTTTCGCCTCGAATTCCGCTGAATGTATTCCCAAGAACCTGATCGCCGGTCTGGCAGCCGGGGGTGACGTGGCCGCACCGGCGCGTTGTGTGACCAAGCTCGGGGCGGGCATTGCGGCAAACGTGATCGAATCTGTTGCCGATGGAATCTCGATCGCCGCCAGCGCCACCGATGCGGCCAAGGAAGATGTCTCGGAGCTGTCGGGTATCCGCACCCAGTTCAACGATTCAAGCCTCGAGTTGTTCAATGTCTCCGGCGACATCGACGCCCAGCTGCGTGACGAACCGGTGCTGCGGGCCGAAATCTTTGCCCGGGCGCAGGCAATCGAGCAGCTGGTCGGCCAGTACCAGGCAACGCTGGCCGAGGGCTTGAGGGTCTATGACAACCTGCTGGCCTTCCGCCGTACCGGTGCAGCCGAGGTTCAGGAATACCGTTACCAGGACATGGCGTTCAGAATCTTCCGCAACGATGCGCTGCAGAAGTACCGTGCCGCCTTCGATCTGGCCGCGCGCTACGTCTACCTGGCGGCCTCGGCCTACGATTACGAGACCAACCTGCTCGGCAGCGACAACCAGGGTGGGCAGCAGTTCCTGACCGACATCGTGCGTCAACGCAATCTGGGCCAGATCATCAGCGGCGAGCCCTTGCCCGGTACCCCGGGTCTGGCCGACGCGATGGCCCAGCTACGCCTGAACTTCGATGTGCTCAAGGGTCAGATGGGCTTCAACAACCCGCAGGTCGAGACCAACCGCTTCTCGCTCCGCCGCGAATTGTTCCGGATTCCCGACGGGCCCGAGGGCGATGCACTGTGGCGTCAGCGGTTGAAAGAATCGGTGGTGTCGGATCTGTGGGCTGTGCCCGAGTTCCGCCAGTACGCGCGGCCATTCGCGCCACGCTCGGCCGGAGCACAGCCGGCGTTGGTGCTGGAGTTCTCGACTAACGTCACCTTCGGTCTGAACTTCTTCGGCTGGGAGCTGGGTTCCGGCGACAGCAGTTACGATTCCAGCCAGTTCGCCACCCGGGTCCGCTCCGTGGGCACCTGGTTCGGCAACTACGTCAACCTGCCGCTGGCGCAAACGCCTCGGGTCTACCTGTTCCCGACCGGTGCCGATGTATTGAGAGCACCGAGCGCCAATGATTTCCGGACCCGCGAATGGCAGGTCGTCGACCAGGCCATCCCGATCCCGTTCCCGGTCGGGCAGCAGGACCTGGAGCGTTTTGACTGGCTGCCGATTGCCGACAATCTCAGCGGCTCGCCGATCGAGGTACGACGCTACGCCCGCTTCCCGGCGTTCCATTTCGCCGAGCCATTCGATGACTCGCAGGTGATTGCCGACAGCCGCCTGGTCGGGCGCTCGGTCTGGAACCGTCGCTGGATGCTGATCATCCCGGGCGGAACCTTCCTGGCCGATCCGGACGCGGGTCTCGAGACCTTCATCGACGGCCCGATGATTCCTGGCTCGGGTGACCGCGACGGGCAGGGTGTCAACGACATACTGATCTTCTTCAAGACCTACGCCTACTCGGGGAATTGACCGTGGACCATCGAATCAAACTACTGGCCGCCGGTCTGCTCCTGACCGGCCTGAATGCCGAAGCGCGGATCGACGCGCCGGATCACATTTTCTACGGCAATGTCACGGTATTCGGCGATCCGGCCGCACCCGGCCAGATCGTCGAGGCGCGTCTGCTGTCGACCGGCGAGATCCTGGCGCGATACGAACTGGGCGTGGATATACGGCTCGGCGCTCAGTACGCGCTGAGGATCCCGATGGATGCGGTCAATCCGCGCGGCGACGGCCGCGCCCGTCCGGGCGATCCGGTCAATCTCCTGATCGGCAATGTGGTTGCAGCCGAGACCACTGTCGGCGACCTCGGGCGCGCGGTGCGGCTCGACCTGGACCCGCAGAATCTCGGCACCGGCCCGAGCCTCAATGTGGCCGATATCACGCTGTTCGAAGGCAACGCCGGCACCACGCCGGCCACCTTCGAATTCAACCTCAACACCACCTCGGCCGACCCGGTCGTGCTGTTCTGGCAGACCGAGGACGACACCGCAACCGGTGGGACAGCCTGCGTTGCCGGAATCGACTACCTGGTCGACCAGGGCACGCTGAGCTTCCCGCCGGGCCAACAGCAAGGCAGCGTCACGATCCTGGTCTGCGGTGACACCGTGATCGAGCCGACCGAGCGTTTCCGCCTGCGCTTCACTGGCATCCAGGGCGGCGTGCTGGCGCGCCCGGCGGCGACCGCAACCATCATCGACGATGACGACGTGCCCGACTTGCGGGTCGCCGATGTCACCGTCACCGAGCCGCCATCGGGCCAGACCACCCAGGCCGTATTTCGGCCACGGCTGTCGAAGAACTCCGATTTCGAAGCGCGCTTCGACTACACGACCGAGCCGCTCAATGCCCAGCCCGGCATTGATTACAGCCCTGTCAGCGGCACCATCATGATCGCGGCGGGTGATCTCGACGCCGAGATCGCCGTGCCGGTGCTGCATGTGCCGGACAGCAGCGCACCGAAAAGCTTTCAGCTGCGTTTTTCCAACCCCTTCAACCTGGTGCTTGACATCGATCGAGCGCTGGGCGTGATCCTCGATCCGAGCTTCCGGCCCGCTGTCGAGCACGAGCAGGATCTGGTCAATGGCGAGGATGTGATCGGCATGGCCGGGCCGACTGCGCTGGCCTTGTCGCCGGACGGCACTCATGCCTACGTCACCAGCGAGGCGCTGGATGCGCTGTTGCTGTTCAATCGGAATCCGGGCAACGGTCGACTGAGTCCGGTCGAGGGCTATGACAGTGCCCGGACCGGCTTCGAGCAGGCTCGATTCGACGGTCCGATCGATGTCGTGGTCAGCCCGGATGGTGCCCACGTCTACGTCGCCGCACGCAACGATAGTGCGATCGCGGTGCTCGGCCGCAACCCGGCGACCGGCCGTCTCGGTTTCGTCCAGAACCAGGTCGATGGGATTCTCGGCGCGCCCGATGCCAATGGCCCGAATGTCGGCCTCGCGGGGGTCCGGCGCCTGCTGCTGTCGGCCGATGGCCTGCATCTGTATGCCGCCGGTTCCGACGCCAATTCGGTCGCGGTGTTCGAGCGGGACCCGTCCAGCGGTGAGCTGCGCTTCCTCGAAGCCGAGACCAACGGCCAGAATGATCCGCAAGACCCGGGCCCGATGGTGGTCGCGATGAGCCGGCCCTCGGGCCTGGCCTTGTCGCCAAACGGAGCCGATCTGTACGTTGCCTCGCGCTTTGGCGATGCGGTCCAGGTGTTCGCCCGCGATGATGATCCGACCAGCCCGGATTTCGGCCGGCTGAGTTATGTGACGGTCTACGAGAACGGTCTCAACGGCATCGTCGGCCTCGATGGCGCCTTTGATATCGCTGTGACCGGTGACGGCGCGCATGTCTATGTCACGGCCGAGGCCGAAAACGCGATCGTGCTGTTCGACCGTGGTAGCAACGGCCTGCTGGGGCAGCGCTCGGTGTTTCGCCATCAGACTCCGGAACGTCCCGGCCTGATCGGGGTTCAGGGCCTGGCGGTTTCGCCCGATGGTCTCGAAGTTTTTGCCGCCGGCTTCACCGATAGCAGCCTGAGCATCTTCGAGCGGATCGGCGCCGATGACGACGATGGCCTCGCCCCGGGCGAGCTGCGCCTGCGCCAGACCCTGTTCGACGATCAGGGCCAGATGCGGAATCTGGCTGGCGCCACTCGGGTCACGCCCAGTGCCGACGACCAGTTCGTCTACGTCGTGGCCAACCAGGACAATGCGATCGTCGTGCTGCGACGGATCTCGCTGGATGTCGTATTCATTGACGACTTCGAGGCGCCCTGAACGAGGTGGGCTGAGTAAACCATCCGGCCCCGAACCAATCTCGGGGCCGAATGTGTAATGGGCTGCATTTCGCGCTATTCTGGATGCCCAGGTTCGGCTTACGGAGTACGCCCTTGCGCCCGTTTTTCATTTCCGGGGTTGCGGCCCTTTCGGCGACCCTTCTGATCGTGATGTTACTGGCGGTCTGTCCGGTATGGGCGCAGGAACCGCCGCCGGAGCCTGAAGAAGGTTCCGATGACGGACCGGCCGAAGTCATCGCGCTGTCCTGCCGCGATGACCAGGGCCGCCCCGAGAGCTGGCTCGACCGCAGCCATGCCTATGTCAGCCGCAAGCTGTGCGAGCCGGCGGCCTGGTTCGACGGATTCTTCGGTGATCCGCGCGCTTATGAAGAGACCCCGGTCGGCTCGTTCTTCCGCCTTCGCAACAGCATGGTGTGGGACCAGACCAATGACTTCAGCCATGAGATCAGGCTGTCGGCCAATATTTCGCTGCCGCGCATCTCCGACCGGGTGCGACTGTTGATCAGCCGTGACGACGCGGCCGATGGTGACCCGACTTTCGATGATCTCGGTCGCAGTGCGGATGAGGAGGACCAGACCCGAGTCGGACTGCGGTTCCTGCTTGGTAGCAACAAGGGCATCAGCTACGATCTCGACGGCACGATCAAGGTCAACAGCAGCGGCCTGAATCCGCGCGCTCGCGCCCGTGCTCGCTACACCCGACCATTAACCGAAACAAGCCTTGCGCGTTGGACCCAGAATCTGTTCTGGGAGCGCGAAGATGGCTTTGGCACCACGTCGCGAGCTGACTGGGAATGGCTGCCGGATCGCGCCACGCTGCTGCGCCTGACCGCGCGTGGCACCGTGTCGGAAGGCTCCGACGGGGTCGACTGGCGCACTGGCCTGATCGGTTTCCACCAGCTCGACCAGCGCACCGCGATTCGCAGTGAAATCGGTGGCGTCGGTCGTACCGATCCAGACTTCGAGGCCGAAGAATGGTTCGTCAACTTCCGGTTTCGCCGCACCTTCCTGCGCGACTGGCTGTTCTACGAACTTCAGCCGGAGCATGCCTGGCCGCTGGACGAGCAAAGCGGCCGTCGTCGCTCGGACTGGCGTTTTATCTTCACCGTCGAAATTCAGTTCGAGAACTCGGCTGCCGATGACGGCCAGGTCGACCATTATCGGGGGCGGTAAGGTTTAAGAGAGCGGCTGCACGCAGCGGGTCTGCGAGTACGATCGCTACCGTCCCGAAATGAAGATGCCCCCGGAATCGGGGGCATCCAACCGACATGAGGTCCATCAGTGGACCGTTCAGGCCGTTTTCAGTTCTTGCGGCGCGGTGACTCCATAAACGCTCGGGCGATCTCGCTCAAGTGTCCTTCGGAGTTTTCGAATCGTCCGAGAAGACTGGAGCGATCGCCCTCGAGCCCGTAGAGCGAACATTCCAATGGTCCGCAGACCTTGACGACGCAGCGATCGGTGGTGCATCCGCCGTCGATACCGGACCATTGGCCATCAGCCTCCGAGCCACGAACCTGATTCGGGAAGGTTGTCTCGACTCGGCAGCCGTCTTGGTCGCAGCGCCAAAGCGTACAGGTTGCGCCGCTGCAGGTGACGATCCAGCAACCGTTCGAACAGTCATGCACTGGATCTGTGGCAAACGCGGAATCAGACGTCCAGATCACCGACGTCGCGATCAACGCCAGCGCAATACAGAGCTTTTTCATTTTCATGTCCTCCTACTGTTGGGATGTGCCAACCCCCCTTGACGCCGAAATTTATCCCCCCCCTCGGAATTTGTCAAGCTGAGGAGTCAGGAGTTCGATTCGCGGCGATTTCAAGATCTTCCAACGACCTCGCAATCGCCCGCGCGGCTTCGCGGCCCTCGAACACCGCGGTGACGACCAGGTCGGCGCCGCGGACCATGTCGCCGCCGGCGAAGATCCGCGGGTGCGCGGTCTGGTGGGGCAGGGCGCCGTGTTCGCCGACGCGGATACGCCCATCATCGTGCAGTTCGACGCCTGCGGCCGTCAGCCATTCGGGTGGGTCGGGTCGGAAGCCGAAGGCGACAATGACGATATCGGCGGGCAGGGTCTGCTCGGTGTCCGGCACGGTTTTCGGGCGCCGGCGGCCGGCGGCGTCGGCCTCGCCCAGACGGGTTTCGACCAGGCGCACGCCCTCGACCTGCTCGTCGCCCAGCAGCTCGACCGGCTGACGGTTGAACAGGAACTCCACTCCTTCGTCGATCGCGTTTTTCACTTCCTTGCGACTCCCGGGCATGTTGTCACGGTCGCGACGATAGGTGCAGGTCACCGAGAACGCACCCTGCCGGATCGAGGTTCGAACGCAATCCATCGCAGTGTCACCGCCACCGAGCACCACGACTCGCTTGCCCTCTACGCTGATATAGGGAAAACGCGGATCGTGACTGCCCAGGACTCGATGCACGTTGCCGATCAGGAACGGCAGTGCTTCGACCACGCCGGTGAGGTTCTCGCCGGGCAGGCCGCCGCGAACGTAGCGATAGGTTCCCAGCCCGAGGAACACGGCATCGTGCTGGCCCAGCAGTTCATCGAGCGAAATATCACCGCCGATCTCGACACCGAGTCGGAACTTCACGCCCATACCTTCGAGAATCCTGCGCCGGGTCTCGACCACTTCCTTTTCCAGCTTGAACGGCGGAATGCCCCAGGTCAGCAGGCCACCGATGCGCGGATTGCGGTCGTACACCACCGCCTTGATCCCGTGGCGCGTCAGCACGTCGGCGCAGGCCAGACCGGCCGGGCCCGCACCCACGATCGCGACCTCCTTTCCGGTGGCTACGACCTTGGACAGATCCGGGCGCCAGCCCTGTTTCAGGGCCTCGTCGGTGATGTATTTCTCGATCGAGCCGATTGTCACTGCGCCGAGCCCGTCGTTGAGCGTGCAGGCGCCCTCGCAGAGCCGGTCCTGGGGGCAGATCCTGCCGCAGATTTCGGGCAAGGAGTTGGTCTGGTGCGAAAGTTCTGCGGCCTCGAACAGTCGCCCTTCGCGCACCAGCCGCAGCCAGTCGGGGATGAAATTGTGCACCGGGCACTGCCATTCGCAGTACGGGTTACCGCAGTTGATGCAGCGCGCGGCCTGGTCGGCAGCCGCGTCTGCCCCGTACTGGCCAAGGATCTCGTTCCAGCCGCGAACGCGAATCGCGATCGAAGCCTCGTCCGGCTCCTTGCGCGGTGACTCAAGGTAGTGAAGGGTGGAATACTCAATCATGCTGATCGCGCTGTCAGAAAGGGTGCGGGTCCGCAGATGAACACCGATGTACATGGATGAAAACAACGGCGTGTCGCATGCGGGCCACTGCCCAGCCGGGCCGGTAAGTGCCCGGGTTCAGGCCTGTTCCGCGCACAGGACGAGATTCGCTTAGCCGCGCAAGCCGCTGTGATCGCCCCAGAACGAAGGCTTTTTCTTCGCGTCTCTGGTGTTGATCGCCGTTGATGCTCTTGCATTGCTTTCATCTGTGGATTCATTTCTGTGGACTGTCCCCGGATCAAGCCGCTTCGCGCAGGCGCGAGATCAGACCCTCCAGCTCGGCCGCCTTGGGCTTGACCAGCCAGAACTTCGGCAGCATGCGGCGGAAATCATCGAGCACTTGCTGGCCCCATTCGCTGCCGGTCAGTTCGACATGACGCCGGATCAGGCCGCGCAGGTGGTGGGTGTGGTTTTCCATGATTTCCGGCGCAATGCGGTGGATGTCGATCAGCTCGTGGTTGTAGCGGTCGACAAAGTCGCGCTCCAGATCCAGCACGTAGGCGAAGCCGCCGGTCATGCCGGCGCCGAAATTGATCCCGGCAGGGCCCAGGATCAGCGCCACCCCACCGGTCATGTATTCACAGGCATGGTCGCCCGCGCCCTCGACCACGGCGATCGCACCGGAGTTGCGGACCATCAGACGCTCGCCAGCGGTACCTGCGGCGAACAGTTCGCCACCGGTGGCACCGTAGAGGCAGGTATTACCCAGAATCGGCGCGGTGGCGGCGCGGTAAAGAATGCCTTCAGGCGGGCGCAGCACGATTCGGCCGCCAGCCATGCCCTTGCCGACATAGTCATTGGCCTCGCCGATCAGCGTGATGTGCAGTCCGGCGGCGTTGAAGGCGCCAAGACTCTGGCCGGCGGTACCGGTCAGCTCCAGTTCGATCGCTGCATCGCCCATGCCGAACGCGCCGTGAATCTCGGCGATATGGCCCGACAGCCGTGCACCGATCGATCGGTCATGGTTGCGGATTGGGAAGCTGAAGCGGCCGCCCGAGCCGCTGCGCACCGCGGTGTCGGTTTCTGTAGCAATTCGGTGTGCCAGCAGGCCGCGGTCGTGCGGCGGGTTGCGATCGACCTGGCAGTCGCGTGGCGCATCGGCCGAGGTCGCGGTATCGACCAGCAGCGGTTGCAGGTCGAGCCGGTTCTGGCGCCCGGTGATGCCCTCGATGCGCTCGAGGTAGTCGGTGCGGCCGATCAACTGGTCGAGTCGTCGCAGGCCCAGTCCGGCCAGAATTTCTCGCACTTCACCGGCCACGCCGATGAAATAGTTGATCACCATCTGCGGCAGACCGATGAAATGTTCACTTCGGAGCGTCTCGTTCTGGGTCGCGATGCCGGTGGCGCAGTTGTTCAAATGGCAGATGCGCAGGTATTTGCAACCCAGCGCGATCATCGGCGCGGTGCCGAAGCCGAAGCTCTCGGCGCCCAGGGCTGCGGCCTTGACCACGTCCAGACCGGTCTTGAGGCCGCCGTCGGCCTGGATTCGAACCTGCCCGCGCAGATCGTTGGCCATCAGCACCTGGCGGACTTCGGCCAGACCCATCTCCCATGGCGCGCCAGCGTACTTGACCGACGTCAGCGGGCTGGCACCGGTGCCGCCGTCGTAGCCTGAGATCGTGATCAGGTCGGCGTAGGCCTTGACCACACCGGCAGCAATCGTGCCGATGCCGGGTTCGGCGACCAGCTTGACCGATACCAGTGCGGCCGGGTTGACCTGTTTCAGATCGTAGATCAGTTGGGCAAGATCCTCGATCGAGTAGATGTCGTGGTGCGGTGGCGGCGAGATCAGGCCGACCCCGGGCGTGGCAAAGCGCAGCCGCGCGATCAGACGGTCGACCTTGTGGCCGGGCAACTGTCCGCCTTCACCGGGCTTGGCGCCCTGGGCCATCTTGATCTGGATGACCTCTGCGTTGATCAGATAGTCCGGGGTGACGCCGAAGCGGCCCGAGGCGATCTGCTTGATCTTCGAGGACTTCTCGGTGCCGTAGCGGGCCGGATCTTCGCCGCCTTCACCGGAGTTCGAGCGCGCGCCGAGGCGGTTCATCGCGATTGCCAAAGCCTCGTGCGCCTCCGGCGACAGCGCGCCCAGGCTCATGCCGGCAGAGTCGAAGCGCTTCACGATGGTTTCGATCGGCTCGACCTCTTCGATGGAGATCGGCTCATGATCGGAGCGTAGTCGAAGCAGATCACGCAACATGGCCGGTTCGCGGCCATTCACCAACGCGGCGTAACGGCGATAGTCGGCCGCTTCGCCAGTGTGCGCGGCGGTGCGCAGCGCAGTGACCACGTCCGGGTTCCAGGCGTGGAATTCGCCGCCGTGGATATAGCGATACAGGCCGCCGTGCTCGATCGGCATCTGCTGATCCCAGGCCCAGCGCGCCAGCGACTTCTGATCCGCCTGCAGCTCGTCGAAGCCGGCGCCCTGGATGCGGCTGACCGCGCCGGGGAAGCAACGCTCGACGACCTCATCGGCCAGACCGATCAGCTCGAAAAGTTGCGCCCCACGGTAGCTGGCAATGGTCGAGATGCCCATTTTCGAAAGAATCTTGAACAGCCCCTTGCGGATGCCGCGGCGGTAGGCACGACCCAACTCCAGCGCTTCATCGCGCGGATTGTCGATCTCGCCACTGGCGGCCATTGCCTGCAAGGTCTGGTAGACCAGGTAGGGGTAGACCGCGGTGGCGCCGAAGCCGATCAGGCAGGCGATCTGGTGCGGATCGCGCGCGGTGCCGGTCTCGACGATCAGGTTGCAGTGGGGCCGCTGGCCGGTCTCGACCAGGTGATGGTGGACCGCGCCGGTGGCCAGCAGGGCATGGATCGGCAGCTTGCCGCGCTCAAGGTGGCGGTCCGAAAGCAGCAGCAGGTTGCGGCCCTCGGCGACCGCAGCCGAGGCGCGCTGGCACAACTCGGCCAGAGCGTCCCGCAGCGGGAAATCAACCGGGACGTTCAGATCCAGCAGCATCGAAGGCAGACCGAGCTTCGGCGAATTGACCAGCTGGCGCAGCTTGCGCTGCGACAGCACCGGCGAGTTCAACACCACCCGCCGGGCCAGCTCCGGCCCGGGTTCGAATACGTTACCGATCGGACCGATCATGGTCTCCAGCGACATCACGATGCGCTCGCGCAAG
>Ga0100401_1004204_pt1 | contig 10743 bp, 8 predicted proteins | sample CryGeymeta201525_FD_80421 | JGI IMG/M metagenome (GOLD analysis project Ga0100401, IMG submission 80421) | Groundwater microbial communities from Crystal Geyser aquifers in Utah, USA - Crystal Geyser metaG 2015-25 | ecosystem: Environmental > Aquatic > Deep subsurface > Groundwater | place: USA...
AACCTACGATTATTGCAGGGAAATGATTCAGGCGTTTCCTGATGTGGAATTCGATTTTCACGCCCACAATGATTACGACCTTGCCATTGCCAATGTATTTCATGCCATAAAAGCCGGTATCCGCTGTGTTCACACCACCGTTAACGGGTTAGGCGAAAGAGCTGGTAACGCACCGCTTTCAAGCGTAATTGCAACCATAAAGGACCATCTGAAAATGAAAACCAATGTAAATGAAACCGAATTAAACAAGGTTTCGCGGTTGGTTGAATCGTTTTCAGGAATCCGTATTCCGACCAATAAACCTTTGATTGGTGAATTTGTATTTACCCAATGCAGTGGAATTCATGCCGATGGCGACAGCAAAAATAACCTCTATTTCAACGAACTACTCCCGGAAAGATTCGGGAGAATCAGAAAATATGCCCTTGGCAAAACATCGGGAAAGGCCAATATCAAAAAAAACCTCGAAGAGTTGGGAATTGAACTTGATTTGGTTTCCTTAAAAAGAGTTACCGACCGCATTATTGAGCTTGCCGATGAAAAAGAAACCATCACGAGCGAAGATTTACCCTACATTGTTTCCGACGTTTTGAACAGTGATTTGGTTGAACAAAAAGTAAAGGTAATTAACTACACCGTTACCAATACCATGGGTTTGCGGCCTGTTGCCAACGTAGCCATTGAAATTGAAGGTAAACGTCACGAGGAATTTAGTGATGGCGATGGACAATATGACGCCTTTGTAAAAGCCCTTCGGAAAATTTACAAAGAATTTGGAAAAACCCTGCCAAAATTAGTTGATTATGCAGTTTCAATTCCTCCCGGAGGAAAAACAGACGCCCTTGTGGAAACCATCATAACCTGGAAAAACAGCCGCGAGTTCAAAACCAAAGGTTTAGACCCCGACCAGAACGCCGCAGCCATTAAGGCGACTATCAGAATGTTGAACATTGTTGAAAATGAAATCAAACTTATATAAATGAAACTCAATCTTGCAATTCTTCCCGGCGACGGAATTGGTCCCGAAATTATTGAACAGGCCATGAAAGTAATTAAAGCCGTTGCCAAAAAATTCAATCACGATTTAAGTTACGAATACGGTATTACAGGCGCAGGTGCCATCGACAAAGTCGGCGACCCCTACCCTCCCGAAACCCACGAATTGTGCATGAGGTCGGATGCCGTATTGTTTGGGGCCATCGGCGACCCAAAATTCGACAACAACCCCAAAGCGCCGGTACGACCGGAACAGGGCCTGCTGGCCATGCGCAAAAAACTTGGTTTGTATGCCAATATCCGTCCGGTGGAAACCTTTGAATCTTTGCTTCACAAATCGCCGTTAAGAAGAGAATTGGTGGAAGGCGCCAATTTTGTCTGCATCCGCGAATTGACCGGCGGCATTTATTTTGGCGAAAAAGGCCGGAAAGACAATGGTAACACCGCATTCGATACTTGTACTTATACCCGTGCTGAAATTGAACGAATTCTGGAACTTGCATATCAATTTGCAGCCAAAAGAAATAAAAAACTTACCGTAGTTGATAAAGCCAACGTATTGGAAAGCTCGCGTTTATGGCGCGAAGTAGCCCAGGAAATGGCCCCTAATTATCCTGATATCAAAACCGAGTTTATGTTTGTTGATAATGCAGCGATGCAAATTATTCAGTGGCCAAAAAACTTTGATGTGATGGTTACCGAAAACATGTTTGGCGATATTTTAACCGACGAGGCCAGTGTAATTACCGGATCGCTTGGATTATTGCCATCGGCTTCCATCGGAATTCATACTTCGGTTTTTGAGCCCATTCACGGTTCATACCCGCAAGCTGCCGGAAAAGACATTGCCAACCCGATAGCAACCATTCTTTCGGCCGCCATGATGTTTGAATACGCGTTCGGTTTAATGGACGAGGGCAAAGTAATTCGCGAAGCAGTAGCAGCCTCTCTCGAAGAAGGTTACGTTACTGTGGATATTGCTGAAGGACAATCTTATAAAACCTCGGAAGTGGGCAACTGGATAGCCGGTTATATTGAAAAGAATTAAAACTCAATTTACGATATTCTTAAAATGCAATATTTGAAGAACCGTTCCCTTTCGTTTGGGAACGGTCTTTATTTTTAAAAATTATTTTTTATCGTCATTTTATTCACAGTCAGTGTGAACATATTACTGTAAAATCCTGAAAACACATTTGCTTTTATGATCAAAAAATCACTTCTTTTGTTAAGCAAAAATTAAGTAAAAAGTCATTAATTCAACTTTACTTTAAATATCTGACATTCATCCTCATACTGGTTCAGTTTCATATTACAGTTTATTCCCGGAATTTTGCAGAAAGCGGAATAAACCTGGGTGTAAAAGTTGGGGGTTCAAAACTTTTAGGTGAAATACCTTATGATTTCACCCAAATAATTCATGAATTTGAAAATAAAACAGGTTTTTCCTCCTCTTTTGAAATATCAAAATACATTTCGTCCCACTGGGAAATTGGAGCCGGGATTGGATATTCAAGTTTAAATGGAAGTACTAACTCACCGGAATTATCGGCAAAAGGTTTTCAATTTGAAATGACTGAAGATATGAATGATCCGGTTGAATACATTAACGAATTGTTTACCCGGGATTTCTTTTTTCGCTACTTTTTTAAACAAACCAACGCTGAAAAAGCATATATTCCTTTTATTCGATATGGAGGAGGACTTATAAGTTACTTTTCAAAATTTAAGTACGCCGATGCACCTGATATTGAATTGATTTTTGGTAAAGGAAAGGAAGGTTATACAAAACTGACAACACCTGTATTTTTTATGGGTACCGGTTTCAAGTTATCTTTTTCTTCTCAATTTTATATGATTACATCCATCGATTTAAATTGGGTAAACTATGATTTTTTGGATGTAGCGCATAATTTTGATTTTATAGGAAGCAGGCTTGATTTGGCAGGTTTGTATGCCGAATTTAAAGCAGGTATTTTTTATACAACAGGAATTTCGGGAGGTAAATCAACAGTTAAAGACAAAAAGAAAAATTTGGGTTCATCAGGCAGCAGCTATTTACCATTTTCACGATAGTTAGTAAAAAAGAAAAATACGATTTCTAAAAATCTAAAAACTAAAATCTACCTGAAGGGGAAATATAAAAACACTTTAAATCCATTTTTTTGTATTGTTAATAAATTGAACAATTAATCAGAAATTCTCTCAAAAAAAGAATTCATTTTTAAAGTAAAAATAAATATTGAGTACATTTGTTACTCAATAACTAAAACCGAGCATCCACTCGTGCATTAAAATGTAACTGAGAAGGCGAAGCTGTAATTTACAAAATTAAATTGAAATACAAATTTCTATTCAATCTAAAAGTTCCATTAACTCCGAAAAAAGCGATTTCAACGTGTTAAACTCATTGGTTACATCAAAAACAAGGATAAAAATACTGCTCAAGTTTTTTCTTAATAGCAATAATAAAAGCTACTTAAGAAATCTTGAACAGGAATTTGGCGAATCGTCAAATGCCATCCGAATTGAGCTTAACCGTCTGGAAAGCGCTGATTTACTTCGATCGGAGATATCGGGAAACAGAAAATATTTTATGGCCAACACCACTCACCCATTGTTTCAGGATATCAATAACATAGTCAAAAAATTTGTAGGTATTGATAAATTAATTGAACGGGTTATCAATGAAATCGGAAATCTTGAAACAGCTTATATAACCGGCGATTTTGCCAGGGGTATAGATTCGCAAATCATTGATTTGGTTCTGGTCGGTCAAAATATAGAAAACAGTTACATTGAAACACTGGTTTCAAAAGCTGAAAACTTAATTTCACGAAAAATTCGGTATTTAATACTTACCGAAAACCAAATGACGGACTATTTTAAAAATAAGCCGGCACTTATAATCTGGGAACAGGATAAATAAGAAAAAGGTAACAAATAAAAATCAATCCATATGCAAATCAAATTCAAATTCATCATTTCTCTGAGTATTGTTCTGCTTGGCTGCAATATTATTTTCGCACAGGATGTAAAATCAGTTGATGTAAAAGCACTACCTCAATCCGATATTCAAAAAGCACAAAAAAGCATGCAGGATGCCGGTCTCTCATCGCAGGATGCTGCCAATATGGCCCGGCAGAAGGGTGCGACAGAACAACAGATACAGGATTTTGAAAGTCGGCTGCAGGGTAACGGAACTTCGCAGAATAATGAGGTAAGCGATCCAGTTATGGAAGCCATGGAACAGGTGGAAGATCAGCAAGACATAGAAGAATCAAAAAGAAAAACGGGTTTTGATGCCGGTGGCCGGATATTTGGATCGTATCTTTTTAACAATAAAAACCTGACATTCAACCCAAACCTAAACAGACAAACGCCTAAAAATTACGAAATAGGAATCGGTGACCAAATCATCATCAATATCTGGGGAAATTCGCAAAACAACTATCAGGTTACTGTAAATACCAACGGACAAATTATGATACCTGATGTTGGCCCGGTTTATATTGCAGGCTCCACATTTCAGGAGGCAGAAAACAGGATTATTCAAAGATTGACGGCTATTTATGCTGATATGGGGGGCAACAATCCGCAAACTTTTGCACAGGTAAACATGGGGCAGTTGCGTTCCATCCAGGTAAACCTGCTGGGTGAGGTAATTGTGCCGGGAACATACACGCTGCCCGTTACTGCCACAGTTTTTAACGGATTGTATCTTTCGGGCGGCCCGAATAGCATTGGCTCATTCAGGAACATCAAAATCATCCGCAATAATAAAGTTTTTAAAACCATCGATATTTATAAATTTCTGGTGAATGCGGATCCGTCTGAAAATATACTTCTGAAAGATGACGACATTATTTTTATTCCGGCAGCCGAAAAAAGGGTAGAAATAAACGGGGAATTCAAACGAAATGGTCTTTTTGAATTAAAAGAAGGAGAGACGCTGAGTGACGTAATTCGTTTCGCTGGGGGATTCTCGGAAAATGCCTATCTGGCTAAAACTCAAATTTATCGCAAAACGCAACAGGGCTTTCAAATTAGTGATGTAGCTTTTGGCCTGCTTTCATCCACTCCCCTGCTGAACGGCGACGAAATCAGAAATAAACAAATTCTCAGCACATTCGAAAACCGCGTTTCAATTTCAGGCTCGGTTTATCGTCCGGGCGATTACGAATGGCACGAAGGACTTACACTCTACGACCTGATTATGAAAGCCGACAGTATTTCACCCGATGCATTTTTAAACCGGGGAATTATTACCCGATTTAACCCCGATTTAACCACTTCTGCAATTTCATTTCATGTGGGTGAAATTATTTCAAGAAAGTCAAACATTGAGCTTTTCCCTGAAGATATGGTACTCATTAAATCGCATTTTCAGTTAAACGAACAAAAATACATCGTTGTGCAGGGTGAAGTGCTTTCGCCAGGAACATTTAACTGGTCGGATAATACGACCGTAGGTGACGCAATTTTCCTTGCCGGGGGTTTTACAGAAGGCGCCGACAGTACTTATATTGAGGTAGCCCGTCGACTATCGTATGAAAAAGCGGCCAATCTTTCAGATTCTCTCGGAACTAAAATTATTGTCAGTTTATCCAGAGATTTAAGTATTGGGAAAAATGACGCCGATTTTCAGTTAAAACCTTATGACCAGATTTCAGTTCGCCAGGCGCCTAACTTTCGGAAAGGGAAAACTGCTTATATAATCGGAGAAGTTGTTTATGCGGGTGCTTATGCTGTGAATAATAAACAACAACGCATCTCCGATCTTCTTAAAATGGCAGGTGGCGTAACCCCACAAGCTTACATTAACGGAGCTACTCTTCAACGCTATACCGATGAACTGGGAACAGAACTGGTTGCCATCGATTTGGGCAAGATTATCAATAATCCGGGGAGTGAAGCCGATCTTTACTTAAATAATGGCGACCGGGTTTTTATTCCTGAATTTATGCAAACAGTTAAAATCAGTGGCAGCATTCAGAATCCGTTTTCAATCACCTTCAAAACAGGTAAATCAGTAAAATATTACATCGATCGTTCAGGAGGCTTTAACAGCGATGCACACAAAAAGAAAACTTATGTTCGATACGCCAATGGAACAACAAACGTTACCAAAGGGTTTATTGTAAAACGTTACCCTGATGTACAGCCCGGCAGCCAGATTATTGTGCCCCAAAAACCCGAAAAACCACAAGGCGATTCAAACCGCTGGCTGGCATTTGCCAGCGTTATGGCTTCTATTGCTGTATCAATTGCAACAGTTGTGAATATAACTAAGTGATGCATCAGATTGATTATAAAGATATTGACGACTTGATTAATCAAATAAAATCCATTACAAATAATAAATCATGACAGAAAAAACAATAAATAAACCACAGGTTGATGATGATGAAATCGATCTGATTGCCCTTGCCAAAACCCTATGTTTAGGGAGAAAAACAATCATTAAAATCTTAATCGTTTTTATGATTATTGGATTATTAGTTGCACTGTTTTCGTCCAAAGAATATTCGGCATCAACTACGATGGTTCCACAAATTTCCAATAAAAATTCAAGAATGGGAGGATTATCTTCTCTGGCAGCCATAGCCGGGTTTAACCTCGATATGAATATGGAAACCAGCGAACTTTCTCCATACATTTATCCGCAAATCGTGCAAAGTGTGCCGTTTCAATTGGAAATAATGAATACAAAATATACATTTTCGGATGTTGAACAGCCGGTTTCTCTTTTTGAATATTACACTGAATATTACAAACCAGGGCCTTTTTCAATCATTATGAAATATACCATCGGATTACCTTTTGTTGTGCTAAAAGCAATAAAAGGAAAAACTGATGAAATCCCTGTCGAAAGTTACGCGAAAACAATTCAGCTAACCGCAGATCAGGACGCAATCCGTAAAATCATTGAAGAAAATGTTACTCTTGAAACTAATGATAAAGAAGGGTACCTTGTTTTAACCTCCCGGTTTCATGAAGCCAAACTAACTGCACAGGTAGCACAAAAAGGACAGGATTTACTCCAGAAATACATCACCGATTTTAAAATTGAAAAAGCAACTGAACAACTAAAATTTGTTGAAAGCCGGTTCAATGAAAAGAAAACCGATTTCGAAAAGGCACAGGCTAACCTTGCCGCTTTTCGCGATCGCAACAAAAACGTAACTTCGGCTATGGCCCGCACAGAAGAAGAAAGGCTTCAAAACGAATATACAATTGCTTTCGAAGTTTATAAACAATTAGCACAGCAACTGGAGCAGGCAAGGATTAAAGTAAAGGAGGACACACCGGTTTTTGCAGTGGTTAAACCGGTTACGATACCCATCGAAAAATCGAAACCAAAAAGAGCTATGATTTTGGTTATATGGACATTCCTCGGGGGAGTTGTTGCGGTAGGTTGGATTTTCGGAAAACAATTCCTCCAAACCATTAAAACAAAATGGAAAGAAGAGCCCATTGTTGAACAGCCCACGGTTCATGTGTAGAACAACAATATTTCCCCTTCTTTTTACTGAGACCTTTGAACATCCAACTAAACTTGAACTCTAAACCTTGAACTTGAACTTGAAACTCTCTACTCTTTGCCCTTTGCCCTTTGCCCGCAACCCAAAATTTGAAAATTGAAAATTGTATGTTCAACATTGAATATTTAAACTTTGTACTTTAAATTCCTGACTCCCCGTTTACCCCAACCCTAAAGGTAACCCTTCGCACAACCACCCAGACCTGAATCCTAAACTTGAAACTTTTTGCCCTCTGCCAAGTACAGTACAACCGGGTAGTCTGGGGTTATGAATAAAACACGAACCTGTCCACCTCTGGAGGATTACACAGATCGGAAAGATGACTGCAGTTAAGAGAATAATATAAACCGTTTAATATCAACAACGAAGCTTTCCATTTTGAAACAAATAAATGATGAAAATGTGTTTTATTCTCCCGATAAAAGTAGGTTAGGGTACGGTTTAATTGTGTACCTCCCCGATGGACAATGGGCTTCAAAAGAAGTAAAACCGAAAAAAAACAAATTGATGAAACCACTGGAAATCTTTTGTCCCTCAAGGAAAGGATAGACGAAGATAAAATGGGCAAAGCATCGTTTCTAATGGAAATAAAAGGCGGAAAGTATGCTTACCGGCGCAACGATGGCGTTAATAATTGAAATTATCGAGGCGGATGGATGGTTTTTTATTCTCCAAAAAGGAAGTCATAAACAATACAATCATTCATCTAACGCTGGGACAGTTACAATCCTGACTATGGCAAAAATGAAGAGTTGGAACATTTTTTGGTAAATTCAATAATTAAACAAGCGGGTGTGAAATAATGCATTTTAAAATATTACAACCATGGAAAAAGTATTAGTAGATATTTATTTTACGGGAAATAATTATAGCGCCCATACCCCTGTTCTATTGGGTTGTGTAAGTACTGGATCAACACTTTCTGATATTAAAAAAATATAAAGGAGGCTATTGAATTTCATATTGAAAACAGCATTGAAGATGCTGACACCATCCCTGAAGTACTTCGGGGAGATTATGAACTGGAGTTTAAACTATCGATAGAGGCGCTACTAAACGCACAAAGCGATGTATTTACCAAAGCTGCTTTATCGCGGATTACCGGAATCAACCAACGCCAATTATGGCATTATGCCTCTGGCATGAGAAAACCACGCCCTATACAACGCAAACGGATAGAAGATGGTTTGCACCGGTTAGGAAAAGAACTATTGAACATTGGAGTTTAATTTGCCTGACCAAAATTTTAAAAATTAACGAAAGCCATCGAAATGAAGTATAAAATCATTTTTCGTAACGATAACCGACGATAATAAAAAAGAAGGGATATAGACCTCTTTTTTAACAATGACAACGAAACTGCATTTACAATCGAGGCAAAAATTTATTTTCTGACAGAGCCTGTTAGTGCCGACCCTAAATCAATTCTTTTAGATCTGTAAGCCAGCCATTAAAGCTGAAAACAAAACAATTGCTCCATAATTGTAATGTTTAGTAAAAGTGAGCTTAAGAATCCCGCACTATTATATTATGCCAATCAGTATTACGTATAGATTAGCTCTGCTGATTTTGCTGGAGAAGATGGATAAATAGATGTTAGTTTTATTGAAAAAAAATATTGCCTTTTGGGAATGGCGCAAATTATACCCGCTTTCCGTAGAGTGAGGAATCATACCTGGCGGTGTATGCACAAACAAACGATGGAGATGTATTTAATTATCGCGATAAAAGTGGGTTAGAGTCCGATTAATTATGCGCCTCCGCTATGGCCGATGGGCTGCAATTGAAGTAAAAACGGGAAAAAACATACTGGTGATAGCGAAGAATCCTCCTTCGAAAACCATCTGAAGCCTAATAAAATAGAGACAAAAGAGCAATTTGCAGAATCCTTTATACAGGAAATACTAAAGATTAAGAATGATATTGATTAACTAAATCCAAACCATGATACTTTTGAATTCTAATTCTTAAGACAAAATTCAATACTTTCTAAGGATATGTAGAATATGATTTTAGGAAGCGAGCAAATAAGTTTATAAATTGTGAAAACTTCAATTTTGGTTGCACCAGTCTAAAAACCCAAAAAGATGTTTATAATTCTTGCATATTTTTTTAGTTTTATTGCTATTTTTCTTGCAATTAAATTGCATAATAAATATGATCCTGCAAGATATTTCTCAATATTTTGGGGAGTACAAGTTATTTTCATACCCGCATTTTTTCATGATAACTTTTTGTTTTCTACTTATGGATTAGTCTATATTTCAATTGCTTGTCTCATCTTTTCTACTGGAACTTTATCTGGCAGATTGTTAGGAGTTTATTTTCCATCCAGAATCCATTCCTATGCCTTCCATCATAAACGAGCCCTATTTTTTCTAAAAGTCTGCATTGGCATTTCTCTAATCAACGTTGTACAGGGAATTTATGCAAATGGCTTCAATATCCTTCAAATTTTGTCTTTTAAAATTCTTTTGGAATTAAATAATGTTGCAGCAGTAAATCGTTATACAAACAATACACCTAGTAATATTATTTCCCAATTAACACTCATCTTCGTGTATTTAACTCCTTTATACGGTGGTTATTTATTGCCTTTGCTTTCAGGGAAAACGAAATATTGGTGTTACCTTTCTATAATTCCTGCCTTATTAATAACATTAACACAGGCTGTTAAGCTTGGATTTATTACCAGCGTCGCATTATGGTGCATTGGAGTATTAGTTTCGGCTTATGCAAACAATAATACCTTTTTTAAAATCCGAATGGCTACTATCTTAAAAGTTTCACTTTTTTCAATATCTTTTTTTACTATTCTATTTCTATCTATGGTGTTTAGAACTGGCAAATTTGATTTAGCTACAATCCATGCAATTAGTGGGAAATTTATTAATTACGCTTTTGGTCATTTACCTGCATTTGATATTTGGTTCTCTAATAATATCGGGGATATTAAACCCACTGGCGGGGTGAAAACTTTTTATGGCATATCCAATTATTTAGGTTTAGCTGAAAGAAAGCAAGGTGTTTTCAGCGAATTTAGCCAATACGGTAAAAATAATTATTCGGGATTAAGTACAAATGTATATACAATGTTTCGGTTCATTTTAGAAGATTTCGGATTTTTAGGCTCTTTACTAATGATATTCCTATCAGGCACAATATCAGGATATTCCTGGTTAATGGTTAAAAAGCAAACCAA
>Ga0100401_1004214_pt1 | contig 10728 bp, 9 predicted proteins | sample CryGeymeta201525_FD_80421 | JGI IMG/M metagenome (GOLD analysis project Ga0100401, IMG submission 80421) | Groundwater microbial communities from Crystal Geyser aquifers in Utah, USA - Crystal Geyser metaG 2015-25 | ecosystem: Environmental > Aquatic > Deep subsurface > Groundwater | place: USA...
CATCCCGATGCGGAACACATAGGCCACCTCATAGGCGCGCGAGCGGATCGAGCGGCCGAACGGCGTCGCCAGCCCCTGCGGCGAGATCAGCGTGATGCGGTCGCCCACGCGCAAGCCCAGCTTCTCCGCCAGCCCCTGCCCGATGGCCACCCGGTCGCCCGACAGCCGCGAGACGTCGCCCTGAAAATCCTCCGGCGCCGCGATGGCGGGCAGGCTGGCGAGTGCTGCGTCGGGGTAGGCGCGGATGATCACGCCGCTGGCGCCGCCGGGGCCGCTGGCCATCACCTGCCCCTCGATCAGCGGCGCGGCGCGGGTCACGCCGGGAACCGCGCCGACGCGCGCGGCGACCGCCTGGTAATCGGCCAGCCTGCCGCCCGCGGGCAGCGCCATGACATGCGCGTTCACCCCCAGCAGCCGCGTCACCAGCTCGTCGCGAAAGCCGTTCATCACGCTCATCACGATGATCAGCGTCGCCACGCCCAGCATGATCCCCACCAGCGAGAAGCCGGTGATCGCCGAGATCGCCCGCTCGCGCCTGCGCGCGCGCAGGTAGCGCCCGGCGATCAGCCATTCGAAGCGGGCGAAGGGCGGGGTCGCGGCCCCGCCCGCCCCGCGCGGTGCGGATGCGTGCGGCATGGGGCGGAGCGGTAGCATCAAGCGGCGCGGGGGGGAAGCGGGCGCGGGCGTCCGGCGCAGGGTCAACCCATGTGATCTCGCCGCCGAGGCGACGGGCGAGGCGGCGCGCGCTGCTGATGAAACGCGCCTGGTCGCCCGGCGCCGTTGTCCATGAGGCGGCCCCACCCGGCGTCCGGCCTGCGCTTCCCGCCGGGACCGGGGCGCCGAGGTGGCGATGCGCGACAACGACGATCACGCCGGGCTCAGAAACTTCCCTTGCAAGGCGCAGCATCGCCCGCCAATGCGGGATCGGCCGCCGCGCCTCCCACAGCTCCCATCGCCAGCCGCGCGCGGGGGCGATAGGAGGGCAGCGTCGCCGCCCGCGCCGCGACGCTTTCGTGCAGGCGCTCGCCGTCGCCGCCGCCCACCGCGCGCGGGCGGCGCAGCAGGAACAGCCGCGCGATCCCGCGCCGCGAGCCGATCATCGGCGCGGCGGGGTCGCAGGGAAAGCGGCCGCGCCATTCCGGCGGCAGCATGAGGCCGTGGCGCGCGGCGCGCTCCAGCATCCAGACCATCGCGTGATTGGCCAGCGGCGCCGCCTGCGCGCGCATCCCCAGGTCGCCGCCCACGTCGGCGTGGGCGCCCGCGAACCAGACTTGCTCCAGCACGCCCTCCCACCCCGGTTCGCGCCGCCACATCGCCGGACAAAACGCGGTGCGGTCCTCGTCGAGCGCCAGCGCGTGATAGCCCGCGCGGATATGGCCGCTCAGGCGGTCGTCGTGAAAATCCACCGCCCGCGCGCCCAGCCGCGACAGGATCGGCAGCGGCAGGCCCAGCGCGCGCACCGTATCCCAGGCGCAGACCGCCTCGACGGGCGTCTGCGGATGGCAATGGCGGTCGCGGAACACCGCCGCGCCCGCCGAGATCGCGCCCGCCTTGTAATAGCCGAAGGCGCGCCGCACACGCCGCTCCACCGCGCGTTCGCGGCGCAGAAGGCCCACCCGGTCGATCAGCCCCGCCAGACTGCGCACCGCATAGGCGCCGCGGCTGTAGCCGAACAGGAAGATGCGGTCGCCGGGGCGATAGCGGCTGGCCAGCGCCGCGTAGCCCGCGCAGATCGCGTCGTTGACGCCCTCGCCGGTGGCGGCGTGCAGCCACTTGCGCCAGCCGATCCCCTGCACGCCGGGATGATAGGCCAGCGACTGCGCCGCGCGCGGCCCGCCTTCGCACAGCAGACGGTAAAGCCGCCCGGCGTGCGTCTCGCAGCCGACATCGAGGCTCGACAGCGTGCCGTCCACGATCACCACATGGTTGCGCGGCGGCCCGACGCCGACGGCTGGCTCCTCCATCGCGCCCTCCCCCTTTGAAAGGAAGGCTGCGCCGCGTTCCCCGCCAAGGGGTCACAGCGCGATCACACGCGATTGTGCGCTCAGCCGGTCCGCTCGATGGCGTATTTGGCGCGCATCGCCTGGATGCCTTCGTGCACGCCCAGTTCGATCTGGAGGCGCAGCAACTCCTCGTCGCGGCGGCGAAACTCGGCCTCCAGCGCGGCGAGATCGACGTCGTCGCCCATCAGCTCCAGCCCCTTGAGCGCCAGCTTCACCGAACTTTCGTAAACCTGCCGCACCACCACGTCGGCGCCCGCCGCGCGCATCTCGATGTCGGAGAAGCGATCGTAGGTCATGGCGAGGATCAGCTGACCGGGAAAGCGCTCACGCAGCCGCGCCACCGCCTTGCGCGCGCCCTCGCGGTCGTTGATGCACAGAAAGATCGCCTTCGCTTCCGCCGCGCCCGCCATGGTCAGCACGTCGAGCCGTGAGCCGTCGCCGAAGAACACCTTGTCGCCCAGGCCTTCCGCGATCTGGATGCGGCGCGGCGAATTGTCGATCAGCGTCAGCTCGTAGCCGCGCAGCCGCAGCATCCGCGCGATGATCTGGCCGGTGCGCCCGAACCCCGCCACGATCACCGAGGCGGGCCGGGCCTGCGGCGCGACCCGGTCGGGCGCATCGCCGTGGCGCGCGCGCCACGCCTCCCAGCGGTCGGCGGCGAACACCGCGCCCGGGGTCAGCGCCATGCTCACGCCGACGGTCGCGGTCAGCAGCGCCGCCTCCCCCGCGCCGATCAGCCAGCTGTCCGAGGCGATCGCCAGCAGCACGAAAGCGAACTCGCCCGCCTGGCCCAGCGTCGCGGCGATGCGCAGCGCGTCGCCGCGGTCCGACCCGGCGCGCCGCGCCAGCGCATAGAGCGCCAGCGCCTTGAGCGCGAACAGCGCCGCCGCCCCGCCCAGCACCAGCGGCAGGTTGCGCCCCGCCAGCGGCCAGTCCACCGCCATGCCGACGCCGAAGAAGAACAACCCCAGAAACAGCGAGCGGAAAGGCTCGATGTCGGTCTCCAGCTGGTGGCGGAATTCGGTCTCGGCCAGCAGCACCCCGGCGAGAAAGGCGCCGATGGCCATCGACAGCCCCGCAGCCTGCATCGCCAGCGCCGAGGCCGCCACCACCAGCAGCGCGGCTGCGGTGAACACCTCGTCGGCGCGCGCCAGCGCCAGCAGGCGGAACAGGCGCGGCAGGCCGTAGCGCCCGACCAGCACCATCGCGCCCAGCGCCGCGACCGACAGCGCGATCTGGCGCAGATCGCCCGACTCGCCGCCGAAAGGGGCCAGCACGGCGGCCAGCGCCAGCAGCGGCACCACCGCCATGTCCTGAAACAGCAGGATCGCGAAAGCGCGCCGACCGTAGGGCGCCGCCAGCTCGCCGCGCTCGCGCAGGATCTGCACGCCGAACGCGGTCGAGGACAGCGCCAGCGCCAGCCCGGTCACCAGCGCGCCGGGCGGCGACAGACCCAGCGCCCACAGCGACCCCGCGATCAGCGCGCCGGTCCCCGCCACCTGCGCGGCGCCAAGGCCGAATATCTCGCCGCGCATCCGCCACAGCCGCGAGGGCTGAAGCTCCAGCCCGATCACGAACAACAGCAGCACCACGCCGAACTCGGCGACGTGCAGCACCTCGCCGGCGCCGCCGAGCCAGCCCAGACCGCCGGGGCCGATCACGGCGCCCGCCACCAGGTAGCCGAGCACCGACCCCAGCCCCAGCCGCTTAAACGCCGCGACGGCAGCCACCGTCGCGCCCAGATAGATCGCGGCGTTCAGCAGCAGCGGGTCGGGACCGACGGCCATGCGCGCACCTCCGCCGCCAACATCGCCCGCCGCCGCGCGCGGCGCAACGCGGCGTTATGTGTGGGGCGCGCCGCTCCGGCGTGACGGCTCAGAGCATCTCCTTCAGCCGCAGCAGGCCGAAACTCGCCACCGTGGCGGCGTCGCGGATCTGGCCGCCGAGGATCGCGGTTATCACGTCGGCCACCGGCCATGCGCGCGCGATCAGGTCCTGCTCCTCACGCTCCAGCGCCTGCGCGCCGCGCGTCAGCCCGGTGGCCAGAAACAGCGCCCCGGTCTGCGCGATCAGCGCCGGGGCGGGCGCGATCTCGGCGACATAGTCCATCCGCGCCGCGCGCACCCCGGTCTCCTCGCGCAATTCGATCGCCGCAGCCTGGTCGATGGGCGTCGCGTCGCCGCCCGCCGCCACGCCCATCGGCAGCTCCCATTGCCGCGCCTTCAGCGGGTGGCGGTATTGCTCGACCATCCAGACGTGGCCGTCCTCGACGGCGGCGACGATCACATAGCGCGGCCGCTCGACATAGGCGTAGGCGCCGTCGGAGCCGTCGGCGTAGCGCACCGCGTCCTCGCGCAGCCGCACCCACGGGTTCTCGAAGGCGATCCTTGTGGAGAGGGTCTCAAGCATGGCGGCTCCTGACGGCGGCGGGGTGAACGCTGCACTCAGCAATCGCGCCCGCAGGCGAGTTTTTCAAGCCTGAGCGCCGCGCCCGGACCGCCCGGCTGTGACCAAATGCGCATGGGGCGCATTTGCCTTGCAACGGCGTCAGTCCGCTCGCAAAACTATAAGGGTTGGTTATTCGCATCGTGCTTGCCGCCCGTTTCATCCGCGCAGGAGCCGCAACCGCATGTCGCTCGACGCCAGATTTCGCGCTGACCTTGCCCGGCGCCGCGACGCCGCCGAGGCGGGCGGCGGGCCGGAAAAGATCGCCGCCCGCCGCGCAAAGGGCCTGCTGAGCGCCCGCGACCGCCTGCACGCGCTGTTTCAGGAAGGCACGTTTCAGGAATACGGCGCGCATATCCGTCACGGCTGCACCGCGTTCGGCATGCAGAAAAAGACGATCCCCGCCGACGGCGTGGTGGTGGGCAGCGGTTTTGTCGATGGCCGACAGGTCGCGGCGTTCAGCCAGGATTTCACCGCCGTCGGCGGCGCGCTGGGCAAGATGCATGCGCGCAAGATCGCCTGGGCGCAGGATCACGCGCTGACCAACGGCGTGCCGCTGGTGGGCTTCAAGGATTCCGGCGGCGCGCGGATTCAGGAGGGCGTGGATGCGCTCTCGGGCTATGGCGAGGTGTTCTACCGCAACGTCACGCTGTCGGGCGTCGCGCCGCAGATCGCGATCATCGCAGGCCCCTGCGCGGGCGGCGCCGCGTATTCCCCGGCGCTGATGGACTTCATCATCATGACGAAGACCAACGCGCAGCTGTTCATCACCGGGCCGCAGGTGATCAAGGCGGTGACCGGGCGCGACGTGACCATGGACGAAGTCGGCGGCGCGGCGATGCATGCGTCGGTCAGCGGCAACGTCCACCTGCTCGCCGAGGACGACCGCCACGCGGTCGCGCTGGCGCGCGAATTGCTGGGCTATCTGCCGTCCAACAACGCCGACGACCCGCCGCACCGCCCGCGCGACATCGACTTCGGCCCCGATGCGGGCATGGACGCGCTGGTGCGCTCCGACCCGTCCGAGCCGATGGACATGCGCGCCATCATCGGCCGCGTGCTCGACGACAGCCGGCTATTCGAGATTCAGGCGAGCTTCGCCGGAAACCTGCTGGTCGGCTTCGGGCGGCTCGACGGGCTCGTGGTCGGCGTGCTCGCCAACAATTCGATGGAGAAGGCTGGGTGCCTCGACATCGACGCCGCCGACAAGGGCGCGCGCTTCATCCGCTTCTGCAACGCCTTCAACATCCCGCTGCTCACCTTCGTCGATGTGCCGGGTTTCATGCCGGGGATCGATCAGGAGCGCGGCGGCATCATCCGCCACGGCGCCAAGATGCTGTTCGCCTACGCCGCCAGCACGGTCCCCAAGCTGACTCTGGTGACGCGCAAGGCCTATGGCGGCTCATATCTGGCGATGTGCAGTCAGGAGATGGGCGCCGATTGCGTGTTCGCCTGGCCGACCGCCCAGATCGCGGTGATGGGCGCCGAGGGCGCGGTCAACATCCTCTATGGCCGCGAGCTCGCCGCGATCGACGACCCCGCCGCGCGCACGGCGCGGCGCAAGGCGTTCGTCGAGGAATACGGCGCCGAATTCGCCTCGCCCTGGCAGGCGGCGGCGCGGGGCTACATCACCGACGTGATCGAGCCGGAGATGACGCGCGCGGCGCTGTCGCTGGCGCTGCGCAAGCTGCTCGGCAAGCGCGAACTGCGCCCCGCCAAGAAGCACGGCCTGATCCCGATGTGACGGCCGCAGCCCGTCCGCAGCCTGAAAGCCCCGCCTGAGGAGCCGACCATGACCCGACGCCTGCGCATCACCGTTGACGGCAAGGCCTATGATGTCGTCGTGGAGGAGATGTCGGAAGATCCGGACGACGCCGGCGGCGCGCCCGTTCCCGCGCCCGCCGCCACCGCCGCCGCCGCCTCTGTCGCCGCCGCGCCCGCCGCCGCCGCCGCGCCGCGCCCAGCAACCGCCCCGCCCGGCGACGGCGAGGCGCAGCGCGCGCCGCTCGCCGGCACGATCGTCTCGGTGGCGGTGAAGGCCGGCGACGTGGTCGCCGCCGATCAGCAGCTCTGCGTCATCGAGGCGATGAAGATGAAGACCGCGATCAACGCCATCCGGGCGGGCACGGTCGCCGCCGTGCTGGTCGGTCCGGGCGACGCGGTCGATAGCGACCAGCCGCTCGTGACGTTCCGCTGAGCCGTCCGCAACGGGAGGGAGAGGCCTGCCGATGACCGACGCCACGCTCACCGCGCTGCGGATCGCGCTGACCGGTTATGCGCTGATGGCGCTGATCAGCATGCTTTGCGCCGGGCTGATCCGGCTGATCGTGATCGGGCTGGCGCGCGGCAGCCGCGCAAAGCCCGCGCGCGCGCCCGAATTCGAGATGCCGGTGCGCGACGACCGCGCCGCCGTGACCGCCGCCATCGCCGCCGCCGCGCACATCGCGCTGCCGCGCCACCGCATCCTGCGCATCGACCCCGTTCAGGGCGCCGACTGGTCGCGCGAATCGCGCGCCCGGCTGCATGGCGCCCATACGCCCAGACGCTGACCACGCCGACGCCGATCACACGCCCCTGTCCCAAGCCGCGAGGCGCCGCCATGCAAGACATCGCGTTTATCGACCTGTTTCAGGGCGTCGCCACGCTGGTCGCGGCCGAGCCGCACATCATGATCGGGCGGCTGTTCCTCATCGGCCTCGGCTTCGCGCTGATCTGGCTGGGCCACAAGGGCGTGCTGGAGGCGATGCTGATGGTGCCGATGGGCCTCGGCATGGCCACGGTCAACGCCGCCGTGCTGTTCATGGAGGACGGCAGTCCGGGCACGCTGTTTCTCGACCCGCTGGCCAGCGGCACCGACGCGGTGGTGACCGCGCTGCAGATCGACTGGCTTCAGCCGGTCTATACGCTGATGTTCTCCAACGGTCTGATCGCGTGCCTCGTGTTCATCGGCATCGGCACGCTGCTAGATGTGGGCTATGTCATGCAGCGCCCGTTCACCAGCATGTTCCTGGCGATCTGCGGCGAGCTCGGTACGGTGATCGCGCTGCCGCTGGCGACGATGTGGGGCCTGCCGCTCAACGAGGCCGCCGCCGCCGCCACCATCGGCGGGGCGGATGGGCCGATGGTGCTGTTCGCCTCGCTGATCCTGGCGCCGGAGATTTTCGTCGCGATCACCGTGGTCGGCTATCTGTATCTGGGGCTGACCTATGGCGGCTATCCGCATCTGGTGAAGGCGCTGGTGCCCGAGCGGCTGCGCGCGATCCAGATGCCGGTCGAGAAGCTGCGGCCGATCTCGAGCGCCGAGAAGATGGTGTTCGCGATCATCGCCTGCGTGCTGCTGTCACTGCTGTTCCCGGTCGCGGCGCCGCTGTTTCTGAGCCTGTTTCTCGGCGTGGTGATCCGCGAGAGCGGGCTGTCGCATTTCCGCGACCTGTTTTCGGAGCAGGTGCTGTATGGCGCCACGCTGTTTCTGGGTCTGGTGCTGGGCGTGCTGTGCGAGGCGGGCACGATCCTCGACCCCAAGGTGCTGATCCTGCTGGGGCTGGGGATCATCGCGCTGGTGTTCTCGGCGCTGGGGGGGCTGCTGGGCGGCTATGCGATGTGGTGGTTCACCGGCGGGCGGTTCAATCCGGTGATCGGCATCGCCGCCGTCTCCTGCTTGCCGACCACGGCCAAGGTGGCGCAGAAGATCGTGACCGCAGCCAACCCCAACGCCATCGTGTTGCCCCACGCGCTGGGCGTCAGCATCAGCGGCGTGATCACCAGCGCCACCTTCGCGGCGATCCTGATCTCGATGCTGCGCGTCGGATAAGTCGCGCGGGCTTGGGGCTGCGCGCCGGAGGGCGCAGAAACAAGACTGCGCGCCGGAGCGGGCGCGGTATCAGGACTGCGCGCCGGAAGGCGCAGAATCAAGACTGCGCGCCGGAGGGCGCGCGGCGGCTGTCCGGCCCGAAACCGGATGCGCGCCGCCTGACCGGCGCTCTCACGGCGCGGCGAGCACGGCGGCGCAGGCCGGGGGCAGATCGCCGAGCGCCAGCGGCGGCTTCGGCTTCGCGGGCTTGCCAGGTTTCGGCGGGTTCAGCGCCTCGGCGGAGAACCACCAGTCCAGCGTCGCGTCGCAGCCGTCGCCAGGCGGCGGCGGCGGCTGCGCCACGCACTCCCCGGCGCCGTCGGGACAGGCGAGTCGGACGTGGAAATGATGGTCGTGCCCCCACCAGGGCCGGACCTTGCGCAGCCAGGCGCGATCCCCGCGCGGCGCCGCGTCGCACAGCGCGGCCTTGATCGCGGCGTTGACGAAGATGCGCGCGACCGCCGCATCCTGCGCCGCCGCGCGCAGCAGCGCCGCATGTCCGGGCGTGAACGTCCCGGCCACGCCGCGCCGGTCGGCGGCGACCTGATTGACGGCGGAGAGCGTCTCGCGCGCGGCGCGCGAATAGGGCCGGGGGCCGGGGCGCGTCAGCCAGATGTCGATGTCGAGCCCGATCTGGTGCGAGGCGTGCCCCGAGGACATCGGCCCGCCGCGCGGCTGGCTGATGTCGCCGATCAGCAGTCGCGGCCAGCCGAGTTCCTGCGCCTGCGCGCCCAGCCGCGCGACGAACGCGATCGCCTCGGGGTGACCCCACGCACGGTTGCGGCTGAGCCGCATCGCCTGCCAGCCTAGGCCGCTCTCCGCCAGCGGCGCGGCGCCGGCCAGACAGCCTGCGGCATACCCCCCGATGGCGGCGGGCGCGGCGCGCGCGGGTTGGGACGCCGCGCCGAACAGCGCGCGCGCCGGTTGCGCCGCCGCAGGCGCCGCCGCCAGCATCAGCGCAAGAAATGCCGGGCTCATCACCGCGCCGCGCATGATTCTTTCGCCCCCCGTGTCGCTGCGTCGCAGTATGTCAGCCGCGGCGGGGCCGTGTAAGGGCTTCTGAGGCTTTGACCGGCCAGCGTGACGCAGGTATCGTTAAGAGACCTAGACGCAGGGAACCGCCATGGAAACCTTCGCTCTTCCGAACGCCCGGTTCAGCCATGTGCGCTGCGGCGCCTGTCCGATCCGCGATCAGGCGGTGTGCGCCTACGCCAGCGGCGACGAGCTCGAGGCGCTGGACGGAATCAAGAGCTATCGCGACTACGCGGCCGGTCGCGACATCCTGTCGGCAGGGGTGCGGGCGCCGATGGTCGGCAGCATCGTGCGCGGCGTGGTCAAGCTGACCAAATCGCTGCCCGACGGGCGCGCGCAGATGGTCGGTCTGCTGTTCCCCGGCGATTTCGTCGGCCACCCCAGCCGCGCCGAGGCCGAATTCGACGCCACCGCCGCGACCGACGTGACGCTGTGCCTGTTCCAGCGCCCGCAGTTCGAGGCGCTGATGCGCGGCAGCCACCGGCTTGAACAGCGCATGCTGGACATGACGCTGACCGAACTGGACGCCGCGCGCGAATGGCTGCTGCTGCTGGGGCGCAAGACGGCGCGGGAGCGGCTGGCGAGCTTTCTGCTGATGCTGGCGCGGCGCGCGCCGGACGACGATCGCGCCGAGATCGCCCTGCCGCTGACGCGCGGCGAGATGGCGGCCTATCTGGGGCTGACCATCGAGACGATCAGCCGCCACATGACCCGCCTGCGCGCCGACGGCGTGATCGGGTTCGACAGCGCGCGCAGCGTGCGCGTGCCCAGCATCACGCTGCTGGAGGAGGAGGCGGGCGACTGACGCGGCGCCGTCGCCGCGCCTGTCGGCGGTAAGCCGCTCGTGTCGCAATCCCGCCGTTGCGCGCGCCGGGCATGACGTCGCGCTATTCGAACAGGTCGTCCACGTCGTCGCCGCGCGGCGGATCGGCTTCGCGCGCGGGTTCGCGCGGCTGCTGCGACAACAGCCCCGCCTCGCGCAACTCGCGCAGGCCCGGCAGGTCGCGCGCGCTCTCCAGCCCGAAATGGTCGAGGAAACCGCGCGTGGTGATAAAGGTCGCGGGGCGGCCCGGCGTCATCCGGCGGCGGCCCAGCCGCACCCAGTCCAGCTCGATCAGCACGTCGAGCGCGCCCTTCGACACCGCGACGCCCCGAATTTGCTCGATTTCGGCGCGCGTCACCGGCTGGTGATAGGCGATGATCGCCAGCGTCTCCATCGCCGCGCGGCTCAGGCGGCGGGTCTCGACCTGCTCGCGCCGCATCAGAAAGCCGAGGTCCGGCGCGGTGCGCAACGCCCAGGCGTCGCCGATCCGCCGCACCTCCACGCCGCGCCCGGCGTAGCGCGCGGTCAGCCGTTCAAGCGCCGCCGCCGGGTCGGCGCCCTGCGGCATCCGCTCG
>Ga0100401_1004220_pt1 | contig 10722 bp, 7 predicted proteins | sample CryGeymeta201525_FD_80421 | JGI IMG/M metagenome (GOLD analysis project Ga0100401, IMG submission 80421) | Groundwater microbial communities from Crystal Geyser aquifers in Utah, USA - Crystal Geyser metaG 2015-25 | ecosystem: Environmental > Aquatic > Deep subsurface > Groundwater | place: USA...
AACCGGACGCGGTGTCGCGCACGTCGGACATCATCTGGGCGATGGTCGCGGCGTCTGGAATCAATGCCAGCGCCTCGGCTTCGGCGCGCGCCATGCGGGCGGCATTGCCGGGAATCGACGGATCGTTCGCCGCCAGCAGGCCCAGCGTGCCGAAGGAGTAGCGGCCGGCGGTTTCCTGAGCAACCGGTTGGCCGAGAACATCCGTCCCCATCATGGAAGCGAGCCCCTCTTGGAGGATCTTGGCAGACTTCGGGCAGTTGTAAGGTGCGGTGGTGCTATACGCGCCCATGGTACGCAGCGTCAGAGTGACCGTGGAGGTCGCTCCGGCGCGCCAGCGGATGAGTTGCAGCGTAGCGGGGTTGCGGGCCTCGGCATCGTTGATCGCATCGGCCAATGCACGACGGGCGTCGCTGGAGAAACTCACTGGCGCGGCACCGCTGCCGTTGGCTCCGAGAATCACGTCATGGGCCGCCAGAAAGCCATCCGCCGGTGATCCCGTGGCCGCTGCGGTCACCAGGATTTGCCGACTTTCAGCGGTCTTGGGACCAACGTGATAGACCCAGCCTCGCACTCCGGTTGCGCCAAGGTTAATGGTTTTCGAATCTCCAGGGAGCTCTCCGTTGGTGAGATCGGGAGGGGCCGCCTGGCTCGAAATCGGCGAAACCAAGATCAACGCGGCGAGTGCGATCCTGCGCACCTGGCCAAAATAATCCGCAGGATGGGCTTGGTTTGCTGCACGTATTATTGCGACCATGAATATCAATGTGATGACGGCTTTCCTGTCTTTAAGCGAACAAATAAAGCGATCCGAGGGAAATGGAAAGGGCGCTTTTGTGGTCTTATCACACCGGGCAATGGGCGACACGGATCAATGTCGTCCAGAAGCAAAACCGGAAAATGAAATTCCGCCAAATCAGACCGATGCCAAAAAAGTTCGTGGATTCTGTCCAAGTTTCCTGACGGGAGGACCCCGTGCCATTGACCGGTGCCACGGGGGGACCCTGGATGGCAACGAGGTGATTCTGGACGGCAAATTTCCTCGCCAACGACCGCAGGAGCCGGCCGATCTCCGGAAGCGCGTGAACGCCTGGGGACTCCGTGCCAACGGGTTCGTGCAAACCGAATGCACCGGACGACAACCGGGATTCTGATCGACCGCGATCCGAATTGGCTGGATCTCCCAACCACCGACTGTGGATCGTGGAGACGACCACCCTGCCCTTAGAACAACAGGCTCCGGCGGGCCGAAGAGGATGGGAAGGGTTGAGTTGTTATCTTGTCGTATGACATGGCGCGGAGCTCAGACTTCGGAGCTGACATCGGTAGGACGATCGGGCAGCTTGGCCGAGATGGTTCTGACGCGCACCCTGCTATTCCTCGGTTTGCTGGTTGCCTGGCTGCCGGGGCTCGGGCGTGCACAAGGCGAAGGAGGTGGCGCGGAGCCTTTGATTCGGTTTCTGAGCCCGGAGTTGAGGCGGATCGAAAGGCGGTTGGGTGAGATTGCCCGGGAAATGGAGCGACTGCCCGTGGTGAGGGAAAATCCTTGGGGGTCGCGCTATGGGTATCGGAGCGCCGATTTGCCGGATGAGACGACGGCCGATTGGCTGCAGCTGGAGCTGGGCGGGCGACGGCGGGTGGACATGGTGGCGTTGATGCCGGTGAACTTGTCCTACCGGGGCGAGGAGGGGGCTGGATATGGATTTCCCAAGCGTTTCCGGATTGAGATTTCAAACCATCCCGACATGCGTGACGCAGTGGTTCTGGTGGACCGGAGCAGCTCGGATGTCGTGAATCCCGGGAGGTATCCGCTGGTGTTCGAGTTCGAGCCGGTGGTAGGCCAGTATGTCAGCTTCACCTCGCTGAAACACGGCTTTGATGAGGGGACGTATTTCTGGGCCTTGGAGGAACTGATCGTGATGGATGGCAAGTTGAACGCGGCGGCGGGGGCGGAAATCAGCATGTCGAGCAGCATGGATTTGTTCCCCCAATGGGCGCCGCTGCGGATCATCGATGGCCAGAGCGGGCTGGGCATGCCGGTGGACGTGACGGCACCCAGCCCGACGCAAGGCTTCTTGAGCGACAGGTTGAACCTGACCCAAGCCGGAGACCCGCTGCCCGCTCCATTGAGAAAATGGTGCGCCGTGGACCTCGGCGAACCGGAAGTGATCGACGAGGTGCGCTTGCTACCGCTGGAGTCCGACACATACGAGGTGTTCGGTGGGCGTGGATTTCCCCGGCGCCTGATGGTGCAGTTGGCCAACGATCCCAGTTTCAACGAGGTGATCTGGGAGGCTGGAAGGGGGGAGTATCAGTTGGGCTACCCGGCCGGATGTTCCATCAATGTCAAGGTGCCCGGGATGGAGGCGCGATATGTCAGGGTGCTGGTGGACAGGATGTGGTCGCGCGATGATTGGCAGGTCTTCGGACTGTCCGAGCTGCAGGTTTACGGCTCGAACCGCAATCTGGCATTGGGCAAACGGACGTATGCCAAGGATGAGGCAGACAAGCCGCCGAAGGCCGGCTGGGCACCGGCCCATCTGGTAGATGGCTACACCAGCCGCTATCGCTTGATCGAGTTGCCGGAATATCTGCCGCTGATGGACAAGCGGGGACGGCTGGAAAAGGAGAAGGCCGCCTTGGAGCATCGGCGGGCAGTCAAATTGTCACTGGGAAAAAGTGTGCTTGGCGCCGTAGTTGTCTCGCTTGCGGTGCTGGTGGTGGCAGCGTGGATCTGGGGAATGGCGAGGCATCGGGTGCTGAGGAGGCGCGAAGTGGAACTCCTGCGCCAACAGATCGCGAGGGACCTGCACGACGACATTGGCAGCAACCTCGGGGGGATTGTCCTATTGAGTGAAATTGGCAGTGAACACAGCCCGGACGAGGAATCGCGGAGTGACTTCACGGCGATTCGGCGGGCGGCGGAGGATGCCTCGCTATCAATGCGCGACATCGTGTGGTTGATCCAGCGCGAGCCAGTCGGGCTGAAGGACTTCGTGACGCGGATGCGGCAGTCGGTGAGGGTGATCCTGAATCATCCGGACGTGTCGTTGGAGGTCGAGCCTGCGGTGTTCCGGGACCAACCGTTAAGCCTGTTGTTCCGGCGGCACGTGTTTTTGGCATTCAAGGAGGTGCTCAACAACGTCCGCAAGCACGCGCAGACCCGCCGGGCCACGGTGAAGGTCGAGATCGAGGCGGACCGCCTACGCTTCACGGTTCTTGACGAGGGGGCCGGGTTTGACCCCGAAGAAGCTGGTGCCGTCGGCCACGGGCTGAGCAACCTGAAGCGTCGCGCATCGAGGGTGTCCGGCAGCATTCGCATCGACAGCGCTCCCGGTAACCGGACCGAGGTCACTTTCGAAGCTCCATTTTCCAAGTAGCCCATTCATGAACAAGCCGATGAAAACAGAGACCGAGGTATGGTTGGTAGAAGACAACGAAATTTTCGCCACCGGGGTGCAGCGCACGATCGATCGTTTGGAAGGCATGAGGTGCGGTGGAAGTTACCGGTCCGTCGAGCAGGCGTTTGCTGCGCTGGAATCCGGCGGGAAACCGGATGTGATCCTGCTGGACGTGCAGTTGCCCGGGATGGATGGAATCACGGCATTGTCGCACCTCAAGGGCATGGCCCCTGAGGCGCAGATTGTGATCCTCACGGTGTTTGACGATGCGGACAAGATTTTCCGGGCCGTCTGTGCCGGGGCCTCCGGTTACGTCCTGAAGTCGTCGAGCAGGGCGGAGATCGGCGAAGCGATCCGCCAGGTGATCGAAGGAGGGGCCTCGATGGCCCCTGAGGTGGCGCGCAAGGTGCTAGATACCTTGGTGCAGCAAAAAGGTCAGGGGAATTCGCAACGTGCCGATGCCTACGATGTGACGCCCCGCCAGCGCGATATCCTGCGCCTGATGGCCGAGGGCTTGGTGAAGAAGGAGATTGCCGAAGAGTTGCATATCAGCGTGACCACCGTGTCGACACACATGCAGAGGGTGTATGAGAAGCTGCATGTGACTACCAACACCGGGGCAGTGGCCAAGGCCCTGCGCGAGAAACTGATCTGATCTCTTTTTCTCCCGAAGGGCTCCACCTGCCCTTCGGCGGATGAGGGAAGGGATGTCAAAGTCCTGCTGTCCGGCTTCTTCCTTTACGAAAAAGCCATCTGGTGCTTGATTCCCACCAAGATGAAACTTCCATGTAGAACGATCGGTTTTGCCTACGCCCTGACGCTATGTGCCGCTTTCGCAAACGATGAAGTTCCTGCATTCTACTCACAACGTCTTGATGCCAATGGCTATCCCGTCGTCGCATCAGCAACAGTCAACCCCTACGCGGTTAAAGAAGCGGTTTTCCTTATCGATCAAATGCTGGCCAAGCGGCCGGATGTGCGCGAAGCGATGATCAAAAGCGGCGCTAGACTTTGCATCATCGCCTATGACGAGTTCACCACCGACCTACCGGAATTCGCCAACATCGGGCTGGGTGAAAAACCACAATGCCCAGGCGTCAGCAGAAAAGATTTCTGGGATGCGCGGGCACGTGGCACAGGCGGAAGCGACACAGATCCGTTTTGCTCATGCGGTGAGGAGAACCTTCTCGGTTACCCTGGAGACCCTTATGAGGCGGAAAATATTCTCATCCACGAGTTCGCCCATAACATGCATCTGCGTGGCATTAATAATGTCGATCCAAGCTTCGACAAACGGCTGCAGGAAACCTTCGAAAACGCCATGGCAAAAGGTCTTTGGAAGGATAAGTATGCCGCCACAAATCGCTTCGAATACTTCGCCGAAGGTGTGCAGTCATGGTTCGGTGACAATCGTGAAAACGACCACGATCATAATCACGTAAACACACGCGCCGAACTCATCGAATACGATCCAAGACTTGCTGCCATCTGTGAAGAAATCTTCGGCGATACCGAGCTCGCCTACACCAAGCCAGCCACCCGTCTTACCGCCCATATGGAAGGCTATGACCCCTCAAAGGCACCGACATTTGTCTGGCCTGAGAGACTGCAAGCCGCAAGAAGAGCGATCAAGGAGCAGGCTCTGGCTGCGGATCGCCATGACGAAAAGTAGCACCTAACAAAGCAAGTTGATGATGACTTTTGGGAAAAGCCTCACTCAAGGTTGAAAATCGAATGGTGGATCTCGCGCTCGACCGTTTCCCTTCCGGAGCCGCGGACCTTCAGTTGAGTGGACATTCCCCAGCTTGGCGCAAGTTCGGGAATCTTCAACTCCACCGTCATCCCGTCTTCGGATAGGAAGGCCGCAGATACGGCAAGTGACCTTTCGTTGAAATGCTTGGAACCATAGTTGGAACTCCGCTTGAGGTCCCACGCCTTGATTTTCCAGGCCGACACATCCTCCACCGAGGCTCTGTCGAGAGGATCGGAAAATCCAATGATCACTTTGCCAGGATCCGTTCGGAGCTGTACTGGCTGGTGAGCGGGGCCTCCGCTGTAGCGGACGCGGTAAAAGCCACCCGGTTCATGGCAGTTGCCAGCCCATGCAAACATTCCGCAGGCATAGAGCTGTCCATCGGCCGGGCTGAAGCGTCCGCGCATCACACCGGTGGGAAAGAGATCGATCGGAAAGGCACACATTCCGCCCTGAACCTCCTCTCCCACCTTCTCAAATGGCACCGTGTAAATACGACCCGCGCCGTAGGAAAAGTTGAGCAGCGATCCACGCAAGGGCGTCCACGCTGAGTCCTCGGGCACCCAGAGCAACTCCGCGGGCGACCTGTCGAATGCATTGGTAATCCAGCAAATTGGCTGCTTCATCGCCGAGTCCGCCTCGTCTGTCACCGAGTGGTAGCCCCACATGTTACCGTAGAATCCCACCTCGCCCCGCCCCTTCACCCAGTTGATCCGATTCTTAGGGGTCCAGTGCCCCTCCTGGTCGGTGACCATGAAACTACCATCGGGATTCAGGCATACCCCGTTGGCAGCCCGGAATCCGCTGGCAAGGATTTCCGTGTGGCTCCCATCCTTGGAGACCTTCAGCAAGGTGCCGTGGTGCGGAACCACCGCCTGCTTGGCGTGGCGTGCGGACTTCGCATAGTAAAGGTTGCCCTCGTCATCCGCCTGCAGCCCCATCGCGAACTCATGGAAGTGCTCGGTGACCTGGTGATCACTGTTGAAGCACTCGACGTAGTCGGTCTCCCGGTCGCCATTGAAGTCACGCAGAATGGCAATCATGTCCCGACAGCCCACATGAATCTCCCCCCCGACAATCTTCAGTCCGAGCGGCTGGAACAGTCCGGCGCAGATGCGCTGCCATTGGAGTTCCCCCTGCAATTGATCGATGCCATCAACGATCCACACGTCACCATTCCACGTGCACACCGCAGCACTCTTGCCTCCTTCGAAGAAGTCGAACCCAGTGGTCCTCATCCACGACTGCCATGGATTGCGATCCGGCATCGGGGTTTCGAAGGTATCAACGGTCCACGCGCCCTGCGCTTCCCCCGCTTGGATCTGGGTGCTGATGCTGCCGTGAAATCGACTGGAAGCCGGCTTCGCGGCTAAGCGGACACCGTCTTTGATCACCGTGGCAACGCCCCCCGAATAGCGAATGGCGAACTGGAAACCCTCGCGGCTCGCCGGGAGCGCGTGCACACGGTCCCCCTCCAGCCGGATCTTGAGCTCCTTGCTGCTCGGACCACATTCAAACTGGCGTTCAAAAACGCCGTCCGCCACCAAGCGCGGCATCTCACGGACACGGCAATCACCGACCTTGTAGCAAATCACCGGGACATTGCCGTGCATCTCGACCCCTTCAAATCGAAGCCACTCGCGCGGAAGCGGTCCATAGGGCAAGCCGTCCCGCCCGAGGATGCGCAGGTCCTCGAAATCACCGGTTTCCGGATTTGCCCAAGACGGTTCATTCGGAGAAACAAAATGCTTTTCTCCAACGATGCTCGTGTGGGTGCCATGGGAACCATCGAAAGCAATGCCTCGCCAATCCACGAACTGATCCCCGGTCCAGCATGCGGCGAGACGCATCGTGTCGTGCTCGTAGAGCATCCACGCCCGGCCTTTTGAGATACCACCCGGGCCATCGTCGACACGGATCGCAATTCCTTTTTGTGCGATATTCCCGGGCTCCACCTGCAAGGTCCAAAAGAGGACGTTGCCAAAGTCCTGCAACAGATACTGCGGCACCTTCTCTGCGACTTCCTTCTCCTGATGGAGGGTCATCCCCCGAGGCAGCATCGCAAGATAACCGTCATCCACACCCACATCGTGCTTCGGGTTGCGGTCCTTGAAGAAATGCTCCCTCACATAGTGGATCACCGCGTATTTGTCGGCGGTCGTGTACTGGGGTTGCGCTACCATCTGACCATAGCCCTTCTCGAGCGTCTGGAACATCCGGTAAGGATCATCACCGTTCCTGAGCTCACCCAAATGGAAGCGTGGCGCGGTCGGCAGGGAACCCGGAGCCTCGATGGTGCCGTGGCAGGTGACGCAGAGCTGGTGGTAGATGACCTCGCCACGCTTCAGGCTCTCATCGTTCCAGCCCGCCACCAATCCTCCGTGATCCGCCACAGCGAGCGGCTGGACGAAGGCACTTCGGAGTACAAACCCCTTCCCTGGTTCGAGGGTTGGCCGGATGGCATAGCCCGGGATGGCTCCGAACTCATTGAGCGCTCCCGCTTCGGCACCGGATTGATGCCAATCAAAGTCCGGGGTATTCACTGATTTCTCGTCGCCTTTACCTAACTTGCCGATCTCCGCCGGGCTCAAGGCACGCCGCCAAAAACGCACCCCCGACACGGTGCCATCCAAGTCGCCGCCGAAATTGGTCGCCGCCGAAGCCAACTTGAACACGGCTTCCGTGGGATCCGGGGCCGCGAAACCTTTTTTCGCGCCCTCCACCTTGCCATCGAGGAACAAGCGGACCTTTCCACCCTCCGACACCAACAACGCCACATGCTCCTTGTCCGGAGTAACCATGGACTTCCCGGTCAGTGCACCAACAAAGCCGATGTCATAAATCAGCCGACCATCACGAAGATATAGGGCCTTCGCATTGGGAACCCACTTTCCGGCGGGCATCGACTTTGAGATCAAGGTCCCTCCCTGCATGCCGGGACGAAACGTGACCATCGCCGTGAAGTCCTGATCAAAGCGGAGCACTTCCCGTGATGTCTCCAGATCGGTGACTACCGCTTCATTCCCGCCAACCGCCGCCCGCAGGCCTCTCCCCTTCTCCTCCAGTTTGCCATCAATCCACAGCCGTAGACGCGGCGGCTTGCCCGCGACATGTTCATACGCGACCTCGACCCGCCGCGCACTGCCCTTGGGAAGCTCCACGGCCGCATCTTCCTTGAGAGTCAGGCGAGCGGAAGCGGCGGCGTCATAATCGAGCAGCAACCGGAAATTCGAGAAACCCTTCTCGGTAGTCAGCGGCTCGGCAACGGGTCCGACCTTGAACACCGGCCTCAGGGTATCGGAAACCGCCACCGAAGTCGGCGCTGGCACCTCTTCGGCTCTGCCGAGCAAGCAGCAAAGAAACAACAGTGAACCGGCAAGCGAAAGAGAGACAAAATTCATTGGTGAATGGGGAAACGGACCACATCAGCCGTGTCTTTCCGATTCCCACAACTCCCACAGGCCTTTTTCGCGAGCACCCCAGCAAGGCGCTTCGAAGTTGGCGTCACCGAAAGCCCGCCCAAAGCCGTGCAGCAGTGCTCCCGCGGCATCGCCTCCGCCACGCTGTTCATGGCAACGATCACCTCATCGAGCGATACCAGATGATCATACCCCCCGAGCGCCATGTTGGCGCAGGCCAAGGCATTCGTCGCCGCCATCACATTGCGACCGAGACAGGGAGCCTCAACCCGGTTCGCCACGGGATCACAGATCATCCCCAGATTGTTCTGGAGCGCCATTGACGCGGCCGCCAATTGCTGATCGTTGGTTCCTCCCGCGAGATGCACCATGGCTGCTGCGGCCATCGAGGAACCAGAGCCGCACTCAGCCATGCAGCCGCCTTCCTCCGCGGCAAAGGTCGCATCCCGAGCAATGAACACGCCGATCAGGCCTGCAATGAGCAAGGCCTGCGCGATCTCGTCTTCGCTGGCACCGATGCAATCCCCCACCGCCAGCACCGCCCCGGGCATCGCGCCGCAGGAGCCCGCCGTAGGTGCCGCCACGATCACGCCCATCGACGACTTCACTTCCATGATCGCCGTCACATAGCGAATGATCCGGTTGTTGACGTCCGCTGCGATCAGTTGCCCCGCCTCTTCCGCGCGCGTGAAACCCGGCGATTGGGAGGGCAGCAGGCGATCTTCATAAGAGGTTCCCGCCAAACCGGTTTTCACCGCCGCACGCATGATCACCGCGAGATCCTTCATGCGGGCCATGACCTCACCAGCGGTCTCACCGGCCCGGGCTGATTCATAGGAAAGTGCCAGATCAGCGAGGGTGCCAGTGAGATAGAGGTCAGAAGCACGCATTTGCGCACAGGTCTCGAACGGGACGGATAAACCCTTTCGCGACAGCACCGGCAATACCGCGCCAAGCATCCTGACGCGCGTGGCACCGAGACGCTCGGCCAATCCATGAACATCGGGCAAGGAGTGGCGACTGGAGAAGACCAGCAAGCCCTTGCCGTCCCCGGGATGCCACGCCACGGACTCGGCCGCGGCGGCAGCGGGATGATCCGCCCACTCTTCCCGGCTCGGCTCCGAATCGAGCCAGAAAATCGTCAAATCCAGATCACCCGCCGCCGGAAGCGCAACATGATCCACCGCGATCAGCTCAATCATCCCCCCACCCGTGGAAATGGCGTCGAGGTACTCCCTCTGACCGCTTTCCCCGACCAACTCAAGCCGATAGAAGTTCGGATGGGGCGCATCGTAGGACTCGTAGCGCACGTCGACCACGATCCCCTTCTCCGCCAGCACTGCCTCGTAGGTTGGCAATCGTTCATCCTCCGGCGGCCATCCCAGCAAACCGCTGTAGAGGCCCAGATCCGTTCCCTGATCACGGTGAGTGGTCACTAGCGCGCCATTGGGATCGTAGCGGGCGATGATCTCCCTGAGCGGCTCGGCGAGCAACTGACGAGCCAGCCGACCGATACGGTTGGCTGCCGCGCTGTGGGAACTACTCGGACCCCGCATCACGGGGCCGATCACATCATTGAAAATACTTGGAGGCTGGGACATATTGCTGGGTGGCGTCTTACCTGCGCCTTGGTTGACATTTTCATCCATGGAAGGGCCCATGCCAAACAAAAACCCGAAAAGGAAAACGTCGCGCAGGATCCAAGATGCGGAAATCTCCCCTCGTCCACTTCCTCATCAGCTTCCGTCCTCGGCCCTCTCGACCGGCACCGTGACAACATGGACAGGGAAAACATTCCTCCCGCGAGTGGCGAAAGAAGGACCAAAATCGAAGCGGTTCCGATGAGTAAAAAAGAGACCATCGCCTCTGGGCGGAAGCCCGACTGCCGTGGCTCCATCAGGTGCCTCCTGAAAGAGCGAGTTCTTGGCAGTAGTAGTCGGATGATCCTATGGTTTCCTACTTGCATGTTTTTCACTCCCCATTTCCCCGACCACCAGCTCGTTCAACGGTCTTCGCTCCAAGAGCAAATTTCTAGCAGTCTGTCGGACTTAGATCTCGATCTTATAAGCAGATCCTTTCAAGCTCCCGCATGGCAGCGAAGTTCGTTCATATTGATCACGACACCCCATTGTTGCTCCCGCCCGATCTGCGG
>Ga0100401_1004223_pt1 | contig 10714 bp, 10 predicted proteins | sample CryGeymeta201525_FD_80421 | JGI IMG/M metagenome (GOLD analysis project Ga0100401, IMG submission 80421) | Groundwater microbial communities from Crystal Geyser aquifers in Utah, USA - Crystal Geyser metaG 2015-25 | ecosystem: Environmental > Aquatic > Deep subsurface > Groundwater | place: USA...
CCATGGGGTGGGTCTCCACCGCAGCCGTTTTTCGAGGCCCGATGTTGTAAAATCAAGGGTTCCAGCGCCTCAGATGGGCGAAATTTGGCGATTTTTGAATCTAACAGCGAAAGTCGGGTTAGAACGAAGATGGACGTTCCACAAATACACCCGACAAGTCGCTTGGACTTTCGATCAAGTTCAGATTCTCCAATTTGAGATTGCTCTCGGAGGTCTGAGTCGCTTCGCCAGATCGCGGATACGAGTTCGATCAGTGCTTCAATCATTCGACCAAGGTCGATTTCCATCGCTCGATCTCACGCTTCACATTGTCAACGCTCGGGGCTCCGGGATTGGTTCGGGCGGCGAGGGCGGTTTGGAGGTTGAAGACGGTTTGAGCGTCGGGAGTGTAGGCGGTGTCGATCTTGCTGAGGTCGAGCTTGTCGAGCGGGGTGCCGGTGCTGACGGCTTGGGCGACGGCTTTTCCGACGAGCTCGTGGGCGTGACGGAAGGGAATGCCGTGCTTCACCAACCAGTCGGCGAGGTCGGTGGCGAGGAGCATCGGGTCGCTGGCGGCGGCGAGGCAGTTGTCTTCGCGGAACTCTATGGCGAGGATCATCTCGGCGTTGACGGCGAGAGTCAGGCTGAGGGTGTCGATAGAATCAAAGAGTGGCTCCTTGTCTTCCTGGAGGTCGCGGTTGTAGGTCAGGGGAAGGCCTTTGATGGCGGTTAGAATGGCGACGAGGTTTCCTAACAGTCGTCCGGTCTTGCCACGGGTGAGTTCGCAGACGTCGGGGTTCTTCTTTTGCGGCATCAGGGACGATCCGGTGGTGTGGGCGTCGGAGAGGCTGACGAATCCAAACTCGGCGGAGGTCCAGAGGATGAGATCCTCGGAAAGGCGCGAGAGGTGGACGCCGCAGAGCGAGATGACAAAAATCATCTCGGCGATGTAGTCGCGGTCGGCGACGGCATCCATGGAGTTGGTGGTGACGCGGTCGAAGCCGAGTTCCTTGGCGACGGCGTGTCGGTCGAGGTTGATGGTCGATCCGGCGAGGGCTCCGGAGCCGAGCGGCGAGACGTTGAGGCGTTTGCGGCAGTCGGCGAGACGGCTTTTGTCGCGCTCTAACATCTCGACGTAGGCGAGCAGGTGGTGGCCGACAGTGACGGGTTGTCCGCGCTGGAGGTGGGTGTAGGCGGGCAGGACGGTGGCAGCGTATTTCTCGGCGCGGTCGAGCAGGGCGTTCTGGAGATGGGAGATGGAGGATGTTAGATGGTCGATTTCCGCGCGGCAGTAGAGGCGGGTGTCGGTGGCGACCTGGTCGTTTCGTGAACGGGCGGTGTGGAGCTTGGCACCGGGTGCGCCGATGCGCTTGGTGAGCTCCGCTTCGATGTTCATGTGGATGTCCTCGAGTGAGGTTTTGAACTCGAACTTGCCGGCATCGATGTCGGACTCGATTTCTCGGAGGCCGCTTTCGATGGCGGCGAATTCCTCATTGGTGAGCAGGCCGGCTTGCACTTGGGCACGGGCGTGGGCGATCGAGCCGGCGATGTCGTGTTTGTACAATCGCCAGTCGTAGGAGATGGATTCTCCGAATTGCTGGACGAGTTCAGCGGTCTCTTTTGCGAAGCGGCCTTTCCACATGGTTGTTAGATATTGAGATAATGGGGTATGAAGCCTTGTCAGGGCTCGCGGTGCCAAACGGTCACGGCGGTGAGATTCAGGGCGTCTCCGGCGGAAGCATCTCCCGAGGTGATGGAGATGATTTCGAGGTGGAGGTTTTCGTTGATCCAGTCCCGGGCTTGGGTATGGGCATCGACGACCCTTTCTGTAAGGTAGTCGGCGGTGATTCTGCGGATGCCGCCGGAAGATCTTCCGAAGAAGATTCGAAAGTCGACAGGTTTAGGGATGGGTGGCGGTGTCATGGGGCGATCAGCGCTTCCTTCCGGGAAGACGTTTGGAGTTGATGCGGGCTTGGATCAGGCTTGGGCAGGTGCCTTTGGTGCGGAGTTGTTCGCAGCAGGCTTCAATCTTGATGGTCTGGCGGACGGGGCGGTAGCCGAGTCGGCGAGTCATGCAGTCGTTGAGGAGTTCGAGGTGGGAGTCCTCGAACTCGACGATTTTGCCGCAGTCGATGCAGACGAGGTGATTGTGGCTCGGGCGTTCGTTGAAATTCGGATCGTAGGTGGTTTGGTCGCCACCGAGGTCGATTTCGTGGAGCAGGCCGGCTTCGACGAGCAGGGAGATGGTGCGGTAGACGGTGGCGCGGGAGGCGTTGACGTTCTTTTTTCGGACGCGCTCGAAGAGTTCCTCGGAGGTGAAATGTTCCTCGGAGGCGAAGGCAAGGCGGACGATCGCATCGCGCTGAGGCGTGCGTCGGAGCCCCTTCTGGCGAATAAAGTTGTCGAGTTTGTCGAGGACCGCGTCGTCCATGGCTGTAGGCTAGGGGGCTGGGGCGCGGTCGGGAAGCTTTTCTCCGATGGGATTTGCTGCTTTCCGGATTGGCAAGGCCGGTGGGATTGCTTGAATGACGGCAGATGAGATTTTGGAAACACCTGCTACTTCTCTGGGTCGGCTTTTTGGCGGCCTGTAGTTCACCAGGCACGCTTGACGTGCGGCCCTACCACATTCGGGAAGTGAGTCTTAGGGGAGACGGCGAGCCGCTCATTGATGCGGAGGAAAAGCGGAGGATGTATGGCGCGGTGGGGGTGCGCGAGCAGGAGCAACGACTTGGTATATACTACGCCGTTTTGTGGGAGGATGATGCGCTAGGTGAGCCGGTGAGAGTGGTGTTTGAATATCAACAGGCTTCGACGGCGAGCAAGGTGCTGAAGAAGGTGCAGGACTTCAATGCCGACACTCGGAAGGGAAAGGCGGAGTTCCAGGTGATTGGGGATGATTATTTGAAGGGCGGCCGTGTATTGGCGTGGAAATGCACCTTACTGCGGGGTGATCGAGAGGTGGCAAGCCGACATTCCTACCTCTGGGAATGATGAATTCGTGGGATGAGCGGTTGACCTCGGGGCAAGGCCAGTCGTAGGTATTGGTAGTTCACATTCACCGCTGAATAAAACACCCCGTGAGTCAGGAAACCGCCATTTCATTCGGCACCTTCAATGAGTTCACTTGGATCCGTTGCGAAGGGAAAGGTTCCTTCCTACAGAGCCCGGCCTTGAAGGAATGTGCTGAGAAGCGCCGAAGCAAGGGCGAGACCCGTTTTGTGATCGATCTGGAGAACTGTAGCGGGATGGATTCGACCTTCATGGGCCTGCTTGCGGGACTGGCGAGTCGGGTGAGTAAGGACAAGGGGAGCGTGATGATTGCATCGCCGGGCGATAAGAACCGGCGCTCGCTCGAAGATCTCGGTCTGGACTGTCTTTTGGAGATCGAACCCAGTGATGCTCCCTGGGTTGGTAAGGAGGCCGAGATTCGCGGGAAATTGAAGCCATTCAGTCCTAACCGACTTCCCGACATGAGCGGTCGGGCCCAACAGGTGCTCGAGTCCCATCAGATGCTGGCATCGACGAGCGAGGATAATGCCAAGCGTTTCGCGACGGTGTTGCAGGTTTTGCAGAAGGATGCAGCCAAGCCGTCCCAAAAGGACAGGTGATGGCTTGAGGGGTAACTAGACTCATTCATGGATCAGCTGCTACCCTACATTCTGCTGTTGCTGGCCATCATTTGGCTGGGAATCACGATCAAGGTATTTCGCCAAAGGCTGAAGCGGACCAGTGAGGAACTGGTCGCCATTGAGGGTGAGGAAGAACGGATGTTCAGCTATCTTCACGAGCTGGGTATGGCGATTGGCAAAGACACGACCCAGCAGGAGCTTTCGAAGATGATTGTCGATGGCGTGAATGAGGTTGTCTCGGCGCGGGGTGGAGCGATCTATTTGCTTGATGAGGTCGGCGGGTCCTTGCAGCCCAAGTATCCTTCGAAGGAATGTCCGCCGCTGGTTGGAGTGCCGGCGAAGGTTCGCAAGAAATCCGAGCTCGATCCGCGTGCGACCGAGAGCTATTTGCGGCTCTTTCATGCCCCGGTCGATGGTGGTCTTCTCGGTGCGGCGCTAGGTTCGCAGGTCGCGCTGCATGTTCCGGATATCCGTTATCATGAATCTTTTCGGGATATCTTCGCGGACGGTGGTGTTGAGCGGGTTGAGGTGATGCTATCACCGCTGCGCCATGCGGGAAAGGAATTGGGTGTGTTGGCGGTGACGAGGACCAAGGAGCAGCAGGCCTTTTCTGCGAATGATTTTGCGGTTTTCCGCTCAGCCGCCGAGCAGTCGGCGTTCGCGATGGGGAATTCGATGCTTTATCGCGAGGCGAACGAGAAGCGGCAGTTTGAGAGTGAATTGCGGAATGCCAGCGAAGTGCAACGGGTGCTGTTGCCGCAGGGTGAACCGATCGTCCCTGGCTATCGCATTTCAGGGACTAATGTGCCGGCGCGGATCATCAGTGGTGACTACTACGACCACCTTGACCTCGGCGATGGTCGGCATGGCGTGGTGATTGCCGATGTGTCCGGCAAGGGCGTTGGCGCTGGCTTGTTGATGGCGATGTGCCGCAGCGTGCTGCGTTGCCAAGCGTGGGGGAAGTCGGATCCCGCTGAGGTGCTGGGCGGCGTGAATCGACAGCTTTTCCCGGACATTCGGGAGGACATGTTTATCAGTCTTTTCTACGGAGTGATCGAAGGTGACAGCGGTCTGATTCGTCTTGCTCGCGCGGGTCACGATGCGGCGCTGCTTTATCGGGCTGCGGATGGAGTGATCGAGAATGTGAAGCCGCCGGGCCTGGCGCTTGGGATCGATGACGGGGATGTTTTTGAGCGGGTTACCAAGGTGCTGGAGCTTCAGATGAACTCGGGGGACTTGCTGCTTTTTTACACCGATGGGGTGAATGAGGCGACCGATGGAGCGGGCCAGGAATTCGGAATGGAGCGGCTGGAAGCGACTTTTCTTGAAAGTGCCTCGCAAGGTGCCGAGGCCGCCTTGAATGCGGTGCAGCGGGACTTGGCGGCTTTTGCCGGTGGGGCTCGCCAAATGGACGACATCACCCTTTTGGCGATCGAGAAGCGTTGAGAACGATTTGATGGGGTTGACGATTGCGGCGGGGCGTGACAGGTAGCACCCATGAATTCGCAAGAACCAGAAGTCCATCCGGCAGAGGAGGAGGAAATCGAGGTTTCCGACCAGCTTGAGACAGTTGAAGATGAAGCCAGCTCAGGCGAGGGAGATGATTCCGCTGCGCTCGAGGCGGAGGTGATGAAGTGGAAAGAGCTCGCGATGCGAACTGCGGCTGACCATGAAAACTACCGCAAGCGTGCCGCGCGCGAGCGTGAAGAGGCGGTTCGTTACTCGAACCAGTCATTGCTCGAAGAACTCCTGCCGATCCTCGACAACTTCGAGATGGGCATGCAGGCGGCGTCCCAGGACCAGAGCTCGATGATCTACATCGGCATGGATATGGTCAGGAAGCAGCTCAACGAGTTTCTCGGTAGCTGCGGGGTGACGGAAATAGCGTCCGAGGGAAAGGCTTTCGACCCCAATGTTCACGAGGCGGTTTCTCAGGAAATCGTCGAGGGTGTCGAGGATGGCACGGTCACCCGGGTGATGCGCCGCGGCTTCATGTTGCGTGACCGTCTGCTCCGTCCGGCGACCGTCGTGGTGGCACAGTCTGCGGAGGAAACTGATTCAGAAGACAACTGAGACGATGGCAGATCGCGATTTTTACGAAGTCTTGGGCGTCGCACGCGATGCGAGCCCCGAGGAGATCAAAAAGGCTTATCGCAAACTTGCGGTGAAGTTTCACCCGGACAAGAACCCTGGAGACCACGGGGCAGAGGAGAAGTTCAAGGAGCTTGGCCAAGCTTATGAAGCCTTGAGTGATCCGGATAAGCGGGCCGCGTATGATCGCTACGGTCACCAGGCATTCGCCGGTGGCGGTGGTGGTGGGGGCTTCGGAGGTGGTGGGTTCCACGATCCGATGGACTTGTTCTCGCAGGTTTTCGGTGGCGCTTTTGGCGGTGGGTTTGAGGAATTTTTCGGTGGCGGCCGCCGCCAGAGATCGAACAAGCAACGCGGCAGCGACTTGCGCTATGATCTGGAGATTACTCTGGAGGAAGCGGCTACCGGTGTTGAGAAAGAGCTGGAGATCGAGCACTATGCTGGGTGCAACAGCTGTTCGAATACTGGGTCGAAGAGTGGCGGCGGCTCTCGCCCTTGCTCGACCTGCGGTGGTCGCGGTGTGGTCGCCCGGCAGGCAGGGATTTTCGTGCAGCAGACGACCTGTCCAGAATGCCGGGGTGCGGGAGAAACCGTCGCGGATCCCTGTGGTCAGTGTCACGGGGATGGCCGCGTCCAAAAGCCCAGCCGAATCAAAATTCGCATCCCGGCCGGTGTCGAGGAAGGCACGCGGCTCAGGTCATCGGGCAATGGTGACGCAGGCGTGCGTGGTGGCACGGCGGGTGATCTCTATGTATTCCTTGGGGTGGCGGCTCACGATGTTTTTGAACGCGACGGACGCGATCTTTTCTGCCGGATGCCACTTCCATTCAGTACGGCGGCGCTTGGCGGCGAGTTGAAGGTTCCGACCCTCGATGGTCAGGCTTCGATCAAGATTCCTGCTGGCACTCAGGGGGGAACGATGTTCCGTCTCCGCGAGCGTGGCATGCCGGTGCTTTCCAGTCCGAAAAAGGGTGATCTGCATGTGGAAGTGCAGGTCGAGGTTCCGACCCGTCTGAATAGCGAACAGCAGGCGAAGCTTCGTGAATTCTCCGAGTCGATCGGCGAGCACAACTCACCGATGCAGGAGTCCTTTGTCGCCAAGGCCAAGCGCTTCTTCGATTTCTGACACGCTATGCCCCGCTTCTTTCTTGATCCGGTGGCATGGAATGGTGAGGCAGCGCTAGTTGGCGATGAGGCGAAGCACTGCGCACGCGTGATGCGTGCGCAGGTAGGTGATGTGATCACGGTTTTCGATGGTCTTGGCCGGAGTGCAAGTGCGGAGATCCTGAGCATTTCGAAGGCTCATGTGGGGCTTCGTTTGGCGGAGGTGAAAATGGAGCCCGAGCCCAAAGTTCGCATCGTGCTCGCTCAGGCGGTGATCAAGGGGAAGTCGATGGATTGGCTTCTCCAGAAGGCCGTCGAGCTTGGTGCCGATGAGATTCAGCCGCTTTCGACACGGAATGTGGTGGTTCAAGCAGGGGACGGAAAGGAGGACAAGTGGCAACGGACAGTGATTGAGGCGTGCAAACAATGTGGACGGAGTCGGGTTCCCGTCGTGAAACCAGTCCTCAATCTGGATGAATTTCTTGAGGAATCTTCGACAAATTCGCGGATTATCGCCTCCCTGGAGGCCGGTGCCCTGCCGCTCAAGGACTGTCTTCAGGAGGCAGGACGGGGTGGACAAGTGACATTTTTGATCGGCCCGGAAGGAGATTTTTCTGCTGGAGAGTATCAAGAAGCGCTCGCTTCAGGCTGCGTTCCTGCTTGTTTGGGGGCAGCCGTGCTTCGCAGCGAAACCGCCGCAATCTACTGTTTGGCTGCGGCAGATTATGTGTTTTCGTAGAGAATCCTTTTGGAGTTGAGTCTTGAAAGACACTTTTAGAATCTTTAAATGCCATTGGCTGTGAGAAGGATAATTCCCATTGCTGCGTTGCTGGTTGTATCGTCAGTCGCGCTTGCTTGGACACCGAGAACTGCCGGTTCGGCGGCTTCCTCTGGTTTTGCTGTGGATACTTCCAATCGGAATGATGTTGTATCATTTTGGCATGGTGCTTACACGCCCTCGGATCGCTATTGGGAGAGAATGAATTGGACTGGGAGCTATCATCCGACGGCGCTTGGTGCCGAGGGCACGACCTCGGCCGAGTTTGTCAGAGACGTCGAGCGCCGGGTGAACTTCGTTCGAGCTCTTTGCGGTGTTCCTGCAGTGGTTTTGATGAATACCGGCGCGACGGTCCTCATCGAACCGGGCGATGCCTACCTGCCTGCTCCATCGACCACCAAGCAAGCGGCAGCACAACGTTCGGCATTGATGGTCGCGCTGGGGGCAACGAGTGATGCCCTCAGTCACAATCCTCCTAGTAGCTTGGCGGCGTGGACTGTTGAGGCTTGGAATAGTCACAACAAAAGCGCGATTACCAAAGGGTTCTTCGGCCCTGCTGCGGTCGATGCTTATTTTCGCGAGGATATTGTCGGGATATCGAACTGGAACTTTGATGCGGGTCATCGACGTTGGTTGCTTTCTGTTCCGGTGACGGACATGGCTACGGGCGATACACCGGGGGATTTCAATTTTGCGACAGGTGCCATTATTCAGCCGAGTAATTTGATTTATGTGAAACCCAAATCGAGTGAGATCACCTCGGCACCAAAGCGCTTCGTGAGTTATCCAAGTGAAGGTTTTTTCCCAATTGGCCTGAATACTCCGTTTTGGTCGCTCTCTCTCGGTGGGGCTGATTTTAGTTCTGCGACGGTTAGCATGACTGACGACTCTGGCACCCCCTTGCCGGTGACGGTTATTTCGCGCCAGCCGGGATACGCTGAAAATGCCATCGTCTGGTCGGTTCCTGATGTGGTGAAGTCGCTAGAAGCTCCGGTTGACCGGACTTACCACATCAGCGTTTCTGGGATCGGAGGTGGCTTTGAGAGTTCCCATTCGTGGTCAGTGACTTTGTTCGATCCGTATCGCTTGAATGATTCTCTCGAACTTAGTGGGCCTGCGAGGGCTGCAACCAGTGCAGAAACCAGCTACACGCTGAACCCAGTGCCGGAGTGCGATCTGATGCAGACGGGATTCTTTCTGAGGGAAGAGGCGCTTTGGGTCGGAACGGCGGAGGATGGAAGTGAGGTTGAAGTCCTTGATCACACCGATCCAACCTATGAATTGCGTGCCCATGTGACTCAATTGGCACCGGGTTATCCGAGCAACTTTTTTTCTGAGGGAAGCAAGGCGTATCGACTTACCTTTCCTAGGATTTATGACCCACGTCTCAATACAATCGCTGATGAGATTTTTGAGCTCGATCGGCAGATCTTGCCCGGACCGTCTGCTGCCGTGGTTTTTCAATTTCGGCGTGGGTATATGTCGCCGACCACTGCCCTTGGTTGTGAAAGCTCTTCAGATGGTGGATTGACATGGGAGACCGTTGGCTCGCCTCTAGCAGGATCTGCAAGTGGGCTGCCTGACTCTACTTTTAATTTGATTTCTTTTCCTTTGGGTCAGAGCAGTAGTCCGGTTCGCTTACGCTTTCGCCTGTATCGAACCGATCCAGAGGAAGGGCTTTTCACGAATGAAAACCTGCCGAGCTATGCAACTGGTGCCTTCATCGACGAGCTTCGTGTCGAAGGCTGCGAATGGTTGAGGCCGGGTGGATGGATCGAAACTTCGCCTGCTGAGTCAACCGTGATCTTCGGTCCATCGACAGCGACGCTTCCGGTTTCCGGTAGTCAGCAGTGGGTGCTGAGAACGCGCCCTGTGATGGCGGGGTATGAGTTTCCTTGGGGTCCTGCGAAGCTGGTGCAAGTAGTGGGGCCGCTTGAGATGACGGGTGCCTCCGAGCCGCCGATCAGCGGTGCAAACTACAGCTTTTTTCCTGAGCCAACGGCCGATTCGCACATTTTTGAAGTGGCCCGTTTCAGTTCAGGTGACTGGAGTGAAGGAGCTGAGTCGGAGCCGTCATCCGCAGTGATTGATGGGACATCTTCGGCCTATGCCCTTATCAGTACGAGGTCGTTCTACCAGGCCAGCGGGAATGCGAGTTTCCGCGTTGCGGTGCAGCCATCGGATGGTGAGGACTTCTTTGAGGTTGATCGAGATGTCCTTGCAACGACCAATAGCCAGCTCGATTTCTGGCTGCGGCGCGGTTGGTCAAAGAACCAGCAGCTTGATGTTGAAATCTCAACAGATGGAGGCACTTCGTGGACTTCGGTTTGGTCGATTAATGGTCTGAATCTTGGTGAAGGCACGGGAAGTTCTTATTCCGTGAGTCTGTCTGCCTATGCCGGAAGATCCATTCGCAGCCGCTTTGTCCTGCGGTCCACGGGATCGGTGACTTACAGTGCCACCAATTCCGGAATGTGGATTGATGCTGTCGGTATGACGGATGTCGAACAGGTCTTTTCATCGGTGGCGACGCCTGTTTCTTCCGGAGCGACCGTGGTGCGGCTCAACGCATCGACTGCCGGGGAGAGCCTTATCGAAGGTGCGGCTTATCGATTGCGGATCGTGCCCGTCTTCGGTGGTGTCGCCGGTGAACCAGGGCCACCGTTCTTGGTGACCCCTTCCCTAATTGTGCTGACGGGCTTCGATGCGTGGGTTGCCTACGAATATCCTACTCTCACCGGCGGTTTTGAAGGCTCGGATGGCAGCGACGGCGTTGCCAATGGGATCAAGTATGCCTTTGGACTCCAGCTGTCAGGCGAAGGGTTGCTTGGCGATGAGGTATCCTCTGATCCCGATGTTTTCATATTGGAGCGTGATCTCGACAGCCTCAGAGATGGAGTCCGCTATGAAGCGGAATTTTCCGAAAATCTCAGTTCTTGGTCGACGTTGGGCGTGGTCGTCACCCACTCGGGTGGCGTGCTGAGGGCGGTTGTCAATCGCTCCGATGGTTCAGGCTTCCTGCGCTGGAAGATCACGGAAGAGTGAGTCGCTCGTTTCAGAGTATGCCGCCCGGAGTGTAGTTGGCGGCTTCGGGGTGCTTAGAGACGACGTCCGCTATGGCACTGGCGAAAGC
>Ga0100401_1004233_pt1 | contig 10700 bp, 9 predicted proteins | sample CryGeymeta201525_FD_80421 | JGI IMG/M metagenome (GOLD analysis project Ga0100401, IMG submission 80421) | Groundwater microbial communities from Crystal Geyser aquifers in Utah, USA - Crystal Geyser metaG 2015-25 | ecosystem: Environmental > Aquatic > Deep subsurface > Groundwater | place: USA...
GGTCCAGCGCGCCGACCCGGTCGCTGATCTGGCTGCGCGCCGTCAGCACGATCACCGGCGTGGCGATGGTGTCGCGTTTGCGGGCCAGGAAATCGCGCCCGTCGCCATCGGGCAGCATCACGTCCAGCAGGATCAGGTCGTATTCCGCCACCGCAAGGCAATCCTCCGCCGCCGCCAGCGTCGCCGCATGGTCCACCGCATGCCCATCAAGGCCCAGGCGCTGCACCACCGCCTCGGCCAGTTCGGCATTGTCCTCAACCAGCAGAAACCGCATCGCGTATCCGTCTCCCCCACGTCACAGTGCCGGGCGCACGCGCCGGACGCAACAGGCACGAAAAACCCCGCCGGGGCGCGCTGGCTCCGGCGGGGCAATGGTGGATCAAGTCCGGTAGGGTCAGGCCTTGCGGCGGCGGCGCAGACCCAGAAGGGCCAGTCCCGAGCCCAGAAGCACAAGGCCTGCCGGCAGCGGAATCGCCGAAGGCGTCAGGCTGATCGCGTCGATGTCATAGCCGTCGGTGGACGCGGTGTTGCCGTATCTCTGGCGGCTGACATCGACCAGGAACAAGTGTGTCCACGGCCCGTTGATGATGTTGACCGTCGTCACCGGCGTATCCGAACCGCCAGAGCCGTTGTCGACGAAGCCCATGAAGGTTCGGTCCTGATAGTTGTCGGACGTCCCCACGAACACCGCCGCGGCTTCGAAATGGTTTCCGGGGTTCGTGACTTCGAAGAACATCGCCAACCCGTTGAAGGCCGGTGAGATCTCAAGCACCAGCACGCCACCGAAGTTCAATCCGTCGTTGCGCAGCCCGAGGGAAAAGAACTGGCCGTCCGCAGCGCCCAAGTTGACATTTGCAGACAGCGTGCGGTTGACGTCGACGCCGTTCACGATGCCCGAGGTCGCCCCGCAATCCAGCGTCGCCGCAGGCGAGTTCACGAACGTGACCGCCGCGTCGGACGCACATTCTGCTGCGACCACGGTCAGCGTCGTGGCGTTTGCGGACATGACCGAAGCGAACAGGCCGGCTGCCGCCAATGTAGCAAGGCGTTTGAAAGACATCTGAATCCCCTTTTTCAAACTGAATTAATTGGCCGTTAACGGTTTTTCCTTGATTACTCAAGGCATAAATACCCTGCGGTTTCAGAGTTAGGTTCAATCACTTCCGCGTCGCGGTATTGATCCCAATCCATGCACAATTCACGCCGTCTGCACAAGAAAGCCGCGCCCTCCGGCAGCTGATCGCGCGGCTTTCGATACACCATGTCCCGCCGTTGCAAGAATCCCCAAGACAGGTTGCCGGCCCGTGTCAGGCCTTTGTCAGCTTCGCATGCGAAGACCCGACCATGGGTGTCGGAGGACGCCCTGTCAAATGGGAGGAAAGACCTATGAAAATGACCCGTCGCGTCGCGATGACGGCGGCCGCCGCACTGGTGGCCTTCTCTGGCATGGCACAGGCCGATGGCCACCAGATGCTCGACAGTATCCATTTCCTGATCCCCGGCGGCGCCGGTGGCGGCTGGGACGGCACCGCGCGCGGCACCGGCGAGGCGCTGACCGAAGCGGGCCTGGTGGGCACCGCGACCTACGAGAACCTGTCGGGCGGCGGCGGCGGCGTCGCGATCGCCAGCCTGATCGAGAACGCGGCCTCCAGCGACGGCACGCTGATGGTCAACTCCACCCCCATCGTGATCCGCGCCCTCACCGGCGAGATCGCGCAGTCCTTCCGCGACCTGACGCTGATCGCGGGCACCGTGGGCGATTATGCGGCGATCGTTGTGACCAATGACAGCCCGCTCGCCTCGATGGAGGACGCGCTGGCGATGTATCGCGATTCTCCGCGGGACTTTGCCATCGGCGGCGGGTCGGTTCCCGGCGGCATGGACCACCTCGTCGCGGCCATCGTGATGCAGGGCGCGGGCGAAGACCCGACCGCCTTCAACTACATCGGCTATGACGCCGGTGGCGAGGCGATGGCGGGTCTGCTCTCGGGCGAGATCGACGCGCTGTCCACCGGCTTTTCGGAAGCCATCGCGCTGGCCGAACAGGGGCAGGTCCGCATCCTCGGCGTGACCGCGCAGGAACGCGTGCCCGCCTATGATGCCGCGCCGACCTTCGCCGAACAGGGCATCACCGCCGATTTCGTCAACTGGCGCGGCTTCTTCGCGGCCCCCGGCATGTCCGAGGACCTGGTGGCGCAGTATCAGGCCACGCTGGCGGCAATGTATGACACGCCCGAATGGGAAGCGGTCCGCTCCCGCATGGGGCTGGTGAACATCTACCTGCCCGGCGCCGAGTTCGAGGAATTCCTGAACAACCAGGAACAGCAGATCGGCGACCTGATGCGCGACCTCGGCTTCCTCTGAGCGTCAGCGCGGCGGCGGGATAAATCCCGCCCTACGGTCCGGCCACGCCCGTCGCGTGCCGCCGTAGGGCGGGGTTCACCCCGCCGCCCGGCCCCGCCGCCCGACTCGCGGCCCGGCCCCGCCGCCCGACTCGCGGCCCGACTCGCGGCCGGTGTCGCATGGCCGGGGCCGGCCCACCGGCAAACCCGCGCTCAAGCAGCCCGACGGGCGGTAGCGCCAGCAAACCCGCGCTCAAGCAGCCCGACGGGCGGTAGCGCCAGCAAACCCGCGCTCAAACAGCCCGACGGGCGGTAGCGCAAACAAGGAACAGGAGGGGACACCATGGCGCTGGATCGCTGGATCGCGCTGGTATTCGTCGGGCTTTGTGCCGCCTACGGATATGCCGCATTCTTCACGATGGATCACCTGTTGCCGCCGATCCTGCAACGCAACCCGGTCTGGCCATCGACCTTCCCCAAGATGCTCGCCATCGCGGGCGTGATCGTCGGCCTCATGGTGCTGTTCACCCGCACCCCCGAGGGCCGCGCCGCGCCCAATGCGGGTGCGATGGATATCACCCGGCTGGGCGATTACCACATCGGGCAGGCGCTGGGCCTGCTGGCGCTCATGGTTGCCTATGCGATGACCCTGCGCTCGCTGGGCTTCATCGCCTCGACCACGCTGTTCCTCGTGCTGGGCGGCGTGGTGCTGGGCGAACGCAAGCTCTACATCCTGATCCCCGTGGCGGCCCTCGCCACCGTCTCCATCTGGTATCTGGTGCAGGAGGTGCTGGGCATCTTCCTGCGTCCGCTGCCCTCGTTCTTGCTGTAGGAGGCGCGCGCCATGCTTGACGGCATCCTGATCGGGCTGGCCACTGCGGTCACGCCGTTCAACCTGATGATGGTCGTGGCGGGTTGCCTGATCGGCACCCTGATCGGCATGTTGCCCGGCCTCGGGCCGATGTCGATCATCGCCATCATGATCCCGGTGGCCATCGGCATCGGCGATCCGACCTCGGCGCTGATCCTGTTGTCGGGGGTCTATTACGGCGCCATCTTCGGCGGCTCCACCTCGTCCATCCTGCTCAACGCGCCGGGGGTCGCGGGCACCGTGGCCAGCGCCTTCGACGGCTACCCGATGGCCCAGCAGGGCATGGCGGGCAAGGCGCTCACCATTGCCGCCATCGCCAGCTTCGCGGGCGGCACCGTCTCCGTCGTGCTGCTGATGGTCTTCGCGCCCGCGCTGTCATCGGTGGCGCTGCTGTTCCATTCGGCGGAATATTTCGCGCTCATGGTGGTGGGCCTGTCGGCCATCGCGGCCTTCGCGGGCTCGGGGCAGGTCGGCAAGGCGCTGATGATGACGCTGCTGGGGTTGATCATGGGCACCGTGGGGGAGGGCGCGCTGTCGAATACGCCCCGCTTCACCTTCGGCATCCTCGACCTGCAATCGGGCTTTTCCTTCATCACGCTGGCCATGGCCATGTTCGCCCTGCCCGAGGCGTTGTTTCTGGTGATGAACCCGGCCCGTGCCGCGTCGCAGGCAGGCGGCAAGATCACCGGCCTGCGGATTTCCCGGGCCGAAGCACGCACCATCGCACCGGTGATCGGGCGGCAATCGGTGATGGGGTTCTTCATCGGCGTGCTGCCCGGGGCAGGGGCCACCATCGCGTCCTTCCTTGGCTACGCGGTGGAACGCAACCTCGCCACCAGGGAAGAGCAGGCGCAATTCGGCAAGGGCTCCATCAAGGGCCTCGCCGCCCCCGAGACGGCGAACAATGCCGCGTGCACCGGCTCCTTCGTGCCGCTGCTGACGCTGGGCATTCCCGGCTCGGGCACCACGGCGATCCTGCTCGGCGCGCTGCTGGCGCTCAACGTGACGCCGGGGCCGCGCCTGATGCTGGACGAACCCGACGTGTTCTGGGGCGTCATCATCGCCATGTATATCGGCAACCTCGTGCTGCTGATCCTGAACCTGCCGCTGATCCCCTACATCGCGAAGATCCTTTCGATCCCGCGCAACTACCTGATCCCGTTCATCCTCTTCTTCACGCTGATGGGCAGCTATATCGGCCAGAACAATTCGACCGAGCTGCTGATCCTCGTGGCCTTCGGCGTCGTGGCGACCATCCTGCGCTTTGCCGATTATCCCCTTGCGCCGCTGCTGATCGGGTTCATCCTGGGCACCATGCTGGAAGACAACTTCGCCCGCGCCATGCAGCTCTACCACGGCTTCGGGTTCCTGCTGGAACGCCCGATGACCCTTGGCCTGCTGGCGCTTGCGGCCTTTCTCGTGATCCTGCCCAGCCTGCGCGCCATGCGCCTGCGCCGCAAGCTGGCGCGCGAAGCGGGTGTGGCCGATGGCGATTGAGGCGGCACCCGGACCCCTGGCCGGGGTGCGGGTGCTTGACCTGACCAACGTGCTGGCAGGCCCGTTCGCCTGTCACCAACTGGCGCATCTGGGGGCCGAGGTCATCAAGGTCGAGACGCCGGGCACCGGCGATCTTGCCCGCAACCTCGGGGCCTCGCCGGACCTCAGCGCGCGGAACATGGGCATCAGCTTCCTCGCCCAGAACGCGGGCAAGAAAAGCCTGACCCTGAACCTCAAGCATGAGGCGGGAAAGGAGGCGCTGCGCCGCCTCGTCGCCACCGCCGACGTGCTGGTCGAGAATTTCCGCCCCGGCGTGATGGATCGCCTCGGGCTGGGCTTTGCGGCGCTGACACCCGACCGCCCCACCCTGATCTACTGCGCCATTTCCGGCTTCGGACAGGACGGGCCATGGGCCGCCAGCCCCGCCTATGACCAGATCATCCAGGGCGCGTCGGGCGTCATGTCGATCACGGGCGACGGCACCACGCCCCTGCGCGTGGGCTATCCGCTGTCGGACACCATCGGCGGGCTGACCGCCGCCATGGCCATTTCCGCCGCCCTCAACGCAAGCCCGCGCGGCGCGTTCATCGACGTCTCCATGCTGGAGGCGACGCTGGCCACCATGGGCTGGGTCGTGTCCAACCACCTGATCGGCGGGGTCGCGCCGCAGGCCAACGGGAACGAGAACCCCACCTCCGCGCCGTCGGGCACCTTCCAGGCGCAGGATGCACCGCTCAACATCGCCGCCAACAAGGACGCACAGTGGACGGCGCTGGCCTGCCTGCTGGGCCGCGAAGATCTTCTGCAAGACCCCCGCTTCACCACGCGCGAGGATCGCAAGGCCCACCGCCACGCGCTGCGCGCCGAACTGGAAACCACCCTCGTCACCCGGCCCGCCGCCCATTGGGTCCAGGCGCTCGCCGCCCAGGGCATCCCCGCAGGCCCGGTCCTGACCGTGCCGCAGATCCTGGCCCATCCGCAGGTGGCCGATCGCGGCCTGATCGCGCATTTCGATACCGCCCCGGGGCTCGAGCGGCCCATCGACGTAGTCTCCACCGGCTTTCGCATCGACGGCGTGCGGCCCTCGGTCGCCACGCCGCCGCCCGCACTGGGACAGCACAGCGCCGACATCCTGGAAGACCTGGGCTACACCGGCGCCGACATCTACCGCATGGCACGGGAGGGAACCATTTGACCACCGAACCGGGCAAGGACGTCTCCGACTGGTGGCGCACCTCCATCATCGACATGGAACCGGGCCGCATCACCCTGCGCGGGCACCCGGTGCAGGACCTCATCGGCACCACCTCCTTCGCCCAGATGATCTGGCTGATGGTCATGGGCACGCCGATCAAGGGCCCGCGCGCGGCGCTGTTCGAGGCGGCGCTGGTCGCCGCCGTGGATCATGGCCCGCAAGCCCCCTCCATCGCCGCCGCGCGCATGGCGGCCACCTGCGGCGTGGGGCTGAACAATGCCATGGCGACGGGTCTCAACATGCTCGGCGATGTCCATGGCGGCGCGGGCGAGCAGGCTATCGCGCTCTACCACCATGTCGAACGCTCCGGCCCCGAGGGGTTGGCCCACGCCCTCGACACCTGGCGCGCCGAGAACGGCCCCTACCTGCCCGGCTTCGGCCACCGCTTCCACAAACCCACCGACCCGCGCAGCCCGCGCCTGCTGGCGCTGGTGGACGAGACGGCGGAAACCGGCGGCGTCTCCGGCGTCTACGCCCAGATCGGCCGCGCGATCGAGGCGCATCTGGCCGCCGAACGCGGCAAGCCCGTGCCGATGAACATCGACGGCGCCACCGCCGTCATCTACGCCGAACTTGGCTGCCCCGCGCCGCTTGCGCGCGGCTTCTTCTGCCTGTCGCGCTCCGTCGGCATCCTGGCCCATGCCTGGGAACAGACCGAACAGGGCGGCCGCAACAAGGGCCCGACACCGCCCGCCTACCGCTGGACCTATGACCCAACCTGACCCTGCACGCACCTAGACACCGGCCCCGTCCCTGCTACGGTCCGCGCCGATATCCCACAGCAGGAGAAACCCCATGGCGAAACTGGCATTCCTCGGGCTTGGCGTGATGGGCTACCCGATGGCCGCCCATCTGGTGACAGCGGGCCACGCCGTCACGGTCTACAACCGCACCGAGGCCAAGGCCGAAAAATGGGCCTCCGAGATCGGCGGCCGCCACGCCGCCACCCCGCGCGCCGCGGCGGACGGCGCCGATTTCGTCATGGCCTGTGTCGGCAACGACGATGACCTGCGCTCGGTCACCCTTGGCCCGGACGGCGCGCTGGCGGGCATGAAAGCGGGCGCCATCTTCGTCGATCACACCACCGTGTCGGCCACCGTCACCCGCGAACTGGCCGCCGAGGCCGCCGCCGCGGGCATCGGCTGGGTCGATGCGCCGGTCTCCGGCGGGCAGGCAGGCGCGCAGAACGGCCAGCTTGCCATCATGTGCGGCGGCGAACAGGCGCATTTCGACGCCGCCAGACCCGTCATCGCCGCCTATTCCAAGGCTACCGTCCATTTCGGCGATGTGGGTGCCGGCCAACTGACCAAGATGGTCAACCAGGTCTGCATCGCGGGCGCGGTGCAGGCGATTTCCGAAGGGCTCTACATGGCGATGAAGGCCGGGCTCGACGCCAGGAAGGTCGCCGATCTGGTGTCGCAGGGCGCGGGCGGAAGCTGGCAACTCGCCAACCGCGCGGGCACCATGGTGGACAACGAATTCGACCACGGCTTCGCCGTCGACTGGATGCGCAAGGATCTCGGCATCGCGCTGGCCCAAGGCAAGGACATGGGCCTGTCGCTCCCGGTCACCGCCATGGTCGACCAGTTCTATGCCGAGGTGCAGCAGCTCGGCGGCGGGCGCTGGGACACGTCAAGCCTGATCCAGCGCTTCCGCAAGATGAACGGCGAGATCTGAGGCGGCAGCGGAGGCGGCGGGCGTGGCTGTCGGGCGTCACTGCACAGGATCATGCGCGTCGCCCGGGCTGCCAATCTGGTAACCCGGTAACCGGGCGGGACCGTCACAAACTGCACCGCCAGCGCGATCCCGGCGGTGCAGCAGGGCCATCATCCTGGTCCATTCGATCTCCGACGGCCGATCAGGTCGGATGAATGCACCACTTACGCTTCCACGCGGGCGCGTTGCCCGCGGGGCAAGGTCCGGCGCGCGGATCAGCGCCGCATGTCGAGTTTGCCGAACTCGTTGTCCAGCAGCGTGCGCAGCTTCTTCCCCGCCCCGCGCAAGGACGCTTCGACATCGGCGTCGCTATGGGTGACGGCCTGCGGTTGCATGCCCTCGGGCCGCGCCTCGATCATGCATCGGATATCATCGGCCCCACCTTTGGCCCCATTCACATCGACCAGGTGCACTTCAACGCGCGAAAGGCGATCGGTCAGATGCCCCAACGCACTGGTGACGGTCGTCTCGGCAATCTCGGCCAGACGCTCATCACCCTGAATATGGCTATCGGTGTTGAACTGGAACTGCACTATCGTTCTCCTCTTTGCTGACCCCAGAAATATGTCTCCAGCCGTGGCGGAACAAGGTCGGGAGGGTCGATCCTCTCCGGGGTCCAAGCCGTGGCACCGGCCCCGACGGGCGCGAAACCGTCCGTCACACCAACCCAAGAAGGTGCCGCCACCTCTGCCGGCCGGACACGCCCCCGCCCCACGCGACCCATCCCTTGTGGTCGCCCTTTGACCTGCCCCCGAAACTCCTCTACCTCCCGATCCATGGCCTTCACCCTCACTGATCTCCCCCATCTCCGCGCGCAAGGGTTCGACGCCCTCATCGACGTCCGCTCGCCCGCCGAATATGCCGAGGATCACGTGCCGGGGGCGGTCAACATGCCCGTCCTGTCGAACGAGGAACGCGCGCGGGTCGGCACGATCTACGTGCGCGAAAGCCCCTTCAAGGCGCGCAAGATCGGCGCGGCGCTTGTCGCCCGCAACGCCGCGGCGGCGATCGAGGCGCATCTGATGGACCGCGATGGCGGCTGGCGACCCCTTGTCTATTGTTGGCGCGGCGGCCAGCGGTCGGGCAGCTTCGCGTCGATCCTGTCCCAGATCGGCTGGCGGGTGGAAACCCTCGCGGGCGGCTACCAAAGCTGGCGCCGCCACGTCGTCGCCCAACTCTACGAGACCCGCCCCCCGTTCAACGTCATCCGCCTCGACGGCTTCACCGGCACCGCCAAGACCGATCTGCTGGCCCGCGCAGCGGCACGCGGTGTCCAGGTTCTCGACCTCGAAGGTCTCGCCAATCACCGTGGTTCGGTGCTGGGCGACAGCTTCGGTGCGCAGCCCGCCCAGAAGGGTTTCGAATCCGCCCTGATGGAATGCCTGTCGGCCTTCGACCCCGCCAAGCCGCTTCTGATCGAGGCCGAGTCGTCGCGCATCGGCACCCTGCGCCTGCCGCCCGCACTCTGGGCCGCGATGAAGGACAGCCCCCGCATCGTGGTGCAGGCCGTGCCCGCGCATCGCGCCCGCTACCTCGCCGCGCAATACGCGCGCCTCGCCGCCGACGCGTCCGCCCTGACCGCGCGCCTCGACCACCTCCGCCCCCATGTCGGTCACGCCACGGTCGACGGTTGGCTCGCGCTGCTGCACGACGGCCAGATCGAAGCCCTCGCCGCCGCGCTGATCGCCGATCATTACGACCCGGCCTATGCCCGCCTCCGCCGCTCCGACGCGACCCCCGTCCTCGCCCGGATCGACGCGGGCGACCTCTCTCCCACCGCCCTCGACGCCGCCGCGACGACCATCGCGGCGCAGTGCACCCGTCCCGGGGCGGCGCGGGCCGGGTGCAAAACGCCCTAAGGTCCCAAACGGGACGATCTGCGGTCGAAATGGAACGACCCCGGACCCACCCCCTTCACCTTCCCGCGCGCCCGCGTTAATCCCCTTGCAACCATTCACACGTCCATCCGATCACGGGGGCTCGCCGCCATGGAAAAGACCTTCAACGCCGCCGAGGCCGAAGCCCGCATCTATGCGAAGTGGGAAGCGCAGGGCTGCTTCAAGGCCGGTGCGAATTGGGATGGCACCTCCGATGCCTTCTCCATCATGATCCCGCCGCCCAACGTCACCGGCGTCCTGCATGTCGGCCACGCCTTCAACAACACGCTGCAGGACGTGCTGACCCGCTGGCACCGGATGCGCGGGTTCGATACGCTCTGGCAGCCCGGAACCGACCACGCGGGCATCGCCACGCAGATGGTGGTGGAGCGGGAATTGGCCAAGGAAAACAAGGCCCGTCGCGACATGGACCGCGCCGAATTCCTGTCCCATGTCTGGGCATGGAAGGCCAAGTCCGGCGGCACGATCCGCGAGCAACTCAAGCGCCTCGGCGCGTCCTGCGACTGGTCGCGCGAGGCGTTCACCATGTCCGGCGCGCCCGGTGCGCCCGCGGGCGAGGAGGGGAATTTCCACGACGCCGTCATCAAGGTTTTCGTCGATATGTACGAAAAGGGCCTGATCTATCGCGGCAAGCGCCTCGTGAACTGGGACCCGCATTTCGAAACCGCGATCTCCGATCTGGAGGTCGAGAACGAAGACGTCGCGGGCCATATGTGGCACTTCAAATATCCGCTCGCCGGTGGCCAGACCTATGAATATGTTGAGAAAGATGAAGACGGCACCGTCATCTTGCGCGAAACGCGGGATTACATCTCCATCGCCACGACGCGCCCCGAAACGATGCTTGGCGATGGGGCCGTCGCCGTCCATCCCGACGATGCCCGCTATGCGCCGATCGTGGGAATGCTGTGCGAAATCCCCGTCGGACCCAAGGAACACCGTCGCCTGATACCGATCATCACCGACGACTACCCGGACATGAATTTCGGCTCCGGGGCGGTCAAGATCACCGGCGCGCATGATTTCAACGACTATGCCGTCGCCAAGCGCGGCAACATTCCCTGCTACCGCCTGATGGACACGCGCGCCCATCTGCGCGACGACGGCGCGCCCTATGCCGA
>Ga0100401_1004242_pt1 | contig 10683 bp, 9 predicted proteins | sample CryGeymeta201525_FD_80421 | JGI IMG/M metagenome (GOLD analysis project Ga0100401, IMG submission 80421) | Groundwater microbial communities from Crystal Geyser aquifers in Utah, USA - Crystal Geyser metaG 2015-25 | ecosystem: Environmental > Aquatic > Deep subsurface > Groundwater | place: USA...
CGTCGAGATTGGTCAGGTTGGGCGCGCGGAATCCTCTGGAAACCCCGGCAAAAAGCCAGTGGCCGGGGGGCAGCGCCAGCAGGCCTCTCAGACTGCCCGTGACATCGTCGGCCTCACCATCGACCTCCCCGAACGACCATTCATGGCGACTGTAGCGGGCACCAGCCAGCAGGCTCAGGCGCTCGGTGATGTGCCAGTCATCCTGGAGGAAAAAACCCAGCGTCGTGTAGGTGCTGCCATCGGAAATCGTCGTGCTGTTGGGCCAGTCCTGCGGATTGCTCGGGCGGAGCAGCGACAGGTCCGTCGATCCTGCCGGGGTTCGCCAGTCCTGATAGCGATTGTCGGTCGTCTCGTAGATCAAGGTCCCGCCCCAGGTGAGTTCATGTTGCGCCTCGCCACCCAGCAGGGTTGTGAACTGCAGGTCGCCCCCGTAGGCATCCAGCGTATCGTCATAGACACGGCGACGGATGCTTTCGTCCGCGGTTCCCTGGTCGCGGTACTCGGTCCTGAACTGTTCTTCGGCAAACTGGTGCCACCAGAGCGTGGTCTGGAGGCGCTCGACAAGCGGATGGCCAATATCCCAGCGGTCGCGCAGATGGACATAGCTCAACGCCTGCGGATCGAAAGAGCGACTGATCAGGTTGGCATTGCCGGTGTTCTCCGCGTAGCCGTCCGGTCGCGGCGCATCTAGCTGGAGCGAGTGCCCGGCGCTCAATTCGAGATGGTGATCCTGCCAGCCGGACCAGGCCAGCCGAAGACCGGCGGCGGCGGCATCATAGGCCGTGTTGGGAATGCGGGAGTCATAATCGCCAAAAAACAGGTGATCCCGGAAGTCCTTGCCGCCGACACGGTCATGGAACGTGCTGCCCGAAAGCTCGATCGAATACGCCAGATCGCCGCGCCTGCCGTCCACCCCGGCGGCCAGGGTTCCGCCGTTGCCCGTATCGACACGCGTCTCGATCCAGGGGGAGGCCGCCGCCTCGATGCCGCGCCCAGCCGGAGCCAGCCGATAGTCCACGGCACCCGTCAGCCCATCGGAACCGGTCGCGGTAGAGGACGCCCCGAGGATGGCATCGATGGAACTGATGCTCATATCCGGGACAAGCGCCGAATAGGGGTTCGGACCGGGCCGCATCATGGCGTGACTGAAGCGCACCCCGTCAAGCATCAGTAGCGTCTGCTCACCGGTCAGCCCGCGCACATAGGGACTTGCCTGATTCGGGGCCGTACGCTGCAGGAAGATCCCGGGTCCATAATTCAGGCGGCCGAGCGCGGTCTGGCCGACCCGCTCGTCGAGCTCCGCTTGCGTGGTTCGATAGAAGGCATAGGGCTGTTCAACCGGGGCCATTGCCAGCCGGGTTCCGGTGACCACGACCGCCGGCAGGATCGCCTCTGCTTCATTGGTAACCTGCGCCTGTGCGGTACCACACATAACCGCCGCCGCCAGACTCTTGACAATAACCCCGGCATACCCACATGATCTGCACCCGCTCACTGCAACCGACTCCTTTCCTGCCATGACGTCCACGATTGCCCTTTGCCTTTCTGCCTCGATTCCGATAGAATGGAACGCGCACACGTTTGTCATGTAATCGCCCCCCGATTACAAAAAGTTCATTCCCTGTTATTCTTATGACAGCTTCCCCCGAACACGACAAAAAAACACCGGATTTGCCGCCGGACGAGACCCTGATGGCCGATACACGGCACACACGCGACGCGTTCGCGACGCTGGTGCAGCGGCATCAGCAACCGCTCGTGAACTTTTTCCGGCGCATGGGCGATTACACCCATGCAGAGGATCTCACACAGGAAACGTTTATACGGTTATACAAGTACAGGGAGCGCTATCGGCCAGACGCCAAGTTCACCACGTTCCTATATACGCTCGCCCGGCGCACCTGGATTGACCATCGCCGCCGCGCGGGGCGGCGCAAGGAAGCTTATGACGCCTTCGTCGGCGAAATGGATGTGCGGGGGGACGCGGGCACGGGGTCGGAGCAGGAAATGCACCAGCGCGTGCGCGAGGCGCTGGCCGGGCTGAGCGAGGAAATGCGGGGTTGCGTGATCATGAGTATCTACCAGGGATTCAAGTACGAGGAAATCGCACGGATCATGGGCGTGCCGCTGGGCACGGTCAAGACGCGGGTTTACTATGCCATGCGCAAGCTGAAGGAGGCGCTGCAATGAACGCTCCGGAACGACACGACGCCGCCGACGCATGCCCGGCACCGGAAACGGTGGTGGCGTTTGCCATGGACGGCGGGGGTAGCAACGGCGCACGGGCCGTGGGCGACCACATCGCGCAGTGCGCGGCCTGCCGGCACCTGGTGGCGGAAACGGCCGGGATACGCGACCTGCTGCGCATGGACGCCGATCTCCCCATCCGGGACCTGACGGACGATATCATGGCCCGATTGCCGGCAGACGCATGGGCCGCGCCGACTCCCCCTCGAGGATTACGGATACACTGGCAAGGGCTTCTCCGTGTCGCGGCAGCTCTGGCGTTCCTGCTGGGGGCGGCCTATCTCCTCCACCGCCAGAACGGGCCAGGAAAGGCGATTTCAGACCCGACCGGCCTGGCGCTGCAAGCCGGGCAAGACTGGCTAATCGAGCACCAGACGCCGACCGGCGGCTGGGATGCCGCCACGCTTGACGGCCGCCCCGAATATGCCGAAGCCCTGAACGGCCTGGCCATCATGGCCATCATCCGTACCGACACCACGCACGGTGCCGGCACAAAGGCATTGCTGAGCCGCGCGGCCGACTTCCTGTTCGCGCGGCAATCCGCAGACGGGCGGATCAGCCGCGATGCGGGGGCGGCCATGTACAACCATGGGATTGCCACCCTGGCACTGCTGGAGATCGATCGCCTGGCTGGCGACACCCGGCTGGGTGCGCCCATTGACAAGGCGCTCGCCTACATCTGCCGCCACCAGTCCCCTGCCGGCGGCTGGGGCTACCGCGACATCCCGGATTCGCCGCCCAACACATCCATCACAGCCTGGCAGGTCAAAGCACTGCTCCAGGCGCGGGCACAAGGGCGCGACGTGCCGGTCGCGGTCTTGCGCAAGGCGCTCAATTGGATGGCGGGAACGGTCGGACCGCAGGGCCACTTCGGTTACGAAGGCCCGCAGCCGCAGGCCGATAACCCCGCCGTCCTGACCCTGATGGGGGCGCATTGCATACTGGCGGCGCGCGATGCCGACCTCATGACCGATCCGCAGCTGGAAACGTCCGTGAAAACCGTCGTCCGGCAGCTCGCGCAACAACCACCCACCGACTACCACCAAGCCTATTTCATAGCCTCCGTGATCGAGCAAGTGGGCACCCCCGTCCCGGACACCCAGTCGCTTCGCCAAACCCTGCTGGCACGCCAGATCCACGCCGGCAGCGAAGCCGGCTGCTGGCAAACCGCCGGCGACCGCTGGAGCCCTACCGGCGGCAAACTCTACACCACCGCCATGGCCATGCTCGCCCTGGCCCCTCCGGCGCACCGCAGCGACGGCGGCGCGGGAACAATTACAGTTTCACGCCGTAGTGATTCAGCATCGACACCATGAGCAAGTAGCAAACCACGGTAATGGTTCCCGAGATACCGAGACTGAGATAAAAATTCACGCCATGCTTCAACAGAGGCGGCAACACCAGGAATAATGCCAGCGATGGAAGAACCAGCCAGAAGATCCCTGTTGCCAGGGCACTGACTTTAGCCACTTCTTTTGTCTCAAGATAGAGCCAGATCATCGCCAGCACCGAAACCAAAGGAATCGATGCCAGAATCGCTCCAATCAGGGAACTGCGCTTGGCAATTTCCGAAATCGCCACAATCAGAACCGTTGTCACCGCTAATTTAACCAGATAATAACTCATCCAGGACCTCCATGTATTTCGACCAGAAACATTGGTACCCCAGCGCCAGCTCACCGCTCATCATTGACACGGCCTGCAGATGCGTCGCTCATTCTTAGTCGAATCTGATCAAGAAACAATGCTAAACGCGCCAGATTCGTGATTGATTTTACGGAGATCGTGGCACCGGTCACGCCATCGATGCGGCGGTCGAGTTGCCGGTCGTCACGAAGACCGGCCTTCTGGAACTGCCGCAGGAAGCGCTTCGATTTGATCGCCTTGCCATAGCTCTCGTGGTATTCGAGCACACTGCAATCCGCAATACGCCCGTCGGAAACAACAAAACCGGACGTGAACACTCCCGTACGTCCGCGACCTTGCAGGATCCAGGCTGTGCTCGCGTCCACCTGCCAATACGCGATACGCGTCTCTGGATAGTTCCCGCCCATGATACGCAGCACCTCTGTGTTGGTCGCCTCGTCCAGCACCAACTCATGCCGCACGGCGTTCGTGCCGAGCGCGTCGTTGAAGAAATCGGGCAGCAGCTCGCCGCCGCCAGCGACGACGGCGAGGCTGCCCAGCACACAATATAGCCGGATGATGGCTTTTACCGTGTCTTTAGAACGCATAACCCACCGCAAGATTCATGCCTTCCTGCTCCTTGCCGTTGCGGTTGTCCTGCCACTGGTAATCGGCTTTCAGCACGACTTGCGCGTGCGGCCACCAGTTGATGCCGGCATCGACTTGCTCACGACGGCTTTTCGAGGCACTTGAACCGGCCTGGTTATCCCACTGGTTGAAGCGCGCAAAGACACCGACATAACGGGAAAGCCGCAGCGACGGCTCAACAAACCAGCCGAACTGCCGATCGGCATCCACGGACTCGGGACCATCGCCATCCAGCTGCCATTCCGCATACAAGGCCCGCAAGGCAAAGGGGCCGTGCTTGACTTCAGCATGCACTTCCCCCATCCAGGCACTACCGGCTTCCGCCACCTCGCCTTGGGTGATATCGGCCTGGTAATGCAAAGCCCCGCCAACCGTCAACCCCGGCACATTCCAGACCAACGCCAGCGTGGCGGCCGGATCCGATGCGGGTGCATTGGCCACCTTCTTGCGCCCACTGCGCACGGCGTAGACCGCACTGGTCGATGTCGCCAGCCCGCTATGCACATACGCCTGGTAGCTGAGTACCTCGACCAGACTGCCATGCAGCCCGGCACCGGCCTCCCACCAGGTGGTCGGCAGGATATTGGATTCGATCGGATTGCGTTCCACGCCATAGAACAGTGGCGGCTCATGGTGCTGGTTCAGAAAACCGACCGGGATGATGAACAAACCAGCCCTGGCGGTATGATCGTCATTCAAGTCGAAGTCGATAAACGCCTGCTCGAGCTCAACTTCACCGGGCTTGCCCTCGCCACTGAGCGAATGTTCAAGTTCGAACTCGGTCTGCAGCCGGATACGATCCGAGAACTGGTGCCCGAAGAAGAGCACGAAACGGTGGAAATCAACCTCGTCCTTGTCGCTGGCCCCGCCCTTGCCGTCCAGGGTGTTGTAGTGCAGTTCGCCATACCCCCCAATGCTCGTCTTGCTTGACAATCCCGCCGCTAAGCCACCCTCACCTTTATCGGCGCTTAAGGCGGCAACCTGTCGTTCAAGACTGGCGAGCCGCTCGGCCACTTCGTCCGCACTCACCCGTCCCGCCACAATGGTCCCGATGACCACGGCCATCGCTGTTATCCCACACTGAATCCTGTTCATGCTCGTTCTTCCTTCTCATTACGTCAGTTTTATTCTCGTTAAGCCTGCCAACGCGATCGTCATCGTCTTGTTTTTCACCTCCCCTCTTTCATCAAGTATGATTCATCACACAATGTTAGCCGAACCGAACTTCTGTGGTAAAAAAACCTGTCCCGTGGTCATTTTACCTTCCTGACTTGAATATCGGCCGCCTCTTCCCGACGCAGCGACAGGTGATACCCCTTGACCTTGACATCCAGCGGATCCCCCATCGGCGCCACCCGCACGACCTCCACCAGACTGCCGGTTGTTACCCCCATATCGCGAATCCGCCGCTTGATCGCCCCTGCGCCACCAACCCGCTCGATCTGGCCTTTTTCCCCCGGTTTCAAGTCGCTTAATGCCATCGCCATGCTCCCGGCCGATCCTTCCCTGTTCTGGCTCTTGACATCCCGCAGGCAGAGCGTGATGCAGCTCTCGCATGCACCGGGCTCGTGCCCGCCCTCGCTACAGTGGTAGCCGAACCCGTGAACCCATTTGGCACCGGCCCGCGGACAGGTCTCCACGAATTCCGCGAAGTCCAGCAGGCGGTTGACGATATTCTTCGAGATCCCATGCTCCATCCGGCAGGCCGCCTCATCCGCCTCGTCGCGATCGATCGAGAGCACGTTGATAAAGAAATCACGCAACGCCTCATGGCGGCGCAGGACCTTACTGGCGGCCGCGCGGCCGGTTTCGGTCAGCGTGACAGTGCCATAGGGCTCGTAATTCACCAGACCGCGTTCCTTCAGCGCCTGCAGGGCACCGGTGACGGAAGAGCGCTGGACCTTCAGCCGTTCGGCAATATCCTTGGACCGCGCCACCGCGTATTCGCGGATCAGGACAAAGATCGTCTCCAGGTAATTCTCCATGCTCGCACTGAGTGTATCTGTCGCCGCTGCCGTCATGTTTCCTTGCCTTCCGTTTTTGTTAGGTTGGACTAACTTATGATGTTACGCATACCTTGTCAACAGGAGAAGTCAAAAACATATCACCGTTGCCCTGCCGCATTCGGCACAGGCGATTGTCGCATGAAGGCGATTCCGCCAGCCCCCCCCTTTGGTGTTCAATTAACAAGCGTCGAACGCGACAACAACCTGATCATAAAACCAAAGGAGCGCCTGTGAATCCGAAACTATTCCAAAGCATTTGTAACGCCCCCGGTATTCCGGGTTTTGAAGACGCGGTGCAGGAAATTGCGAAAGGTATTTTCGAGACCTGCTGCGATACCGTCACACGCGACCCCCTCGGTAATCTGATCGGACTGAAAAAGGCCAAGGCAAACCGCAAGAAGGGGAACGTGCCCACGCTCATGCTTGCCGCCCATGCCGACGAGCCAGCCATGATGGTCACCCGGTTCGACGGTAAGGGCATGATCAAGTTCCGCATGGTCGGCGGTGTCAATCCTGTCATGGCGCAATCGCAGCGGGTGCTCATCCACACCGGCGCCAAACAGCCCGTCCGCGGGTGCATCGTACCGAAAGAAGGCGAGACTAAGATAGAGGATCTCTGTATCGACACCGGACTCTCCAAGGACAAGCTGGAAACGCTGGTTCCATTGGGATCACCGATCACGATCGACGAGGACGCCTCAGTGCTTAACGGCAAGATGTGGGTGGGACGGAACTTCGACAACCGCGTCGGCAACTATTGCCTCGTCGAAGCGATGCGCCAGGTGGGCGATACCCACGTCGATGTCTACGCGGTAAGCTCGGTCCAGGAGGAAGTCGGACTTCGGGGAGCCCGTGCTGCAGCCGGCAGGATCCTGCCGGATATGGCCCTTGCTATCGACGGCAGCATGACGAAGGGGGCCTATGACGACGGCGACAACCTGTGTGAGCCCGGCAAAGGCACCGGCATCTACATGATCGACAAACTGACGATCGGCCATCCGAAATTGGTAAAACACCTCTTCGCCATGTGCGCCAAACACAAGATTGCGCATCAGCTCAACATTGGGGGAGGAACCGATGCGGCCGCGATCCAGCAGATCCCCGGTGGATGTATCGTGACGACCGTCGGTGCCCCGGTGCGCTACATGCACTCCACCGTGCAGCTCTGCCATGCCGACGACATCGATGCTACCGTAGCCTTGCTGGTCAAGTTCATGGAAACCGCCCACGAGTTCTATGCTGGCCTGGGGGATTGAATCGACTTGCCACGTAATCGCAAACCGGTAACATAACGCCATGAAAATAACACGAATCCATACCACGCCAATCCGTATCCCGCTGACCTGCTTCTTCTACAACTCCGAATGGGCGGGGACAAAACGCGAGTGGGGCGGACGGCTCTGCCGGGTCTCGCCGAAACGGCCATCGCCGATCCTGGAGTATGTCCTGGTCCATATCGACACCGACGAAGGCATCAGCGGTCTCGGAGAGGCCCCGGCCGATATCGGCTTCTTCGGTCAGACGATGGAAGCGATCCAGGTGGCGATCGACGACTACCTCGGCCCGCAGCTTGTGGGCATGGAGCCGTTCGATATCCCAGCCCTGATGGACCGGATCGACTACCGCGAGAACTCGTGCGCCAAGTCCGGCATCGACCTCGCGCTGCACGACCTGGTCGGCAAGATACGCGGCATTTCGGTCAGCGAGCTGCTCGGCGGTCCCCGGCGCACGCGCATCCCGGTGGCGATCGAGATCGCCGGTGGCTCGCCGGACGATATGGCCGCCGAATGCCTGAAGTACATGAAGATGAATGTGAAGGCCTTCAAGCCGAAGATCGGCAGCATTCCCGCCAAGGATGCCGACCGCCTGCGCGCCATCCGCGAGGCTGTGGGGCCGGACGTCTCGCTGCGGGCCGACGCCAACCGTGGCTACACCCCCGCCGAGGCAATCGAGCTGTGCCGCCTGGCCGAGACGTACGAGGTCAACCTCGAACTGCTCGAACAACCCTGCGAGGCGTGGGATCTGCCGGGCATGGCCGAAGTCCGCCGGGCGGTCAACGTCCTGATCGAGGCCGACGAGAGCTGCTTCGGCCCGCACGATGCCGAAGCCGTCATCCGCGCCGGGGCCGCCGATGTGCTCAACATCAAGATCGGCAAGGCGGGCGGACTCGCCAATGCCATGCGGATCGCCGAGATTGCCGAGGCGGCCGGCCTCGAATCCGTGCTCGGCACCGCCTTCGGCGTGGGCCCCAAGATCGCGGCTAAACTCCACTTCGCCGCCGCCGTAAAGCGTTTCACGGGGGCGGTCGAGTTCACAGAACTCGGGCTGCACGGGCCGTTGCTCAAGGGTGACCTTGACCGGGCACTCTCGCTACCGCTGGATGAGGACGGCTGCCTGCCGGTTCCGACCGGTCCCGGCCTCGGTGTCGAGCTGGACGAGGCCAAGGTCGCGGAAGTCACCCGGAAACCTTTCTCGCTCAGTTAGGAACCCCACCATGACTTCACGCGAACGCATCGAAACCACACTCCAGCACCAGCAGCCGGATGTCCTGCCGGTCGATTTTGGCGGCGGGTTCCAGACCGGCATCCATGTCAGCATGGTCTACAAGCTGCGGCAGGCCCTCGGGCTGGACGCGCCCGGGACCCCCGTCAGGGTCGTCGAAATCTACCAGATGCTGGGCGAGATCGCACCGGATCTCAAGGAGGCCATCGGCATCGACACCGCCTGCCTCAGCGGCACGGGCACGATGTTCGGTTTCTCGGCCAAGACCTTCAAGGAATGGGCACTGCACGATGCCACACCCGTACTGGTGCCAACCGCCTTCAATACGGAACCCGAGCCCAACGGTGACCTGCTGCAGTATCCCGGCGGCGACCGCTCGGTCCCGGCCAGCGGCCGCATGCCAGCGGGCGGACACTTCTTCGACGCCACCGACCGGGCTAAGCCGGTTGACGATGACTATCTCGATACGGCCGATAATGGCGAGGAGTTCACCGCCATTGAGGACGATGAGCTGGCGCATTATGCCGAGAAAGCCCGTCAACTGGCCACGTCAACTGACAAGGCGCTCTTCTGCACCTTCGGCGGACTGACCTTCGGCGACGTGGCCCTCGTACCGGCGACGTTTCTCAAGGACCCGAAAGGGATCCGGGATGTCGAGGAGTGGTACATCTCGACGATGACCCGTCCCGACTACATCAAGGCCGTCTTCGAGCGACAGGCCGAAATCGCCGTGCAGAACCTCGCGCGACTTTACGAGGTCGTCGGCGACCGCATTACGGTCATCCAGACCAACGGCACCGATTTTGGCACCCAGAACGGACCCTTCTGTTCGCCGAACATGTATCGCGAGCTCTATCTGCCCTACCAGCAGAAGGTCAACGGCTGGATCCATGACCACACCCCTTGGAAGACGTTCATCCATAGCTGCGGCGGTATCGACCCCCTGTTGCCGCTGATCATCGAGGCCGGGTTCGACATCCTCAACCCGGTGCAATGCTCCGCCACCGGGATGGATCCGCGCCACTTGAAGCAGGCCTACGGACGCGACCTGGTCTTCTGGGGCGGCGGCGTGGACACGCAGCACACCCTCCCCTTCGGGACCCCCGACGAGGTGCGCGAGCAGGTCAAGCGGCGCATCGAGATCTTCGGCGAGGGTGGCGGGTTTGTGTTCTGCAGCATCCACAACATCGTGGCCAATATCCCGGTCGAAAACCTGCTTGCCTTGTTTGAAACCGTCAAATCCTACCGTTAAAGGAAGTGAAAATGTCCACAGAAATCGCCAATCTCACCATCAACGTCACCAACGACAACAACGCGATCGCCGTGGCACTCACACCCCGGCAGGGCGAATGTCCCGGCATCGCGTACCTGGACGTCAAGGTCTCCGCCGCGACGCCGACCCGCCCATCCCCGATCTCCCTGGTCTGGGAGCAGAAGCTGGTCGACGCCCATTATGGGGCCGGCACCCAGCGTCACTGGAACCTCGGCGGTATGGGCAGCCGCCGGCTCAAGTCGAGTGCAGCCAACCAGGCCCCGGTCATCAGTATGTTCAATTATGCAGGGGCTAACCGGCTGACGCTCGCCCTCGCCGACGCGATCAACACCAGCGAACTCATCATCCGGCACGCCGAGGAAACCGGCTGCATCACCTGCA
>Ga0100401_1004267_pt1 | contig 10644 bp, 8 predicted proteins | sample CryGeymeta201525_FD_80421 | JGI IMG/M metagenome (GOLD analysis project Ga0100401, IMG submission 80421) | Groundwater microbial communities from Crystal Geyser aquifers in Utah, USA - Crystal Geyser metaG 2015-25 | ecosystem: Environmental > Aquatic > Deep subsurface > Groundwater | place: USA...
ATAAGATCTCCCAAAAACCAGACCAGAAAAATAACCGCAGCTACCCCAAAGAGTATCTTGATTTTAGATAAAGTCTTTGGATTAAGCATTTCTTAACCTTCTCATCTTCCTAATAAGTCTAAAATAATCTTTCAGAACAGAAAAAGTGTATTTAAAATTTGATTTGCCATATTTTCTATTTCCCAGTATAACAGGAAGCTCGACTATTTTAAAATTAGCCCAAAAAGCTTTTACAGCCATCTCAAGTTGAATCCCAAACCCTTTTTCTTTTAATTGAATCTTTTTAAAAACTGGTATTTTAGCCGCTCTAAAACCAAGAGTCAAATCAGAAATTGGTATCTTTAAAAAATATCGGCCAAAAAGATTCCCTAATTGTGAGATTTGAGCTCGCCAAAAATTTACCTTAACCATTCCCCCAGTAGGAATAAATCTCGAACCCAAAACCAAATCATAACCCTCATCTAATTTGGTTAAAAATCTTGGTATATCTCTGGGGTTATTGGTCAAATCTGCCTCCATAAAAACGGTCGTCTGATAGCCTAATTTTATCGCTTGTTTTATGCCTGTTTGTAAGGCCTGGCCAATACCTTGATTTTTAGAATGCTCTAAGACTATTAAATTGCGATATTTTTTTTGCATTTTTTTTAAAATATTGCCAGTCTGGTCATTGCTTCCATCATTAACAATTAAAATGTCAAATTCTCCTTTTTTAAAATTAATCATTTTCCCAATCTGACTAATTAAAGGCTTGACATTTTTTTCCTCGTTATACATTGGGATAATTAGACAACTAGAACTCATTTTATCTCTTTATTCTCTTTAAACCCAATCTCAAGACAGTTTGAATAGCTTTAAATATCTCTTTCCTGGAGATTTTAGAGGCCCCTAAAATTCTATTTTGGAAAACAATAGGCACTTCCCCAATTTTAAAACCACTTTTTTGGGCTAAAAAAGCCATCTCCACCAAATAAGAATAGCCATCAGATTTAATATTGGCAAAATCTATCTTTTTAAGAACCTCTTTTTTGTAACATCTAAAACCAGTTGTGCAATCCTTAATCTTTAACCCTAAGAGAACCTTCGCCCCAAAATTACCTAATCTTGATAAGATGTGTCTATCCAAGGTCCAACCAGTTATTCCCCCTCCTTTGACATATCGAGAACCAAAGACCAAATCATAGCCATCGATTTCTTTAATTAATTTTGGAATATCTTTTGGGTTATGGGAAAAATCTGCATCCATCGTAATTACAAAGTCAGCTCCATCGCTTAGTGCTTTTTTAAAACCAGCTATATAAGCAGTTCCCAATCCCAATTTTTTTGGCCGTCTTAATAAAAATAATTTTAAGTTTTTCATTTTTAGTTTTAAGTTGGCAACTGCAGCGCCTGTGCCATCCGGCGAATTATCATCAACAATAATTACCCCTTGTTCAACGTCAGGTATCCTAAGATTAAGGACACTTTTAACTAATTTTTTGATATTATCTTTCTCATTGTAGGTAGGAATAATGATAAAAGCTTTTTTTGATTTCATTTTTTAAACCTTTTTTATGGCCAAAAAAGCCTTAAATTTAGCCACCAATTCCTGCCACCTTCTGATTTGAACTAATTGTTTAACTAAGAATTTTGGTCTAAAATAAAATTCTCGATACGCCTTATTCAGGTAGTCAAAAATAACTTCTTCTTTTAATCCTTTAGGTAAATAAAAGATTTTTTCTGGAAAATTCATCAAATACTCACTATAATCCGGATTTACAAGTTCACCTCTCTCTTTTGCCTTTTGATAGAGTTCAGTATTCGGAAATGGAATAGTCACATAGAAACCAGCCACATCCAAAGGTAAACTTTTAGCAAAATCAATCGTATCCTGCATCGTTTTTACTGTCTCACCTGGTAATCCGAGCATAAAAAATCCTCTCGTTCTAATCCCCGCTTTTTTCGTTTTTGATAGCGCCTGTCTGACCATCTCCTTTGTAATTGATTTCTTAATCTTTTTCAAAATTTCTTCGTTACCTGACTCAATGCCAAAAGAAATCTGCCAGCAGCCGGCTTTTTTCATCCAACGCAACATTTCATCTTGAATAAAATTTACTCGGCCTAAGCAAGTCCAAGGAATTTCAATTTTCCTCTTTAAAATTGCCTTACAAATCTCAATTACCCTTTTAGGATAAAAATTAAAAGTATCATCCCAAAAACGAATTTCTCCTGCTCCAAAATCTTTAATTAAGACCTCCATTTCATCAACCACATTTTTAGGACTTCTAAACCTATAAACATTGCCGAAAATTGCTCGATCGCAAAAAACACATTGGAAGGGGCACCCTCTTGAAGTAATCATCGAAGCAACTGGCAATTTTTTATAGGAAGCAGGTGTAGGATGATACAAAGACAAAGACGGCATCAAATGGCGTGCCGGGAAAGGAATAGTATCTAAATTTTCAATAAAAGGTCGTGCAAGCCTCCTAATTATCTTACCGTCTCTTCGAAAAATAATTCCTCTAACACTTTCAAAATTACCAGATTTACCTTTTTTCATCTCCTTCAAAAGCTCTAAAAGTGTTATTTCGCCTTCCCCAACAACACCAAAGTCAAAACATCTCTCAGACATTGCTTCATAAGGAGTAGCAGTCAGATGAGCCCCACCAAGAATAATTGGACAATCAATTTCTTTCTCAATCTCTAAAGCCATCTTCTTTGCTTTATAAAAGTCAGCTGTTACACAACTTATCCCCACTACATCTGGGCCAAATTCTCTAGCTCCATCAATAATTTGAGAAATACTATAACCTAAAGGTGGCGCATCAATAATTTTAACTTCATACCCTTCCTTTTCTAACACAGCCCCAAGATAACCAATCCCCAGAGGTTGCTGGAGATTACCCACTTCAGCTAATTTGCCAAATTCCTCCTCTAAAGACCAGGGAGGATAAATAAGTAAAACCTTCACTTTTTACTCCATTTTAATTTAATTAAAGCCCAAGCTGAACTTATCACTTCTCTCCATGAAAATTTAGATTTTCCAAATTTCCGAGGTGGGAAAACAATTGGAATTTCAATCACAGAAAATCCATTTTTTTCGGCCTTTTCGATCATTTCAACCTGAAAAGCATAACTCGACGCAGTAATTTTATTTGGATTCAAGGATTCAATAAAACGTCGAGAATAACATTTATAGCCAGTAGTCACATCTTTTGTTTTTAAACCCAAAAGTTTCCTGGCCAACCAAATTGAAAAGCCTGAACAAATAAATTTCCTAAAAAAATCAAACCCAACCATACTACCCCCTTTCATCCATCGAGAACCTACCACAATATCAAAATCTTTCGCTTCTTCTAAAAATCTTAGAATATCTTTTGGATTATGGGATAAATCAGCATCCATAGTGATAATAAAATCAAAATTCTGGCCAAGCGCCCATTTAAATCCTTCAAAATATGCTGAACCTAAACCCATTTTTGTTCTGCGATGTAAAACTGAAACTTCAGGATGATTCTTTGCCAGTTCATCAGCAACTTTACCAGTACCATCTGGTGAATTATCATCTACAACTAAAATTTGCAAATCTAACTTTAAATCCAAAATCTTTTTGATTAAAATTGGTAGATTTTCTTTTTCGTTATAGGTTGGAATTATCACAAGCGTCTTCATCTTATTTTTTACTGTACCATAAAAAAGACATTTATTGAATTTAAAAATATTGTAATTATTTTTTTCTTTTCTGCCATCTTCTCATAAACCAAGGTAAAAAAGGAATAATTGCAATTAAAACAATGGAATATTCTGGAATAACCACGGTTGGAGAAGTAATGTTGGGATAGGGCGAAGTTCCAGTTTGTTCCACATAAAGTCCAATACCACAGTTTGATGCGGTACCCGAAGAACAGCCAGCAGTTTGATTACGGAAATACTCCACATAAAGATATTTTTGGCTATCATCAAAATCAACTTGTGAAGGATTTGGTGAAACTGTGACTGTCTCATTAACGGTAGCATCACAAATATCAGTTGTACCAGATTGATGAAAAAGAAAAGTAGAAGAGGAGATGCTGCCAGAAGAAACCGCTACCTTGTAAACATTTAAGTGGATGACTGCATCACCACAGACAGTGGTGTCTACTGGGACAGTCCGATAGCGGAAAGTCCAGGTACCAGTGGGAATATAAACACCTGCACCATAAGCCGTATCATAAATCCAGCCTTTACCATCGGACGAATGAGAAGATTCTGTTTCAAAAGTTGTATTTGTTGCCCCCGGCATAAACTGCCACCAACCAGTTAATCCAGTATATGTTACTTCCGCATACATCGCAAAGCATTTAGTGGCAGTTATATTTATCCCACTTCTTATTAGTCTTACTTTTAGATTATCTAAATCTGCCTGTGTCCAGCTTCCATCATAAGTTATTGAGCCCCAGCTTGGAGAACCAGGTAATCCAACAGTAAAAGTTCCAGCGGTCTGCCAAGCACCGGCAACATAGATATTTCCCTGAAATATAGCTTGAGCAGCAGGATTTTCCCCATAAACCCAGACTTTAATTGAGGTTACCGTTGTGGTGGTAAAGGTGGTCATATCAAAATCATCTTGACCACCAACATCCCCCGCAGAAATATAATCAGTCGTATCTGGCACTGTCGGTTGCCTTATTGCATCATTTATTGTCGTAAAATGAGTACCTGAAGGAGTAGGCACCCATCCAGAAGTTGCTGCATCGCCATCGGGGTCAACATAGCCAGCGATAGATTGATTCAGAGTTGTCCCATTCTCTACCTCATCAGCATCGGTGGTTTTTAATTGCCAAGCAGTAACACCAGTAATTACAGCTGAGGCGTTTTTATGCAAATAGAAAGTATCAGGATTAGCTAGGGCAGTGGGAATATTTTTAGCAAAAATGATAAGTAAGATCGCGGCTGAGAGTAAAATAATAATTAAAGTTCTGGCCAAATATGGGATGGTCTTTTTTTGAATTTGAAAACTATCAAAACGATTATTGGCGGTAGTCAGTTGTAAAGGTAAAGATTTTTCCTTCTCATCTACTTCTTGTTTTCTTCTTGGAAAAAGTATTCTCAACCATCTTCTAAACATAAAACGATAGACAATATCGGTGACTTTACCAGATTTTGGTGTTCTAAACCAAGTGCCTTCATTAGTCTCAAGGAGTCCTTTAAGTGCGGCATAAGCTTGGAAAGGCACTAAAAGATAGACTAAAAAGATAAAAGAGAAAATGCCTCTGTAATCTTTACCCGGGGCTTCCTCAATAAATAGTCCAGCGCTATTCATCAAGGGTAAAGATAAGAAATTAACACCAACTAATGACCAACCCCAAACTGAGGTCCAAAAAGGCAATTTAGTTTCAAAAACAACATCAGAGATAAACCAGCAAAGGGTGCCTAGGACAAAAAAAGTGGCTTGTAAATAGTAGGGAGAGAGATAGCAAAATTCTAATTTTTCTTTAAAGGTTAGATTAGGAGAACGAAAGAGTTTGCCAAACATATTTTTGATATTAAAGGTGTGGCCTTCTGCCCAGCGCATTCTTTGGCGGATAAGTCTTTTTAAAGTAGAAGGGCATTCGGCTGGAGCTTGAATATATGGAGTAAAGATAACTTTGTAACCATCTTTGTATAATCTTAAAGTTAATTCAAAATCTTCAGTAATCGATGTTCCCCAGCCATATTCTCGAAGTAAATCAGCTCGTATCATATAGACAGAGCCGGCAATTAGTTTCGTTGACTGGTTTATTTCTGTTGCTGGCCGTTCAACGACATACGAACCAGAGAATTCGGACCTGACTGACTGAGTTATCCAGTTCTCATTCTTGTTTAAAACATGCCATTGATAACCTTGAACAGCAGCAATGTTTGATTTCTTGTAGTTACCATTTTCAAGGTTATTATGGTTATTACTTGCTCCGAGCGAAGTCGAGGAGTTACCATAATTATTACCATTACCATTGGTACCATTAACCCCTATATTAAAATACTTCAAAAATTGCCAAATAGTATCTGGATATGGCACAAAATCAGCATCAAAGACAATCACAAATTCAGTACGAGGGTCAGAGTGTACTAAAGCAACTTTAAGGGCTCCGCCTTTCCACCCTTCTCTTTTCTGCCGGTGAATAATTTTTACCCTGGGATGAGACTTCCATTTTTCCAAAACCTGCATGGTTTCATCAGTGCTGTCATCAACGACAACTACTTCATAGTTTTCATAATCCATAGAAGTGCAAGCGGCTAAGATACGATTGGCGACTTTCTTTTCGTTATAAAAGGGCAGATGGATAGAGACAAAGGGTTGTTTTGAAAGGGCAAGTTTCTCGTAGTCGGGGATTAAACCAGTCGCATTAGTATTACCGTTACGATAGCGAGTAGAGAATAAAAAGACAACAATTAAAGATAAATAGTATTTTATTGAGTACAAAAAGAATATAATCCCACAAAACAAAGCTGTGAAAGCAAGCAGATAGCCTATAGATTTTTCTGGTTGTAAAAGAAAGCCAATGATTAAGGGAGATAGAAGCAGTAAAAGACCAATAACATATGGAGCGTGGCTCCGGGGGTGAATTTGTTGATGAATAAGTCTTTGAGAATATATATTTAAATTATTTCTCTTAAGGATATTTTGAACACCGTGATTGCCGATAATGGGCTGTCTATGTTTTTGAGCAAGATAATTGACAATTTGTGGACTGCTAAATGAAGGATGTTTAATAACCGCCCGTAAAACTTCTTTTTCCTGTTCAGGTGTGGCCTGCTGATAATATCTTCGCTCTTTATCATTCAAATATTCTAATTTTCTCTCTTTGTCAGCCCGTTCGTAGCGCCTCTTCCAATAATAAAAAATAGTCCGCGATATCCCTAATTTTCGACAAATATCTGAAACAGATTCGCCATCTTTAATAACTTTTTCAACCAGTCGCAGTCTATGCTTAGGTGATAATCTTTGCAAAAAACCCTCCTTGACCCATCCATTTTATTGTACAAATGATTGGGTAATGAAGTCAAGAAGGTTGTATTTTAGATTAGAATCACCCTCTCTTTGATTGAAATATATAAGTGTACGAGAACCACCAGAAGAAAAAAAGCCAAATTAATGTCACTAACGTAGCAAAATAGTCATGAAAAACTATCGCAAAAAGTCGTCCCCAATAAGCACCTAAAAGAGCAGTAAAGGTTAACCTAAACAAATTAACAAAAAAAGTCCCCAAAATGCCAAGCAGAATACACTCTAATTTTGAAATCTTGGTATATGAACCTGTCAACCCGGTGATAAAAGTCACTAAAAGTAAAATTAAACTTTGCCAGCCAATACAATTCCAAGTCAATCCTAAATAAATTCCATTAACTGTCATTCCTTCTGGATGGGCGACAAATGAAACACCAAAAGGCATCAAAATTGCTCCGACCATTTTTGCTAGCCAAGGGACAATATAGTTTTGAATCCACATATAAAAACCAAATTTTTCCACAATTTTAGTTAAAAATTCATTAAAAGTAGTCAAAAAAGGCAGTAACATCAATAGTATCGCAGACAGCGCAAAAATAATCATAAAGGTTGATTTCACATTTCCTTGAAGGGTGGTGGGAGCTTTCTCTAGATGATTATTTTCTTTTGCTTTCATTTTTGTCATTTAAAAAATCTATAACCTTGACAATTTTTCTCGAAGCACCCTGTTGACTAATTTTGGATTTGCCAAACCAGAAGTCTTTCTCATTACTTGACCAATAAGAAAGTGGAAAGCAGCCTGTTTTCCTTTTTTAAAATCCAAAACCACTTTTTGATTTGCTTTCAAAACCCCATCAATCACCCGTTCTAATTGCTTTTCATCTTCCATCAATTTTAAACCTTTTTCTTTTAAAATTTGGTCTATTGATTTGTTGGTTTTTATCATTTCTAAAGCAATCTCCCGACCCATACTTTCGGAAATGACGCCTTTTTCAAGAAAAGAAAGAAACCCTGCCAATTTTTCAGGCACCATTTTTGTCTTCAAATTTTTGTGAACCATCCAGTTAGCCAACGTTTTGGGAGAGATTTTATACCCTTTTAAGCCTAAGACCTTCTCAAAATAAGAAGTTAAATTCTTATCTGAAATCAAAATTTCAACCATTTCTAAAGATAATTTATACTTTTGGAAAAATTTTTGTCTCTTTTGAGCTGGCAGAAGAGGTATTTGGCTCTTTAATTCAGCTAACCAATCTTTGCCCACCCTTAGCGGTGGCAAATCTGGCTCTGGAAAATAGCGATAATCAGGCGCAAATTCTTTACTTCTTTGAGAGAAAGTTTCCTGTTTATCTTGGTTCCAACCACGCGTTTCTTGAAGTATAGTACCGCCCTCGGTTAAAACTTTGGATTGTCTTGAAATTTCATACTCAATGGCTTTCTCCACTGATCTGAACGAATTCAAATTTTTAATTTCAACTTTAGTGCCTAATTTATCATCTTTTGAGATTGAAATATTAGCTTCAATACGCATCTGGCCTTTTTCCATGTCCGCGTCGGACACACCAACATATCGCAAAATATGCTGTAAATCCTTAGCAAATTTTTGCGCCTGTCTTGCACTATGCATATCTGGTTTAGTAACGATTTCCATCAGGGGTATTCCCGCTCGGTTAAAATCGACTAATGAATAATTTGTACCTTTAGGATGAATCAGTTTGGCTGTGTCTTCTTCAAGGTGAACCCGTTCAATGCCCACGGGCAATAATTCTCCATCAAAATCTATCTCCAAAACGCCGTTAGAGCTCAGTGGCAAGTCGTATTGCGAAATCTGGTATCCCTTGGGTAAATCTGGGTAATAATAATTTTTTCTATCCCATTTTGTCTCCGAAGCAATCTTGCACTGCAAAGACAAAGCTACTAAAACGGTCCATTCAATCGCTTTTTTATTTAAAACAGGTAAGGTCCCCGGCAAACCTAAACAAATTGGACAAATGTAGATATTTGGTTTTTTAATAAAAGGATCATTTTTGCATGAACAAAACATTTTGGAATTAGTTTTTAATTCTATATGGATTTCCAGACCTATTGTCGGAGAATACTTCATAATGCCCCTAACTCCTCTAAACCTTGCTTAAAATCCTCAATGCTTTGTTTGATTTGAAAATGAAATATTTCGGCATCAATTTCGTGTACCAATTGATTTCTTAATTTATGCCCTTTCCAAATTAACTGATATGTTGCGGGGTTAAATTTACCCTGATGATTTTTCAGTCTCTGCCCAAGATTATCACCACAATTGTTGGCTTTCATAACATAATCCATGAGATTATCTGCTAAAATTAAGGCATTTTTCAAATCTGATATCTGGTTGGTGGCAACTAAATTTTCAATTTTATGCCAGCAGCTGCGGCTATATTCTTTATCAATTTTTCCTTTTTTCCTAGATTTTCTAAATATTAACGAAAAAATATTAAAAATAGCTTTGAAAATGGCCTTTGCCGTTTTCATTTCTGACGTTTCCTTAGCATACTTATGAGATACTCTGTGAAAACTTCTATTCATCTTATGGTCTCAATCACCTTAGCTAAATCAAAGAGTTTATCTTCTGACCAAGCCGGTCCAACAATTTGCAGCCCAACCGGAAGATTGTCGACTTTGCCTATTGGTACAGAAATAGCCGGCAAACCGGCAATATTGGCCGAAACAGTGTAGATATCCGAAAGATACATAACTAAAGGGTCGTTAATTTTTTCGCCAACCTTAAAAGGCAAAGTTGGAGATGTCGGCAAAATTAATAAATCGTATTGTTTAAAAACTTCTTCAAAAGCTTTGCGAATTTTCGCCCTCGCCTTTTGAGCTGATTTATAATAGGCTTCGTAATAACCGGCTGAGAGAACATAAGTTCCCAGCATAATTCTTCTTTTTGCCTCCGCCCCAAACCCCTCCGCCCTACTTTGTAAATAAACCTCAAGCAAATTTTTTGTTTTTAGTTTTTCGTTTTTAGTTTTCAGTTTGCTATATCCATATTTTATCCCATCATATCTAGCTAAATTTGAAGAAACTTCAGCAAACATAATAATGTAATAACAGGCTAAAGCAAGATCTAAAACATCTTTTAATTGACTAGTTATTTCTACCTTTTTAAAATATTTTTTTAGTTTTTCAATCGTCTTATTGTAGATTTTTTGAGATTTGTCTGTTGGTTGAGTATCAATAAAGCCAATTTTCATCGTTTTTAAATTTTTAATTTCTTTAATCTTTCGATTAGAAACTTTAACACTGGTCGAATCGAATCTATCTTCCCCCTTAATGGAATTAAAAAGCATCTTGGCATCTTCGACTGTTTTAGTGATTGGTCCAATTTGATCTAAAGAAGAGGCCATCGCAATCAGCCCATATCGCGAAACACTCCCATAGGTAGGCTTAAACCCAACCACGCCACAAAAAGAGGCGGGCTGTCTAATTGAACCGCCAGTGTCAGATCCTAAAGCACCCAGACACATCTGTGAAGCTACAGCCGCTGTTGAGCCCCCTGAAGAGCCCCCAGGCACTCTTTCTAAATCAAAGGGGTTTCTAGTGGGCCCAAAATAAGAAGTTTCAGTTGAAGAACCCATGGCAAATTCATCCATATTAGTTTTGCCCACGAAAACTACACCGGCGTTTTTAAGTTTTTTTATGACCGTTGCATCATAAGGCGCAATAAA
>Ga0100401_1004276_pt1 | contig 10629 bp, 8 predicted proteins | sample CryGeymeta201525_FD_80421 | JGI IMG/M metagenome (GOLD analysis project Ga0100401, IMG submission 80421) | Groundwater microbial communities from Crystal Geyser aquifers in Utah, USA - Crystal Geyser metaG 2015-25 | ecosystem: Environmental > Aquatic > Deep subsurface > Groundwater | place: USA...
AAACCTAAAATTAGTCTTCATAGAGGATTAAAAAAAGAGAGAAAAATTAAACTAATTTTATCTCTCTTATATGGGAAAATTTAATCATCTCAGCCACACACTTTTTACAATTAAGCCAAAAATATAAATAATTTTGAATTTAATAATATTTTAGAGTTTAATTCAAAATTTAAACAAAATATAAAGCCAATTAAAAATTTTTATTTATTTGGTGATAAAAATGGTTTTTTTGATGAAAATAAATACAATTGAAGTTTTTATTTTTGATTTAAATTAGAATCATATATATATATATATTTATATGAAAAAAAATATTTCTTATACCCTAAATATGATTTACCATATAGAAATTGGTGTGAATCTTGAATAGGTTGTTATGATAAAAACAAAGAATTTTTTGAAAGAGTTATTTCTAATCCATGTGAAAAGTAATAAAAAATAAAGGAAAGTTAACTTTCCTTTATTTTTTATTAATAGATATATAATATGAAACTATGAATGATTTACATTGTGAAAAAATATATCATTTACTACATGATGAGAATGAAATCCAACAGTATTAACAAGTAATGGAAGTAGAAGTAATACATGAAGTGTAAGATATGGAACAAATATAGATGCAGAAATACCAGAAATATGACAAACTAGAGTTATAGAATTTAGTATAAATTGACAGACTTGAAAATTTACTATAATTATAGAGTAGATATACAATAATTTATAAATTATGAAAGAAAAAATTAAAAAAATTATTAAAAATAAATATATTAAAATAATAAGTTTAATGTTATTATGATTTATACTTAGAGAATCGTATGCAATATATGTGGATATGTATAATTTTAGACAATTGGAGAAAGCTAAACCATATTTAGAAACAATAGATGAAAATACAAAAGATTTTTATAATCTAAAAGAATTTAATGAAATATATAATGCTTGAATTAAACCTATTAAAAATTGTTACTCTATTAATAAAAATAATTGAAAATATATTTATAAATTTTGATTTAAGTTAGAATCATTAATATATATATATATATATAAAAAAAATTATTTTGTATTTCCTTGATATGATACTCCATATATAAATTGGTGTGAATCATGAATAGGTTGTTTTGATAAAAATAAAGAAATATTTGAAATAGTTATTTCTAATCCATGTAAAGAATAAGATATAAAAACGACTTCTGTAAATTACAGAAGTCGTTTTTATATCTTATTCTTTATCTTAATCTCAAGTGCAAGTACTTGCAGTACAATTACAAACTCTATCTGATAGATTTCAAGTAGTAGAATCTATTATTTGGTATGTTATAGCTGAATTATCAACTTGTATTGCTTTTCAGCTTTCTTTTATTTCTATACAACTTCTATAATCAGTATTTTGCCAATATGAACTTGTTGTATCAAGTTCAGTTAATATTGTAGAAATAGCTGTTCAATCACTTTGAGGTAAAAATGGTTCAACAAAATCATATGCTAGATTATGTTTTTGGTTTCAAAAAATAAACATATTTCTATTTGTACTTCAACTTCATACTCAATCATGAATTTCTACACTTGAACCTGATGGTACATCAATTGCTAACATTATTCAAGGTAATATATCTCTTGAAACTGATTTATATGTTCCATTTACTATTGCTATTGGACTATCTTCATTTTCTAAAGTTGCAGCCATTTCATATTCTTGTGCATTTTTTGTTATAGAATAAATATAACCAATTTTGTTTTTTGGATCAAGAGGAAGTCTATCAAGAGTATTTAAACGAACATTTTCATCAAATTTTCATTGAAAAACAACTCAAGTTCAATTGTATGTTAAATCAAATTTATTACCAGGTATAGGATAATATCATCTTTTTTGTTTATATACTTTTAGTGCAGATCATACTTGAGCAAGATCTGATTTTCTTTGAGAATCTCTAGAATCTCATAAATAACTACTATAAGATATAAATCAAATAGTACTTATTATTGCTAAAATAGTTACTGAAACTATAAGTTCCACAAATGAGAATGCTTTTTTATTTTTCATTTTTATATTTTTATAATTTAAAAATCTTTAAATTCTTTTATATTAGTTTCTATTATATCGTATCTAATACTTTTTTTACCACCAAGCCATTTTTGAGAAAAGTAATTTTGAACTCAAGTTATTTCATTTTCTGTAAGAGCATGATTCCGAGATATAAGTTCTCAAATTCATCATTTAAAATATACTTTATCACTAGAATTAACATCATCAATTGCATTATGAGTAACAGCACTTACATTCCACCTATATATATTTCATAATGCTCAATATGAGTGTTCAGGTTGTGGATCAACATGGTCAACTTCACTTGCAAGTACTCAATTTAGATATATTTTTAATCTATTTTGAGAATCTATATATTTATTATGAGTTGTATAATTTTCTTTTATATCATCTATTTCATTAGCATGAGTTCTATATATATGAGTACTATCTTGAACTACCATAACAAAATAAACTGTATTTGGTACTACTTCTCACAAATTTACTGATTTAAAAGTATTTCAAGAATCCCACTCAAAATAAAATTTAGTATCACTACCACTATATCAAGTACAAGCATAACCTCACTCTGTAGCTATATTATGAATTCAGGCCCAAACATCACCATTTTCAATCATAAAATTATATCAAGTAGCTGCTCATCATTGTTCATACACCATTTGTCTACTTGTGATATCATCTCAAGTTTTAAAAACTATTGCAAATGATTTTTCTTTATAATACTTTTGTGAATAACAATCTCAGTCATTATTTATATCAGCATTTAATTCCATTGCCAACATTTGATCATTTCAATTAAATTGCACCATTGGTAATAAATTTAATCAATTTTCACTATAAGTAGGTAGATTTGATGTATATTGAGTAGTTTCTCATATAGTACTTTTATCAACTGCATTAGGAACTCAATTATCTGCTAAATTTTTCCAGACACTTATTGTATCTCAATCATTTATTCAAATATTTTCATTTCAATTTATATCATTCGCATCAAAATGAAATATTAAATTATTTATTTCAGGTGGTTTTATATCATATCTAAGTATATCTATTTTTTTTGAAAATTCTCTAATAAATGTTTTACCTTTGTATAAATTTGGATCAACATTATTTCAATCTTTATCTACATATTTATAACTTTCATTTGCTGCTCAAGTCATTATTAAAAATTCACCAGAAGCTGTATTTTTATATATATAAAATTTCTCATTTTCTTGGATTTTATCTACATTAAGTCTATTTAAAATATTTTCAGAATTTGATTTAAGAATATATGTATCAGTTTCTTTTTCATAATTTTGAGAAATATTTTGATTATAGTCAAGAACATTTACTATTCATAGCATAGCAAAGGATAAAATAAAAACAGCAATTATTATTCAAGCAATTGTATCAGCTCTTTTATTATTTTTCATTTTACAAAATGTTTAATATAAATATTATAACAATACTAATATAATTAATTTTTACTAATTGTGAAATTTTTTAATAATAAAAAAGCAATAACTCTCATAGAGTTAATAACTACAATAACAATATCGTGAATATTGTTTCTTATTATATTCATTTTTATAACAGATAGTGTAGAACAACTTGTTAATAATGATGTTAAAATTTCATCAATTGATGAGTGATTTACATTTAAAGATTCAATGTGAAGATTTGTTAGATGATGATATAGTGATGCACAAGTTTTTACATGAATTACTGATCCTTCATATACCTGAACCACTATACCAAATCCAAATAATGTTTTGTATTTAAAAAAACTTGATAGTAAAGAATGAATGTTGTTATGAATTGTATCGTTAGATACTCATAAACTTCAAAGAAACTATGTTTATTGAGATAATTTTTTGTGATATAGATATTTAAGTGTTCCTGAAATGGCAGCTATTGATTCTGATAATTCTATTATTTATGATAAGATTTTTTCTGATGATAAGATATTTAAAAATCTTAGAATGAAGGATTTTAATGCTCAAATATATAATTACTGATATCTGATAGATATTTATTTTAGTGTTATAAATTTATTTGATGATAGTTTATTTGATAAAGATTTTGCTGATTTTTATGTTGATAAACTTATAATAGATGAATATGATTTAGTTTATTAATTTTCTTATATGAAAAATAAAGATAAAAAAGCAAGTATATTTATTTATGTTCTTATACTTGTAAATGTAGCATTAATTATTTGATATGTTGTTTTTAATAACACATATATATTAAATAATAATATAAATATTTGAAAAAATGCAGAAGAAGTTTTTTTAAAACTTTCAGATAAAGCAAATGTAAATATAGAATCAGTAAGACAATATAATAGAAACTGATGAGGTTTTACGGATTTTATTTCTTGTCCAACAAATATAACTATGAGTTGAACAACTAATAGTTGATCAAATCTAGTTTCAGAAATGAATTATGACTTTTGAACTGTTTATTGTACATTTAATTATGGTTGACAAGAAGTTAGACTTTATTTTGATGATGCAACACAAGATTTTACAAGTGTATATTTTAATTGAGAATTAATGACAATAGCAAATTGAGCATTTAATTCATGATGAGTTATAAGTAATAGTTCAATTCAAATTTCAAGTTCTTCAAATCAAAGTAGTTCACATAGTGCATCTCAATCTTTAGATTGAAATTTAAGTACTCAATATAAATCAACAAAATGAGATTATACTCAAATATCCTTTGATTTATGAGCTCCTAAAAAACTATCACAAGTTATTATTTATAAAAAAGTAAATAGTTCAAGTAATTATTGGGATAATTGAATTGTTTATTTTAAAGATGCTTGAAATAATATTCTTAAAACTGTTTCTGTAAATGGTATAAATAATGATGATACTATTACTCTTAATTTATCTTATGCAAATTATGCATCAGCAGATGAAATAAAATATATTCAAATAGTTTCAAATCATACAAATAGATTTTTAAATGTAAGTGAAATAGAAGTTACTCAACTTTCTGAAGCATCATCACCAATTTGGACTTCATTATCAAATTTTAGTGATCCGGATAATACTTTTTTTGAATTTGATACTACTTGAGTTTGATGAGTTGATAATGTTGATGATAATATGAATAGTGATAATTATAGGTCAACCTCTACTTGAACAGTTTGATATCCTTGAAATTTTTTTGATGATGATATAACTCCTAGATTGACAGTTTTTTGAAATGTATATCCTAATACAACAGATTACTTTAACGTATTTTGGAATAATTATGTAACAAATGATCTTATAAATTCAAATATTCATAATAATGATAATCCACTTTTGATAACTAAAATATGAGATGTAACCGAGTGATACTTATTTTTTGATTTATTTTCAAAGACGGATGTAGGTCTTAGTTATAATATGAAAATTATTGAGTTTGATAAAGCTTCATATAGAGATAGATTTACTCTTCTTCCTATAGCAATAAGTGAAACTTTAAATATGACAGACAATTATTGATATCTTCAAAAAAATTGAGAAACATTATCTTTTTCTAGATATAAAACTTGAAATGAATTTAAATTTGATTTTCAAAATAAAGATTATGCTATATTTTTTACTAATAATCTAGCTACAAATATGGCTATTAGAATAACTTGAGAAGAGAAACCAAGTTCATGACTTATTACCGATTATGGTAAAATGATATATATAAATCCTATTGATGATTCAAAACCAAATGTTATAGAAACAATAGCAAATCATATAATTATTGGTTGAGAAAAAAACTTTATTTGAGAAAATTTTAAAGTTGTATGAGCAAAATAAAAAAGACTTCGGCTTTTTTATTTTTAAAAATTCTTTACTTTTTATATTTTGTATATAAAATACACTGCATTAATTTTTTAATATAATATTTACTAAAATGGATCCTTTACTCATACTATTATTTGTTTTTTTATTCTCTCTATCTGCATTTTTTTCTTGAACAGAACTTGCCTTAATGTCACTTGCTTCTCATAAGATAGATTCATTAGTTAAAGAGTGAAGGTTTTGATCAAAATCACTTAAAAATATTAAAAAAAATAATGATAAGTTACTTATAACTATTCTTATTTGAAATAATCTTGTAAATACACTTACTGCATCATTTGCTACAACAATAGCAATTGAGTTTGCTAGAAATTCTTGAGCTTCACTAAATGAAGCTACAGCTGTATGAATATCAACTTGAATCATTACTTTTTTATTGCTTCTTTTTTGAGAAATAATTCCTAAAAGTATTGCTATTAAAAATGCAACATCAATTGCATTATTTGTAGCACCTATTTATAAATTTTTACTATTTATATTGTATCCTTTAATTTTAATTATAGGATTTATTGTAAAAATTTTTTCAAAATGATCACATGTTGAAGCTATGTCAGATGAAGAAATTGAAAGTTTTATAGATATGTGAAGAGATAATTGATGAATTGATGATGATGAACATGAAAAAATAAAATCTATTTTAGAATTTGATGACACTACAGTAGAAGAGGTTATGACTCCTAGAGTTAAAATTGATGCACTTGATTTTGATACTACAGTAGAAGAGTCAATGAATTTTTATTTAACTCATACTCATTCAAGAATTCCAGTATTTAATGAAACTATTGATAAAATTGATCATTATTTAACTGCTCGTGATTTGATTAGAGAATTAAATTTATGAAATAAAGATAAAAAATTATCTGAAATTAAATTAAAAAAAGTTTTAAAAGTACCTCTTACACAATCAATTCAAAAACTTTTTGAAACTCTTCAGTGAGCACATAGAACTATGGCTATAATTATGGATGAATATTGATGAGTATCTTGACTTGTTACTATGGAAGATATAATTGAACAAGTTTTTGGTGAAATAAGAGATGAGACTGATAAAGAAATTGAAGAATTTATAAAAAATTGAAAAAATTCTTTTATAGTTTCTAGTGATGTATTAATAGAAGAAGTTTTATATAAATTTGATTTAGAATTAAGTGATATTTGACTCGATGAAAGAGACTTTGACTGAGAAACTTTAAGTTATGTTATAACTCATATTTTAAAATGATTTCCTTCAAATTGAGAAATAATTAATTTTAACATAAAAAAAGAAGATGAAGAGGATAATAAAAATAAGAAAGAGATTGAAATATTAAGTTTTAAGATCATAGATATAGATAATGCTAAGATTGGTAAAGTTGATGTTACAATAACAAAAAAAGAATTATTAGATTAATCTAATAATTCTTTTTTTGTTATTTTTCTTATATCATTGTTATGAAATTTTAATAAATTATCATTTATAATTATTCAATAAGGTTTTCAAATTTTTTTAAAATGTCTTAAAGTTTTTTGTAAAAATATTTTTTTAATTAAGTAATCAATATTTTTAAGTATTGTTTCAATATAATAATTATTTAGAGTTTTTTTATAATATCTTATATATTTTTTATTTGATTTTATTATGTCAGAATATTCATCAAAATTAAGCCATGAAGTATTTTTTTTTATAAAATTTTCATAAGTATTGTCATTATTTAAAAGTGGTTTAAAATGAAGGATCCAAAAATATAAATATATATCTTTTTCTAATGCCCAATTTGAAAAATCCATTCATTTTGTTGTACTAAAAAAACTTAGACAAAACATTCATGCATGTTTTTTTCATGTTTTTCTAACTCATAATATTTGAAGAATTATACTTATTAAAAATCTATTAATCCACATAGTATTTGTACTTGTAACAATATATAAATCTATGTCACTTTCTATGTTTGCTGAATTCATAGATATACTATTTCAGACTCAAATCATTTTTAATCAAGGAATCCATTTTATATATTTTATGAATTTATAAGCTTTATTTAGAAAATATTTTTCTATCTCACTTTCAGATTTTTTCATAGAAAAATATTTTCTAAATTTTTTATATTCATCTTTTGAAAATTTTTGTTTCATTATTGTATATTTTGATTATAATTGTATAAATAATACTTATATATATTTAAAATCAAGAAAATGAAATATTTATGCACAAATTGTAATTATATATATGATGAAGCACTTTGAGATATTTGAGAATGAATTGAATCCTGAACAAAAATAGAAGATAATTTCCAATGCCCAGTTTGTGAAGAATATGATACTTTCCATCATGTAAATGAAGAAATATGCTATTTATATGATGATACAAAAGATTTGTTTGAGCTTGACCATTTTATAGAAGTTAAACATATTTGAGAGGAATTTGAAGTAATTATTTGATGAAGTACTCATCCAATGTGAGTTGATCATAGAATTGTTTGGGTTTGATTATTTGATGAATATGGTGATTTATTAGATGAACAATTTCTGAAACCAGATGATGATACTGTAGTTACTTTTTATGATTATTCTATTGATGAATTTGAAATAAGAATAAAATGTTCTCAGCATAAATTATTTGCTAAAAAATTTGTGTTATAGTATATTTTATGTTAATATAGATTTAATAATTTTCTGAAATAAACGAAAACTGTTGAGTCCCCAATTCAACTTGTTGAATTGGTAGAGTTTTTGATTTTATAGAAGAAATTTATTAAATCTATATAAATCAAAAGCAATTTATTTCTAGTATTTTATATGTTTTTTAAGTTAAATTACTTAATTATATTGTATAAAAACTATAAAAAATAAATATGAATTTAAAAGTACTTGAAATCCTAGTTGATAGAAATAATTTGAAATGACCTTGAGTCTTTGAACATATTTTAATCATACTTCACAGAGTTTTTGAAGATTATTCTAAAAAAACAATGTTTTCTAAGCCTAATAAACAATCTACTTTTTCGTTTGAAATTACAAAAGTAGCAAATAGAATTAGGTTTTTTATAGTTTCTCCAAAAAAGTATGCTAATTTCCTTTCAAATCAAATTTATGCACATTATAACAATGTTGAAATAATAGAAGTTTGAGATTATTTAGCAAATATTCCAAATTCAAAGATTCAAATTTGAAGAGTTTGATTAAAAAAACATAGTTATTTTCCAATTAAAAGTTTTACTGAACTTCAAGAAGAAGCAAGTAAAGATATAGTTGATCCATTTTCAAGTATAACTTCAGCATTATCAAGAACTTGAAAATATACACTTAATACTTTTCAGGTAAATTTTACACCTATAAAAGATGAAAGCTGGAAAGATAAAAGTGATAAAATAATAAAAGTTATAACTTCAAAATATCCTAATTTTGTAAAAAAAATACTTCTTAGTAAGTATATTTTTATATACAAAATAATTATTTTCCCATTTATTTTTTTATGAAAACTTATCAAATTATTTATTATCAAATGAGATGATGTTGATAAGTGAGGTAATACTTTATCTGATAATGATTGAGATGATTGAATTAATAAATTTTTTAAAAATAAATTAAGCCTTTCAGGGTATAACACTTCTATAAATATTATTCATGCATGAGAGGAATCTTTTGAATGAAAATGAACAATTAGAGAAATATATTCAACTCTAGAAGTTTTTTCTTATTTTTGATTAAATTCTTTTGTTTTGAAAGAAATAGTTTCATGAGATGATGAAGTTAATATAGTTAAAAATAGAGAAGTTATTTGAAATACTATACTCTCTACAAATGAACTTTCATGACTCGTTCATCTACCTACAAGTTATGTAAAAACTCCACAAATAAATTGGGTAAATTCAAGAGCTTTTGAGCCACCTTCAAATTTACCAATTATTGATCCAGATTTAACAGATGATATAAATCCTGAGTCAGATCTAACACCAATTTGAAAAACAAATTTTAGATGAACAAATATGAGTTTTGGTATTTGACCAAATGATAGAAGAAGACATATGTATGTTTTATGAAAAACAGGTATGTGAAAATCTACACTTTTGGAAAATATGATTATTGATGATATAAGAAAGGGAAGATGAGTTGCAGTTATAGATCCACATTGAGATTTAGCGGAAGCTGTTATTGGTTTTATACCAAAATCTAGAACAAATCAAACTATTATTTTTGATCCAAGTGATACTGAATGGCCAATCGCTTTTAATATGCTTGAAGATATAAGTCCAGAACAAAGACCACTTGTGGCTTCATGACTTGTATGAATATTTAAAAAAATATTTTGAGAAAGTTGGTGACCAAGACTTGAATATATTCTTAGAAATACAATCCTTGCATTACTTGAATATTCAAATACGACTCTTATTTCTATCCCATTAATGTTAACTAGTGAAGTTTATAGAAATAAAGTTGTTGCAAAGATAAAAGACCCAGTAGTAAAAAAGTTTTGGACATGAGAATTTGCAAAAATGGCACCAAATCAAAGACAAGAAGCAATTTGACCAATACTTAATAAAGTATGACAATTTTTATCTAGTACTATATTGAGAAATGTTTTATGACAACCAAAAAATAGCTTTTCTTTAAGATGGGCCATGGATAATAATAAAATTATTATAGTAAATCTATCTAAGTGAAAAATAGGTGAAGATGCATCAGCACTTTTATGAGCTATGATGGTAACTAAATTTCAAATGGATGCCATGAGTAGAGCAGATATTCCTGAAAGTAAAAGATTGGATT
>Ga0100401_1004280_pt1 | contig 10619 bp, 8 predicted proteins | sample CryGeymeta201525_FD_80421 | JGI IMG/M metagenome (GOLD analysis project Ga0100401, IMG submission 80421) | Groundwater microbial communities from Crystal Geyser aquifers in Utah, USA - Crystal Geyser metaG 2015-25 | ecosystem: Environmental > Aquatic > Deep subsurface > Groundwater | place: USA...
GGGGGGGGGGGGGGGGGGGGGGGGGGGGGGGGGGGGGGGGGGGGGGGGGGGGGGGGGGGGGTTTGGGGGGTGGGGGGCTTTCGGGGTGAGGGGGATGAACGTTTACAGGGGTTTGACTTTAAGATTGGCGACAGGCGCGAGCCTCTCGCACTCGTATACACCTAGAGCCAAGGAGGATTGGTCTCTATGCAATTGCATTGAAGGGCCACGCATATTTTGCTTTTCCTTGAATAACCCGCTTCGGTGGCTTTTCTCAAACGACGACGTTCACCCTTACCAATTTAGGCCCTGTTACCGTGGAATTTGAGTGGCGGAGAATGAAAAGACAGCCCATCCACCCCCCCATGCTCCCGACAAACCCGCCCCTCGGGGACTGCAAGACCCCGCTCGAGGGCCAAAATCCCTCTTTCGCGACCTCGGGTGCCCAAAAGTCTCCCCTCGCTCCGACTTGGGCCGCATACCTTTAGAAATCAAGCGCTTTGGTCTTGCCATCCCGTCCCCTGCCCCTAGTTTCGCCGCCCGTTTCTCTTTCCTAAAGCTGATGCGCGTGTCGGAGCCCCGTAGCGCAGCAGTCGAAAAATCGGGGCACATCGGAAGGACGAGCGATCAACCAAACCAACCTAACCATTAACCAGTATGAGCACCGCAGTGCTTGAGAATACCAATCAGGAACTCAACGATCTCATTGATTCAAAGTTCCGCGAGTTCAAAGAGGGCAGCATCGTCCAGGGCACGATCATTGAGATTCGTCCCCAAGTGATCCTTGTCGACATTGGCTACAAGTCCGAGGGCACGATCCCTTCCTCTGAATTCGAAGACGAGGAAATCGAAGTGGGCGACGAAGTCGAAGTCCTCCTCGAAAAACTCGAAAACGATGAAGGCATGGTCGTCCTTTCCAAGGAAAAGGCCGCCTACAAGCAGAACTGGGACAAGATCGTCAAAGTCTACGAAGACGGCGGGCTCGTTCGCGGCAAGGTCAAGGCAGTCGTCAAGGGCGGACTCACCGTCAACGTCGGCGTCGAAGCTTTCCTTCCCGGATCCCAGGTCGACATCATCCCACCAAAGGATCTCACCGAATACGTCGGCAACGTCTACGAATTCAAAATCGTCAAGGTCAACGACGAGCGCAAGAACATCGTTCTTTCCCGCCGCGAAGTCATCGAAGCCGAGCGCGCCGAACAGCGCCAGCGCTTCCTTCAGACCGTCAAGGTCGGCGACCGCGTCACCGGAGCGATCAAGAACATCACCGACTTCGGTGCCTTCGTCGATCTCCAGGGCATGGACGGACTCCTTCACGTCACCGACATGTCGTGGGGCCGCATCAACCACCCATCGGAAATGCTCATCATCGGTCAGTCCGTGGATGTCATCATCCTCGACGTCGATCGCGAGAAAGAGCGTGTTTCGCTCGGCCTCAAGCAGATGACCGAGAACCCATGGGAAGACATCGAACGCAAGTTCGCCATCGGCACCAACGTCAAAGGCAAGATCACCAAACTCCTTCCCTACGGCGCATTCGTCGAAATCGAGAAGGGTGTCGAAGGTCTCGTCCACGTCTCCGAGCTTTCCTGGGTCAAGCGCATCACGCGCCCGAGCGACGTGCTCGAGCTCGACCAGGAAATCGTCGCGGTCGTGCTCGGCATCAGCATCGAGGAGCAGAAGATCTCCCTCGGCGTTCGCCAGCTCGAACCGAATCCATGGGACGAAATCGAATCCCGCTACCCGATCGGTGCGACCATCAAGGGTCCTGTCCGCAACCTCACCGCCTACGGTGCCTTCGTCGAACTCGAAGAAGGCATCGACGGCATGGTGCACGTTTCCGACATGTCCTGGACGCGCAAGATCAACCACCCGTCCGAAGTCCTCAAGAAGGGCGACGAAGTGGAAGCGATCGTTATCTCCATCGACAAGGCCAACCAGCGTGTCTCCCTCGGCTGCAAGCAGCTTGAAGACGATCCATGGAGCCTCATCGACGAGCGCTTCAAGGTCGGCGACCTGGTCAAGGGCACCGTGGCGAAGATTGCTTCGTTCGGCGCATTCGTCAGCCTCGACGGCGACATCGATGGCCTCATCCACATCTCGCAACTCAGCGAAGAGCACGTGGAGAAGGTCAAGGACGTCATCAAGGTGAACGACGAAATCGAAGCCCGTGTGATCAAGGTCGACAAGGTCGAGCGTCGCATCGGACTTTCGATCAAGGCCGTCAACTACAGCGAGGCGGATCTCAAGAAGGAGAGCGCCAGCTTCGAAAGCCTCAAGCCGTCGTCCGAAATGGTCGGCCTCGAGCAGGCCTTCAACCTCGCCACCGCAGCGGCCGAGGAGTGGAGCCCATCCGCCGACGAAGACGAGGACAAATAAGATTGTCTCAAGCCATTCCCAAGCCGGACCCGCGAAAGCGGGCCCGGCTTTTTTTTAGGGTCTTCTCCTCAAGTTTCAAGCCCCAAGGAGACTGCGGCGACACCACGGAATAAGCGTCGGCTCCCGCTGATTTTTTCCGGACCAAGATCCTTCTCTGGCCAGATCTCCCTGATCCAGCGCAGCGCAAAGATGTGAAAATCAAGATCGACAAGCCCAAGAAGCCCAAGAAGAAATCCTCAAACCCGAAACGCTGAAACCTCTCTATGTTTTTACAACACGTATCCAAGCTCGCTCCTTTTGCCGCGGTGATTTCCATGGCGGGTAGCGTCTTCTCTGCTGATCGCCCGAATATCCTGTTCCTTTTCTCCGATGACCATGCGCTGAAAGCGATTTCTGCCTACGGCGGCCCTCTGTCCGAGATTGCTCCCACACCGAACATCGACCGGCTGGCCAAAGAAGGGGCGGTGTTTCCGAATTCCTTCTGCGCGAACTCCATCTGTGGGCCGTCACGCGCGTGCATTCAGACGGGGAAGCATAGCCACAAAAACGGCTTCCTTCGCAATGGGTTGAAGGGTGGTTTTGATTCGAGCCAGTGGACCATTTCCAAGGCTCTTCAAAAAGCGGGCTACGCGACGGCAGTGATCGGCAAGTGGCACCTGGAAAGCGATCCGGTCGGATTTGACTACTGGGAGATCCTGCCGGGGCAGGGTTCATACTATAATCCGGATTTCATTCAGATGGATGGCTCCCTCAAGCGCTTTCCGGGGTATGCCACTGATATCACGACCGACAAGGCGATTGCCTGGCTGGATGGTCGGGAGAAGGACAAACCCTTCTTCCTGATGTGTCAGCACAAGGCACCGCACCGGACCTTCGCTCCGGCGTTGCGTCATCTCGATGCGTTTGACGGCGTGGAGATCCCTGAGCCGGAGACCTTGTTCGACGACTACGCTAACCGTAGTAAAACACTGTCGAAAAATGAGATGGGGATCGATCGACACTTCGACTGGGCCTATGACGCCAAGGTGCGGAAGGACGAGAGGATGGGAGTGGTGCTCGAGCCTGACCGCTACGGCACTCCGGAGTACGATCGGATGACACCAGCCCAGAAAAAAGGGTGGGATGCGCACTTTGCTCCGCTGAATCGCGCATTCATCGAGGCCTACAAGGCTGGAGGGATGAGTGAGAATGATGTCGTGCGTTGGAAATACCAGCGCTACATGAAGAACTATCTCGCGACGGTGAAAGCGGTGGATGAGAGCGTGGGCCGAATGCTCCAGTATCTCGAAGATCACGATCTGGTCGAGAACACGATCGTTATCTATTCATCGGATCAGGGATTCTTCCTCGGCGAGCATGGGTGGTATGACAAGCGATGGATGTTTGAAGAGTCATTCAAGATGCCTTTCCTGATCCGCTGGCCGGGTAAGGTGAAACCCGGTTCCCGTCCGATGGAAATGATCCAGAACATCGACTATGCTCCGACCTTCATGGAGGCGGCGGGACTCAAGGCTCCGGCTGAAGTGCAGGGAAGATCGATCGTGCCGGTGCTGGAGGGGAAGGCTGAGAATTGGCGGAAGTCGATTTACTACGCCTACTACGAAAAGGGTGAGCACAACGTGCCACAGCATTTCGGCGTGCGAACGCGGAATCACAAGCTGTTCTATCTCCCCGGAACCGACGAATGGCAGATGTTTGATTTGGAGAAGGATCCCAACGAGATGACCAGCATCCATGATCATCCGGAGTATGCCGAAATCCGGCGGGCTCTAACCGCAGAATACGAGCGCTTGCGGACCGTCTATGATGCACCTTCCTACGAAGCAAACTGAGCGAGCTTGGCTCGTGCGGTGCGTCGATGCTTTGGCCACTCCAGCGTCGATTGCAGTCTTTTTTGCCGATGATCCCGCCATTATTAGTTGCCCGTCTCGATGCCTATCTGCGGGAGCAGTTGATTGGCGGTGAGGGCGCGCCGGTGGTCGACTTCAGTCAACCCGTGGGAGAGCCCGCGCTCGCAGCGGCGGATTCCGTTTCGTGGCGAGCTTTCCGGAATCCGTTATCGCTCTACATTGGCGGGATCACCGCGGTGCTCATGGAGTTGGCCGAGCCCCGGGTTCGCTCGGGAGTTTGGGAACACACGACCTTTCGTGATGATCCCTTGCGGCGCATGCGGCGGACCGGGATGGCGGCGATGGTCACGGTCTACGGTGCTCGTAGTATTTCTGAGAAAATGATTTTCGGAATTGGGAGAATGCACGCCCGGATCGCGGGAAAGACGCCCGATGGCGTGGCCTATCGCGCGGACGATCCGGAGTTGCTCCGCTGGGTCCATGCCACAGCCTTGTTCGGCTTCATGGAAGCGTATCATCAATTCGTTTGTCCACTGGTGCCCGAGGAACGGGATCGCTTTGTCGCGGAGGGAGTGCCGGCCGCGCTGCTTTATGGAGCAATGGATCCGCCGTCATCGGAAAGGGACATGACCGCCCTTTTCGAAGGCATGCTGCCACATTTGGAGCGTTCTGAGATTATCTTCGAGTTCCTGAGCATCATGCGGAGGCTTCCGCTTTTCCCGCTACCCTTGAGGCCGGCGAATGAGCTCATGATTCGCGCTTCAGTAAGCCTCCTGCCACCTCTTGTTAGAAAGCAGCTTGGCCTCGACGCGGGCTTTCGTCTGCCCCCGGGAGGCAGGAAAATCCTTCATCTACTGGGTTCTTGTGTCGACCGGCTGCATCTGGCATCCTCTCCATCCACGCAGGCCAGCACTCGTCTAGGGCTGGATCCAGATTACTTGCTTGGCCGGTAGACTCGAAGCCGAAGATCGTCCAGAGCGGCATTATCACGAGCTAATTGTTGCTTGACCTATTTTTCGAGCATCATAGCGTAGGCATCACTTGCAAGACGTTTATCTGTGCTTGGGACGACTTCGTCGATCCGTGGCAGCATTCTTTCGACCATGAAAATCCTCATCACAGGCGGTTCAGGCTTCATCGGCTCCCACATCGTCGAACACTACCAGGGCAAGGCCGATGACATCCGCGTCCTCGACAACCTCCGGACCGGCTACCGTCACAATCTCGCCGGGCTGAACTGCAGCTTCATCGAAGGCTCCGTCACGGATCGCGATGCGGTTCGTCGCGCGGTCGAAGGCGTTGATCTGATTTTCCATCTCGCGGCGCTGGTCAGCGTTCCCGAATCGATGGAGAAGCCTGCCGAATGCGTCGACATTAACGTCCATGGCCTCCTTAACGTTCTTGAGGAGGCATCTGCGGCAAATGCGCGCAAGCTCGTCTTTGCCTCCTCCGCCGCGATCTACGGCGACAATCCCGAGGTTCCGAAGCGCGAATCGATGCTTCCTGAACCGAAGAGTCCTTACGCGATCACCAAGCTCGATGGAGAATACTATCTCGATCTCTTTCAGCGCGAGGGACGGATTGATACGGCTGCGATCCGTTTCTTCAACGTCTTCGGACCACGCCAAGACCCCAAGGGCGCCTACGCTGCCGCCGTCCCCATTTTCATTGAAAAAGCGATCAAAGGCGAAACCATCACCATTCACGGAGATGGCGGGCAGACTCGCGACTTTATCTATGTCAAGGACATCGTTGGCGCACTCACTTTCGCTGCGGAGACGAGCGGTGTATCAGGCACCTTCAATGCAGGATACGGCGGCCAAATCACCATCAACGAGCTCGCCGCCGAAGTCATCACTCAGACCCGCTCGTCTTCCAAGATCGAGCACACCCCGCCACGTGCCGGCGACGTCCGTCACTCGCGCGCCGAGGTCAAGCGACTCACCGATGCCGGTTGGCAGCCACGCCATTCTCTCGCCGAAGGACTCGCCGCGACCATTGGGTTCTTCCAGTCGAAATCATCCTGAGCATCTTTGCTTCCTCGAGCAAAATGGGTTTCGTATTTCATCCCCCTACCCCAAGGGCAGCATCGCTTCCTAAACCCCCAAACGTTGATCCATCTCAAGCGGGGATCTATCGCTGAGTTATAACACGCATATGCTTTCCTGGTTGAGCCTCTATCCCTTGAGGGAGAGCGCCGATGAAGGTGAACCTTGCACAGAGATTGATAGGATAGGAGACGGGAAGCGACTTCTCCATCATCGCTCCTCCCTGTAGACTGATCCCATGTCTGATATCGAAATTGCCCAACGGACGGTGATGGAGCGAATCATCCCCTTGGCGAAGCGCGCTTTAGGGATTCCCGAGGAGCATCTGGAGCCCTATGGTCACTACAAGGCCAAGATCCACTTGGACTACCTGAACTCCCTCGCTGAGCGCCCCAACGGTAAGTTGGTGCTTGTGACGGCGATTTCTCCAACGCCTGCGGGAGAAGGAAAAACGACCACCTCAGTCGGTCTCACCGATGCGCTGAACCGGCTTGGGAAGAAGGCCATCGTTTGCCTGCGTGAACCGTCGCTTGGGCCATGCTTTGGCTTGAAGGGTGGCGCAGCCGGTGGGGGGTATGCTCAGGTCGTGCCGATGGAAGACATCAACCTCCACTTCACCGGCGACTTCCACGCGATCGGACTGGCGCATAACTTGCTGGCTGCTCTCATCGACAACCATATCCACCACGGCAACTCGCTGGAGCTTGACCAGCGACGCATCACTTGGAAACGGGTCGTCGATATGAACGACCGCGCCCTGCGCCAGACCATGGTGGGCCTTGGTGGCGTCGCCAATGGATTTCCAAGAACGGACGGCTTCGAAATCACGGTCGCCAGCGAGGTCATGGCGATCTTCTGCCTGGCGACTTCGCTGCATGAACTGAAAGAAAGGCTCGGCAACATCGTCGTCGGCTACGCCCGTGATGGACGTTCGGTCACCGCGAGAGATCTCAAAGCGGACGGGGCCATGACGGTTCTTCTAAAGGACGCCTTTCAGCCCAATCTCGTCCAAACACTGGAGGGGAATCCTGCCATCATTCATGGCGGTCCTTTCGCCAACATTGCTCACGGCTGCAACTCGGTCATCGCGACTCAAGCAGCCCTCAAGCTCAGCGACATCGTTGTCACTGAAGCCGGTTTCGGTGCTGACCTGGGCGCGGAAAAGTTCATCGATATCAAGTGCCGAAAGTCCGGCTTGCGCCCGGATGCGTCCGTGATCGTCGCCACGCTACGGGCACTGAAATTCCACGGGGGAGCCCGCATGGATGAGCTCTCCTGTGAAAACCCTGAAGCGCTGACCAAGGGTTTAGCCAATCTGGAGCGACACATCTGCAACGTCCGTGAGCAGTTTGGTCTCCCTTGCGTCGTTGCCATCAATCGTTTCCCGCAAGACAGCGACGAGGAGCTCCAGCTACTGGTGGAACAACTCAGTCACCACCAGATCGACGTCTGCATCGCCGATCACTGGGCGCGTGGTGGGGCGGGGGCGGAAGACCTTGCACGGGCGCTGCTTCAGGTGCTTGAGACGCGTCGACCGAATCTCCAATTTTGCTACCCCGAGGAGTTATCACTTTGGAAGAAGATCGAAGCGGTTGCCACCAAGATCTACCATGCCCGCGAAGTGGTCGCAGACACCGCCATCCGGGCTGAGATTCGAAAGTTCCAGGACAGTGGTTATGGGCACTATCCCGTCTGCATCGCCAAGACCCCGTTCTCCTTCTCGACTGATCCCAAGCTTCTCGGAGCCCCCAGCGGTCATGTTCTGAAAGTGCGCGAGGTCCGACTCGCCGCCGGAGCTGAGTTTCTTATCGTCATCTCCGGCAATGTCATGACCATGCCCGGGCTGCCTAGGGAACCTGCAGCAAACCGGATCGACCTCGATGACAGAGGACGGATCAGAGGACTCTTCTAAGAGGCGATTTGATGGTCTCCATCAGTCCACAGCCTCAGCGCTTCGTTGGGCAAACCACACCAAACCGCCAGACAAGCAGTCGCATCCTTTCAGCGCAAAAGTTAGGCGGCGCTGGGCTTCCGTTTGATGAGTAGAATGATAGCCACGATGCTTGCCGCGAGCATCGCTGAAATCAGTGAGGCGGCGAAGAGCTTTTCGCTACTGCCACCAGCCACCGCCATCCAGCTGACGATTGAGCGCCAGGTGAAAGTGAGTGCGAGGAAGCCGCAGACGCCGATCCCGATCTTGCGAGCCGGTTTCCATCCCTTGACGGCGATGGTGCCGACGACGATTTGGATCAGTCCGAAGGTTCCGCCTGACATCAGGGCAGTTTTCGCTTTTTCCGGATTAGAAAGAAAACCCGCCAAGCCAGCGAGGATCAGGAACAGGCCGTAGGAAATTAGAATGGTGCCGCTCTTCATGAGACTTCAGGATTTTTGGCTGAATTTAGTCGCTGTTCTCTATGCCGTAGATTGGAAAAGGCGCAATCGTTTTCTGCTTCAAAGCCTCCAGGGCCTAGAGCGCTTGTGAGAACTTCTCTGATAGGCCACTTCTTTTTTGAACGAGAGGGTGTCGTGGGTGGTCAACGGCCTGTCCGCCGCTGGCCCCAATCCGATGGTGGCGAAGTCTAGGAATGAGGCGAGAGCGGCTGGGGTCAATCGGGCTTGTCTCATCCTCACCGTCAGGAAAATGCAGGCCCGGACGAAACCGAAAGTGGACGGCCTTCCCTCCGCATGAACCCCGGGAACGGGTTCGACGTCACGCCGCACCGGGGGCTTCCGGAGGGGTGGCGATGGAACGAAGAGCAACCTTTTGTCTCATTGAAGCGCTCCTGCGCGAGAAAACTTTGTTTCCTGTGAAGGGGAAGGGAATTCCCGGAGCTTTGCACTTGTCAGCCTCCCGGAACGCTTGGTGGACTAAAGGGGTGATTTCCGAAATGGATCATGAGAGCTGGGGATGCCTCCATCTCGCCCAAGGAATCGGTTTTTTTCACAGTTTTGCGGAAGCGTTCTGGAAATCGACTCGGATGGATCTCGATTTGGTTCATCAGGACGGCGACACATGGAGAACGATTGCCGGAAGGATCCGGAGCGCAGAGTGTCGCGATCTCGCCCTGAGTCGCGAGCTGAGCATGGCGTGCGAAACATGCTTCCGCGATGCGTGCAATCAGGTGGCCAAACGTAGAGGATTCCAGACATACACCTGCCATGCCGACAGGCGTTTTTCCATTAACACGCTTGGCGAATGTGGCGATCGAAAGCTTCTGATACTCGTCGGGCGAGTGAGGGTCGCAGCCTGCGATGAGCACGAGTCGCCCAGCGATGGACCGCCGGATGCGCCCGCCAAGACGATTGCCGAGTATGACGCGACCATCCACCTGATCGAGCTGTTGCTGCCGTATTTGGCCAGCCGCCTCAGGATTGAGTCGATCCTGGAGAACCGGACGCTGTCACCTCTGGTGCGGCGGGCCTGCAGCTACATCGACCAGCACTATCGCGACAAGCTCAGCCTCAGCGTGGTCGCCAGTGCCTGTGGGATCAGTAATGACCACCTCAGCCACGTCTTTTCAGAGCAAACCGGCCACCAACTCACTCGTTATATCGGTGCCGTTCGCGTTGGCCATACGATGTTCCTGCTGGAGCGGACTGAGATGGACGTGACGGAGATTTGCTTCGAAGTGGGCTTTCAGTCCGTGTCGCAGTTTAACCGCGTGTTCCGCGCGATGAAGGGCACGTCGCCGACACAGTATCGCAGGAAGCAGCAGTCTGAGAAATAAGCGGCAAGTCGCTGAATCTGCATGTGATTCGCGCGGAATCCGCGCAGCACGACTCGGTACATTGGGTATGATGTCTACGATTCCGTAGCTTGGACCACTGGATGGCCCGAACAAGACGGCGGGATCACCCATAACGAAACCGCTCCCGTCATGAAGCTCCTGAAGTTCCGTCCTGCCCTCGCCTCTCGCCTCAGCCTGGTTGCTTTCACCGCTCTACTGGCCGCTCCAGGTGCCCTGTTAGCCGGAGAGACCCACCGCGAGATCGCTGAGTATGTCAATTCGACAACCTGCATGGATTGTCATTCTAATCGCCACCGCACCGACTTGATGAATACCAGCCACTGGACTTGGAATCATCTCGACCCGGCGAGCGGCCAAGAGCTGGGGAAGAAAAACGTGATCAATAACTTCTGCGTGGCCGTGCCGTCCAACGAGGCGCGCTGTACGAGTTGCCACATCGGCGTCGGCTGGCGTGACATGAAAGTGAAATTCGACAACCCGGACGACATCGACTGTCTAGACCCTATTCGAAAAGCCATTCGGGCAGGGTGATTTTCGAATTTTTAGTTGAAGCGGGCGGTCTGCAGAGGGTGCCGAGGGCTTGCGGGAGGTGCGCAGCGCCTTTCACTGGGAAA
>Ga0100401_1004290_pt1 | contig 10603 bp, 6 predicted proteins | sample CryGeymeta201525_FD_80421 | JGI IMG/M metagenome (GOLD analysis project Ga0100401, IMG submission 80421) | Groundwater microbial communities from Crystal Geyser aquifers in Utah, USA - Crystal Geyser metaG 2015-25 | ecosystem: Environmental > Aquatic > Deep subsurface > Groundwater | place: USA...
GTGAGCAGTTCGCGCCCTTCACGGGTAATGCGGTCGGCGATATCAAAATCGTTGAACCGCGCCTGCCTGAAGCCCAGATAACCATAGAAGGAGTTGATCAGGATCTTGAACGTGGCCTGTAGGGCATCCAGCTCCAGCCGTTCATTCTCGTCCGCCGCCTGACGCATGGCGCTTTTTGCATGAAGGCGGAACGTACGCAGGGTTTCGAGCAGTTTGAGGAAGACCTGCGCCTGGTCAGTTGCCGGGCCGAGTCCGTGGATCAGCATCAGCGAGGGGTAGAGCGACCGGATATCGCAGTGGTGGACATTGCGCAGCACGCCCTCGGCAAAAAGGTCGGTGTAGCCGCCGGAGAAGGGTCGTCCGACCTGCGGCAGCGGCAGTGCCCTGCCCTGTCGCAGGTATTCGCGCAGCATCAGCGCGTCGATCTTGACGGCGTTGCCCCGCAGGGAGACGTTCTGGTAGGAGAATGGCAGCATTTGTGCCTGCGCGAAAATACTGCGCGAGAGCAACGCCGCCACGTTACGGGTTTCGGTGACATCATCGCGGACATATTCCATCAGGCGGGCCGGATCCCTGGCAAACACCTCGCTGATGTCGCCGCCGGCGACATAGGTCCGATCAGGGGCGGCCACGCCGAAATGAACGGCAACCGACTTCAGCCCATAGCTATCGAGGCTACGATGCGAAACGTCGTAGGCCTGCGCCAGGAACATCGTGTCGATGACATGCCGGCCGTAGATGTCGAACCGCGTATAGGGCACGGTGCGTTCCCCGGCGCTGAACTGGCTCGGGTGCTGCGCGGGCTCGCTGCCATCGCGTCCAAGCGCGAGTTTCACGCCATGCCGCGACGCCCGCGTGGCAATATACGGCAAATCGAAATTGAACAGGTTGTGTCCCTCGATCACATCCGGATCGCGCTCCCGCACCCTTTCGACAAATTGTTGCAGGATGGTTTTCTCATCGGCCTTCGAGCCGTCCAGAACGTCCACCCAGCCACTCTGGTCGGCCATGGCGATGGCGACGATGCGGTCGCCTTCACGCTCGGCACGGCAGAAGTCGTAGCCAGGTGTCGTGATACATTCGATATCCACCTGCATGCGCTGGATCTGCTCGAACGCCATGCCCTTGAACAAGGTATAACCGCTCTGGAGCAAGAACTGCTGGACACGGTCAGCCACGATCAGGTACGGGGCACCCGGCGCGCCAGGAGATTCCCCGGTTTCGGCCTTCAGCCAACGGCGCGCCTCCAGCCAGCCGGCATTGTCACGGAACGTGAGCAACGTATCAATCCCCCCCCCGCCCTCCAGCCCCTTGCGGTCGGCGGCAACCGGACAGGCATCCGCCAGTTCGGCCTTCATCAGCACGAACGGATAAAAGGGCATCGCCTGCGTAGCCAGGACTCCGTCCGGAGCACGGCGAAAAACGACGATCTGATCGCCCTGCTCCTCGACCGCCACGATACCGGTGGTTTCGGACGCACCGAACAGCAGCGGATCGACTGGCAAAAGGTGCTTGATCATGTTTTAACTTCTCTGTTTCTCTCTCGCTCTTACAACACTGCGGACGGGGTGGACCCCGTCCCTCCAGGCTTAGCGGTAGCCGCCCGAACCTAGCCCGACCTCGGGGAAGGCCGTCAGCCAGACTTCCAGCAGAACGCGATACTCGTCCTCGCGCTCGGTCCCATCCGAGCGTGTGTATCCCGGCAGGACGCTGGCCCCCACCCGGATACCGAGACAATCAAGCTTGCGTTGCACGTAGCCCCCCTGCTCTTCAAGTCGGCTTTCCTCGAATTCGTAGCGACCAAAGATATTGAACGCCCATTTTTGATTCGGGTAGAACGTGGCATCGGCGGCCAGTAGATTGCTTTCGGAGTCACGGTAGCGGTGCTCAATCCCGATGCGCCAGAGATCTTCCCTCACCAGCGAGAAACGTGAATTCAAACGGGCGAGGACAGAATTCTCCAGACTGTATGAACCATCGACCTCCAGCAGCATCCATGGGGCGGGACGGAATTCCGAGTCCAGGTTGATCAGATCGAGCATCGGTTCGTCATCCTCGGTATTCAACTTGAGGGTCGTGAACAGGTTGACATCTGCCGCGTCGACCGCTAGGCCGTCGCGCTTGGTCTGCAGCTTGTTGCGGACGCCCAGCGTAAGCTGATGTACTTCATCGAGCGTATCGACACTGTCAAACTGGTAGAGTTCGTCCGGCAGGACGTTGGGTTCAAATCGAATGGAGTAATTGGCATAGGGCTCCACGACATGCCGCCATGGGGGCTGCCCATCGGCTGCCGGCACGAACGTATTGAACGCCTTGTAGGAGACCTCCGAACCGAGCTCGAAGACGTGACGCAGCACGGCATCGCCCGCCACCTGTGATGTCACTATATTGGTTGTCGTCACCATATTCGTTACGCCAGCGGTAGTAACAGACTCGGTGGTTACCGTCTCGGTATCCACATATGCGGGCGCCTCGGTATAGTACGTCGCGCGGTAGCCGACACGCGGGATGACATTGAGCCAGCCGTCCAGTTGCCGAGGCTGATAGAGCAAATGCGAGGTATCCAGGCGGAAGGCGGAATAATCCTCATCGCCGGAATCCTCCGGCCAGACGCGTTCAAGCCCCGCTACCGACGTTTCGCTCTCATAATAGACCGAACTGCTGGCAAGCTGTCGCCGGAACACGTCCAGCGAAACTTCCGGCAGGCGGTTGACATTGCCGTAGAAGTCATTGAGCCGCATGTTGGCCAGTGCGGTCACGGTGAACCCCTCGCGCCGGTGGGCCAGCGTCACGTAGTTTTCCGGCTGGCGTGCACGTCTGTATTCGCGATCAAAGAAGTCGCGGCGCACCTCCGGATCGCTGACGTACTCCAATTGCAGCAGCATCTGGGTCCGTTCGCCGAACCCCTGCGTATGGCGCAGCCGCAGGCGGTAGCGTTCACTCTCGATCGGGTAGGCATCCAGGGGGCTATCGTCCGGCATCGGTTTGTCATCATCCAGGTAGTAGAGCGCGAGATCGCCGAATCCGTGCTCCGCCTTCCATTTTAGATCCTCACCGACGGCAAAGCCGCGTTCGGTACGGTAGTCCAGGCGGTGTTCCGCCTGAAGGTGCGGGGAGAACCGCTGCCGATAGGAGGACAGCAGGTAGGTTCCCCATTGGCTGCGATACCCCGGATAAAAGCGGAAGCCCGATTCCTCATCGAGACTCTGATGCCAGTATGGCAGGTAGAAACAGGGTACCCGTCCAAAATACCAGACCGCGCCCTTGGCCGTCATGCTCTCGCCCGGCACCACCTTGATGGTCTTTGCCCGGACATGGTAGTGACTGTGGGGATGCTTGTAGATGCAGGTTGTAACCTTGGCATTACGCAGCAGATAGGTGTTATCGGCCGCCCGATCGACCTTGTCGGCCAGGATGCGGAATGGCTCCGCCTCGACCGTCGGCGCATCAAGGCTCGACACCCGCGTCCGGAAATTGTAATGCAGCTTGGCTGCCTTTATATCCTGAGCACCGCGCATGAGATGCACATTGCCAAGGGCATAGGCATCGCCACTGTTGATATCCACCAGCACCCGGTCCGCCCGCAGCACGTCCTTGCCACAGGTGATGACCACATTTTCTGTGGCGGTAATCCGTCCACTGGTCTTGTCGTAGTCGATCGGGCCTTGCGCTTCCACCTCGATCGGGGTATTCGCATCCGGTGCCGCGAACGAATCCAGACCAGCCAGTCCCTGTGGGAACGCCGGAGTGACAGTGGCCACCAGGGCGGCAGCAACCATGAAAGCGAACGCGCTTTGGCCATGCTTATTAATCATCGGATATTCCTGTTTTTTGGGGTCTCTCAGGCACTCTAGCGGCTGTCGTCGCGATTGACAACCGCAAAGCCGGGCAATCCGGCCCTACTCCTCCTTGCGCGAATAGAGCACACTGCCGTCACCGGCATTCAGAATGGCGAAGAATTCGACATGGCGGGAGGGATCGGAGCGGAACACCAGCCGGCCATTGAAACGTTTCTCCAGTTCGACCAGGAAGGCTTCGTCCTCGCGGCGCAGGCGGTCCAGCACGGTGGGATGCACAACCACCTGGAGGTTCGGGATCTCGTTACGGCCGCGATAGCGCCGCAGCACGGCGGCGAGCTGGCGCTGGATCTCCACACTGACACCAAGCGGCGAACGTACACTACCGCGACCGTGGCAATACGGGCAATCAATCACGGTGGAGGATAGCAGGCTTTCGGCCACGCGCTGACGGGTCATTTCCATCAGTCCCAGCTCCGAGATGGCCAGGACGTTTGTGCGGGCGCGATCCTTCTTCAGTGCGGTTTTCATGGCCCTGTAGACTGTGTTTTGATGCTTGCGCGATTTCATGTCGATCAAGTCGATCACCACCAAGCCGCCGATATTGCGCAGGCGCAGCTGGCGTGCGACCTCGTCCACCGCCTCGAGATTGACCTCGAGAATGGCGTCCTCCTGGCTGCCCTTCCCTTTGTGACGTCCCGTGTTGACGTCAATCGCGATCATCGCCTCGGTTTCGTCAATCACCAGGCATCCGCCTGATTTCAGGGGGACCTGACGGCGGAACGCCTGTTCGACCTGCCGTTCAACGTCATAGTGTTCAAGTAGCGGCATATCCCCCTCGTAGAGCTGGATCTTCGCCTTGGCCCGGCGCGAGATCTCGGACGCCACAATCTTGAGACGCTCGTATTTCTCACGGTTGTCGACAATGATGCGGTCGATCTCGTCGGTCAGACTATCGCGCACCACGCGTTCCACCAGGTCGGGTTCCTGATAGAGACAGCAGGGGGCAGCCTTTTCTACCATACCCTTCTGCAGTTCCTGCCATGACACCGACAAGCCGCGCAGGTCACGCACGAAACTGCGCTTGTTGGCATCCGCCGCCACCGTACGCACAATCAGCCCGCAGCCAGTCGGCAACGGCAGCCGCTCAAGGATCTTCTTCAGTCGCGTGCGCTCCTTGGCGTCGGCGATCTTGCGTGATACCCCCGTCATCGAGGATCCCGGCATCAGCACGAGATAGCGTCCGGGAATGCTGAGGCTGGCGGTAACACGCGGGCCCTTGGTGCCGATCGCGGCCTTGGTCACTTGCACGACAATCTCGGATCCCGGAGGAAAACGCTTGGCGATCTCCTCGTTCGAGAACCGCTTGCGGCGCGGCATATTGCGAACGCTCTGGCCGCGCGGGCCGCCGCCGCCTTCCTCGGCCGCCAACCTGGCGGCATCGTCCGGAATCATGTCCCAGTAATGGAGGAACGCATTCTTAGGCAGGCCGATATCGACGAATGCCGCCTGTAGCTCGTTCTCCAGGTTCTGGATCCGCCCTTTGAAAACACTACCGACAATGCGCTGCTCGGTCGGATGCTCGACGTGGAATTCGTCCAGCACCCCGTTGTCCAGCACCGCCACGCGGGTTTCCAGATACTCCGCATTGATGACAATTTCACTCTTGCTCCGCGTTAGCTTCTTTCCGAACCCAAACATAACTATTCCCCCCTCATTTACAAACACATCCGTCTATCGGTACGTTTCGCGCCGATCACTGCGGATATAGACACTCTGGATGATGCCAAGCGCTGACATCATCACGATCATGAACGAGCCCCCGTAGCTCAGCAATGGCAACGGCAGGCCGGTGATCGGCATCAGCCCGATGGTCATTGCGACATTGATAAACACATGAAAGAAGATCAGGGAAGCAATCCCGGCACAAAGCAATCTGGCCAGCGGGTCGAGCGTAAGCAATCCTGCCCATACGCCGCACCCGATCAGCAAACCGAAAAGCACCAGTACCGTCACTGACCCGACAAACCCCTTCTCTTCGGCAACCACGGAAAATATGAAATCCGTCGGAGCCACCGACCGCGGCAGGAACCCGAGAATATTCTGGGTTCCCCGCAAATACCCTTTCCCCTTCAATCCTCCCGATCCCACGGCAATCTCGGACTGCCGTTTATTCCAGCCGGCACCGAGCGGATCCTTTTCGGGATAGAAAAAGACCTCGATTCGGCCGCGCTGGTAATCGCTCAATCCCGAAAGCGAGGCGATGCGTTCCTGAGTCGCTTCACCAGCCCCCAGGACCGCCGGCAGGAACAGTGCCGCCAGCACGAAACCGACCAGAGCCGCGCCAATGCCGACCAGGCCACCGACATACCGCAACGGCACACCGGCCACAAACATCAGGACCATGGCCGTCGGCAGGAAAACCATCGCGGTCCCCAGATCCGGCTGTAGCATGATCAGGCCTGCCGGAAGCGCAACCAGCGCCAACACCTGGAGCAGCTCAACAGGACGATGCAACTGTCTTGCCGGCTCGCTGAGGCGTCCGGCAAGGAGCACGATTGTTCCCAGCTTCGCCAGCTCAGAGGGTTGGATTCCAAGTTCACCGAACAGCATCAACCAGCGTTTTGCCCCGTAGATGGTCCGCCCGCAGAACAGCACGACAATCAGCAAGCAGAGGCAACCGCCATAGATACCCCATTCAAACCTCTTCAGATGTCGATAGTCTGTAAGTGCAAACCCGATGTAGCAGACCAGGCCGACGGCAATCCACAGCAACTGCCGCAGGTACAGCGGTCGAATCTCGGTCTCGTCGCCAACATAGCAGGCGCTGTACACAAACAGCACACCGAGCAGCAGCAGCATGCCGACAACGCCGTTGAGCAGCCAGTTCGACTTGCGCAGTTGCTTGAAGGCTGTAGCTATGGCTTTATCACGCATCCGCCTCCCCTTCGATCACATCCAGATCCATTTCCGCCGGAATCGACGGCGGTGCCACCAGGGTTCCATCGCGCACCAGCAGCATCTGCATCAGCTCACGCAGTTTCGGGGCTACCGTGATACCACCTGAAACCGCGTTTTCCATCATCATCACCACCGCATAACGCGGGGCTTCGTACGGGGCGTAGAGGATCACCCAGGCATGCTTGAGACCGTTGCCGTACTGGGCCGTACCGGTCTTGGCGGCCATTTCGACACCGTCAAGTCGGACGCGTTTTCCGGTGCCTTGCTCTGCATGCACGACGTCATGCATGCCGCCACGGACGACGGCGAGCTGCGCGGGTGTCCAAGCCATGCGCTTGACGAAATCACCGTCTGTGCCCCCTTTGCCCCGCAGCAGCCGTGGCCGGTAGATCGTACCGCCATTGGCCAGTGCGCTGGTGAACATCACCATCTGTAGCGGGGTCACCAGCAACGCGCCCTGACCGATGGCAACATTGGCCGTATCGCCCGGACGCCAGGCATCGCGCCGTTCCCGCCGCTTCCATTCATCATCGGGCAGCAAGCCAGGGGCCTCGCCATCCAGTTCGATCCCGGTCGGCAGGCCGAATCCTATCGAGGCGGCCATGTGGTAGATCCGCTTGTATTCCGTCCGCAGGGCAATATCGATAAAATACGGATTGCAGGATTGCTCGAGCGCCTTGCGCATGGCAAGGGTGCCATGACCGCGACGCGACCAGCAGCGAAACGGCTTATTTCCGACCGTGATGTACCCCGGGCAGGAGACTTCCGTCGCAGGCGTCACCCTGCCGCTGACCAGTGCCGTCAGCGCCACTAAGGGCTTGAAAACACTTCCCGGCGGATACTGCCCGGCAATCGCGCGGTTGATCAATGGACGGCCCGGATCATCCAACACGGCCTGCCAGGCCGTTTGCGAGCCGAGGGCACTGACGTCGAAAGCGGGCGCACTCGCGAGTGCCAGCACATCGCCATTGCGCGGATCCATCACCACGACCGCGCCCGGTTTATTGATCAACACCGTCTCAGCCATGGCCTGGATATCCATATCGAGCGTCAGGATCACATCTTCCCCTGGCACCGGTTCGCGTTCGCCCTTCTCCTCGTATTTGAATCCGGACGCATCCACCCGGATCAACCGCCCGCCTGCCCGCCCCCGCAACCGTTTGTCCGCTGTTTTCTCGACACCCCCTTTGCCTTCCATTTCCGGCAGGTAGTAGTGATAAGGGTTATCCTCTGTGTTCACGGCATCCGCGCGCCCGACATAGCCGATGACATGCGCGGCGCTCAGCCCCAACGGATAGACGCGCTCGGGCTCGACGTAGATATCCACGCCGACAAACACACGATCATTCTCAGCCCAGCGCGCCAGCGCGCGCTCATCAAGCCCCCGCCATACCAGGAACGGCAGCGGCAGCCGCCGCTGGACGTGCATCTGGATATCCTCGCGCGTAACCTGCCGCGGGATTCCCAGCACCAGAGCCATCTCGTCAATCACCTCGTCCACCTTGTCAACCGTGCGCGACCACCTTCCCCGCTGCCGCAGTTCCTCGGTATAGATCGCCAGGCAATATTGTGGTCGGTTGTCTGCAAGGCACGTTCCATTACGATCAAAGATTCGTCCGCGGATACCTGGCAGGCGGACACGCCGGATACTCTGCCGGTCCAGGCTGCTGCTGAACTCAGAGGCACGCAGCACCTGAACCTGCCAGAGATGGACCGCCAGGAAACCGAATGCCAACAGCATCGCCACCAGCAGGAGGCGAATACGGAAGCGGACACTTTCGGCACGTTCACGCGTTGACACGGCTCTGCTCCTCCTTGTCGTCGAGGTCCAAGGCCCAGTGAAGCCGCGACAGCATCAGGAACACAACCGGGGCCGCCAATCCACCCGTCAGCGCCCCGCCGACAAGCCTAGCCAACGCCAACACGGGGGGGGTCCCTTGGAGACCGCCCTGAGCCAATACTCCGTAAAGCAAGCCGGCATAAAGCAGGCTGGAAAGCCCGCCGAAGAAAGCGGCCGTCACCGCCGCCTCGGTCAAGACCAGGCGACGGTAGCGCCCGGCAACCATCGCCATGGCGCAGAACAGCAGAACGGAAAAGCCTGCCGGCACAAGACTCAGCATGTCCATCAGCAGCCCGGCCACCAGCCCGGCCACCAGTCCGGCCGTACGCCGGTGGTTCAGCGCGTAATAGAGAACCACGCAGCACAATACCGGCCAACGAGCCCCGCCTAGGAAGGCAATGCGTGGCAGATGCGCCTGCAACAGGGTTGCCGTCAGCAGAACCAGACTCATGAGCATCCAGAATATCATTGTTCCTGCTCCATTACGACAAATGCATAGCGAAAGGAATCCATCCTGGCGGCGGGAATCACGTCCGCCTGGCGGTAGAGACCCGAGGCGTGCATCCGCACCTGCCCGACACGCCCGACGGGTAGTCCTTCCGGGAACACGCCGCCCAGGCCGGAGGTCAGCACCACATCGCCCTCCCGGATATCATGCGCGGTCGAAATGTAGTTCATCTCGGCGGGACGGGCGGAAGTCAGCATTTCCATCGCAGCCCGCCCACTCAAACGCACCCCGACCCCCCGCATGATCCCGAAGGCACCATTGCGTGCCGTACGGCAAGCGACTTTGCAGTTCGGATCGGTAATAAGCAGGACGTCGCTGGTCCGCTCCGAGACCTCGATTGTTCTGCCGATCAGGCCATCGGCCGTCATGACCGCCATACCCGACGAAACCCCCGACGAGAGCCCCTTATTCAGACGCACCGTTTGCCACCAGCCGCTCATATCCCCTCGCGCGATGACTTCGCAAAGCAGGAGTTTGCGGGGGGAAAGGATCGAGAATCCGAGTTGCCGGCGCAGGGTCTCGTTCTCACTTTCGAAATGCTCGAGACGCCGCAGGCGGTGTTCAAGTTCGGCAACCTTGATCTCAAGTGCTTTTTTCTCCTCGATGATCCGCCCCGTACGGCCGATCCCGGAAAACAGGCGTCGCGTACGCGCCACCACGAGAGACAGGGTATTCTGGAACGGCTCGATGCCGTCGCGAACTTCTGCGGACGAACGCAACACAGCCGGTGGCGGCAGGTTCAGCAGAACCACAACCGCCAGCACAATCACCCAGAATAGTAGACGTCTTTCTCTCACAAACCCTAATCCCTAAGCAGGCGGCAGTGCATGGCGTCACAAGCCATGCGTAACCTTCCGCGATGCGGAACAGATAGGGGAGAAAAAAGGCAGAAGCCAGACCAGCTGTCAACCGACGGTACGCCGCAGGAAATTCAGCTCGTTCAGCACCACGCCGGTACCTTCGGCCACTGCACTGAGCGGGTCGTCGGCAACATGCACAGGCAAACCGGTCTGTTCGGCAATCAGCTTGTCAATCCCGCGCAGCAGCGCACCACCTCCTGCAAGCACCATGCCACGATCAACGAGATCGGCAGAAAGCTCCGGCGGACAGCGCTCAAGCGTCACACGCACGGCGTCGATAATCGACGACACCGGTTCCTGCAATGCCTCGCGTATTTCTTCAGACGTGATCGTCAGCGTTTTTGGAAGCCCCGCCACCAGATCCCGCCCCTTCACCTCACAGCTCGTATCCTCGCCAGTCGGATAAGCCGACCCCATGGTCATCTTGATCTCTTCGGCCGTTCGTTCCCCTATCATCAAATTATAAACCCGTTTCATGTACTGGACGATACACTCGTCCATTTCGTCGCCACCGACCCTCACGGTGCGACTGAAGACAATTCCCGCCAGTGAAATCAGAGCCACCTCGGTCGTGCCGCCGCCGATATCCACGACCATGTTGCCTGCCGGTTCCTGCACCGGCAGCCCCACACCGATA
>Ga0100401_1004300_pt1 | contig 10589 bp, 9 predicted proteins | sample CryGeymeta201525_FD_80421 | JGI IMG/M metagenome (GOLD analysis project Ga0100401, IMG submission 80421) | Groundwater microbial communities from Crystal Geyser aquifers in Utah, USA - Crystal Geyser metaG 2015-25 | ecosystem: Environmental > Aquatic > Deep subsurface > Groundwater | place: USA...
CCATAGGTGATTTTCCCACCCCAGGGCTCAATCGAGCCGAAGACCGTCCTGAGCAGAGTTGTTTTCCCAACCCCATTGGGTCCCAGCAAAGAGGTGATGGAACCTTTTTTCACCTCTAAGCTTGCCCCCCACAATACCTGCATTGGCCCATATCCAGATTCAAGGTTGTTCACCTTAAGCATGAGTTCCCTCCGGCGGATGTCCCAGGTAGACCTCCACGACTCTTGGATCGCTCAAAGCCTGAGCGGTCATTGCGTCTATCAATTTTTCACCCTGATACATCACAATGACCCTTTCAGCAAATCCGGCCACAGCCCGCATGATATGTTCCACCATGGAGACGATGGCGATATTCTCCTCCTCCTTTACCTTTTTCAGAAAGACGACCATTTTATCAATGTCTTTAGGATGCATTCCAGCCAAGGCCTCATCCATCAGGAGGAGCTTCGGCTTCATGGCTAAAGCCCGTGCGATCTCCATCAACTTCTTCTCCGTAGGAGTTAATGAACCCGCCTCCTTATCAATGTGAGCTGAAAGCCCTACGAGTTCAATGTAACGATCGGCTGTCTCCAGGGATTCATCAACGCCAATTTTATTGCTGAGGGTTCCGAACATAGCGCCCACGGCGACGTTCTCCCTCACAGTGGCTGAGCTAAAAGGCCGAGGGATTTGGAAGGTTCGCCCCAGCCCCAAGGGAGCCCTTCTATATGGCGGCAAATGAGTGATGTTCTTGCCTTCAAAGATAACCTCTCCTTCTTCCGGGAAATAGACTCCACTGATTACATTGTAAAGGGTGGTCTTTCCACTGCCATTGGGCCCCACGATGGCGATCGATTCCCCTTGCTCAATTTCAAAGCTCATCTTGTTTACCGCCGTGAGGCCGCCAAACCGTTTCGTGACATTTTCAAGTTTTAATAAAGTCATCTCCTTCACCCCGTTAGAAACCCCGCTGCTTGCCCCGTGTGACCGCAGGTCTTACGGGGTGAGCCTCCCCGTTGTAAAGTCAAAGACTTTCTAACGGGGTAAACCTATATGATAAACTTCTTGAATGTCGTGCCCTTGAACCTTCGCTTTAAAACACCGACGATCCCCTCAGGAAAGGCCACGATAATGACGATGATGATCGGTGCGAAGATAAGAAGTTGAAATCCAGGCACGATCACGGTGAGCCAATATTTGGTCAACCCATAGACGAGCCCTCCAACCACAGGGCCAAGAAGGGTGCCCGCTCCACCGAGCAGCACAATAATGATACACTCCACCGTATAGTGAATTTCGAAGACTTGCGGTGGAAAGACATAGGTCAGCTTGAGAGCCCAGGCCGAAGCGCCAACCAGCCCAGCCAGTGAGGCGCTGGTGATGAAGGCGATGATTTTGTATTTGGTCACATTGATCCCCATGACCTTGGCGGCATCCTCATCCTCCCTCAGCGCGGTCAAGGCATATCCAATCTTGCCTCTCATATAATAAATCGTAATAAAGGCAGCGATACAGGCAATGAAAAAGAGGAAGATATCAGCCCATAACGTTGAAAGCAGACTGGCTGTCTCCCTTCCAAAGGTCTGAGTAAGCTGGCCGGAGAAGATAATTCCCTCTGAACCGCCCCAAATCTTCGCCCCCTCAATGAGAAACCTGAACCCCTCGTTTACTCCGATGGTGGCGATGGCAAAATAGGCCCCCCTGAGCCTCAGGGCCACTGCGCCCACAGCTATAGAAAGAAGACTTGCCATGACTAAGGCGAGGAGGAGTCCGATGATGATAATCCCCATCCCAAGCCATTGAACTTGGTGCAGATGGGAAATGCTCAACGCCATCCCATAGGTGCCGACGCCCATAAAGGCGACGTAACCAAAATCAACATAACCGGTCATTCCAAGAAATATATTGAAAGCCTGTCCTATAGCGCAATAGAACGCAAGCATGGCAACAAGCTGCCACATCCCCGAAACATTGATTCCGATCAAAAATAGGATGAGATAAGCAATATAGACAGGGATCAGCGGATAATATTTAACTATTTTCCCTTTCATTTTGCCCCCAAAAGTCCTGTAGGTTTGATCAGGAGGATCAGGAGGAGGATTAAAAAGGATAAGAACCGGGTCATTGCAAAGGCCTCCACGCCAGGGATGAGAGCAAATAGGGTATAGGACCCATTTTCTATGAGGCCGAATATCAACCCGCCGAAAAAGGCGCCATAGGGTGAGGTGAGCCCGCCCAACACGGCAATCACGAAGGCCTTGAGGGTATATCCTCCTCCCATGTAAGGATTAATGCCCACTGGAATGAACATCGTCAGGAGGACGCCACTGGTGACAGTTAGCCCGATCCCGATGGCAAAACTTAAGGCGTAGACCCAGCCCACATTGACTCCGCATACCCTTGCCCCTTCGCTGTCCTCCACCACGCTTCGCACCGCTGTTCCTGCCCTTGTCTTTTTAAACCATATGTAGAGAAGCAAGGCGATGGCTATGCTGCCGATGAAGGCGTAGATCTTACTCATGGGAAAGACGGTGATGGGAAGGATGATCTTTCCCACAGCCCAGTTATAGCCCCGAAATTCAGATCCAAAGATGAGTTTTGCAATCTCTTCAAGGAGAATCCCTATTGCAAAGGTAGCTAAGAGAGAGGCGAGCTCGGGGGCCTTGATCAATCTTCGCATGACCAAATAGAAGAAGACAAACCCAATCGCCATACCTACAATTAAGGCGACGGGGATGGCGATCACTGGAGCTAACCCAAAGGCCGTAAATATCCAGAGGGTAATAAAGGCCCCTATCATGATGAAGGCTCCATGGCCGACATTAACAACCTTTAAAACTCCAAAGATCAGACTCAGACCCATGGTGGCCATTCCATAGATCCCACCGAGGATCAATCCTTGCATTAAATTTCCTGTTAACTGCGCTCCGATCATCTCTTTCCTTTCCTACAAATTGGTGAAACCTAAATTGAGCGATTCTTTTTAAATTCTCCGCAACCAAGGGCCTTAGCCCTTTTTTATTGATCACCTGATAGGTAAAAGCGTAGGGCAAGGCTTTAGCCTTGCATTAAAGCAACCCTGAAGGGTTGCCCTACAGAATCACTCAATTTAGATGAAAATAAAAAGCTCTCCTCCTCTGTTTTTACCAGCAGAAAGGAGAGCTTCTTACGGCATTCTCTCCTTCAAGTTTGAACTTCTATGCTATTTCGGCACTGCCATCTTCCCTTTTGCTTTATCGCCAAAAGTGGGCATTGGGTAATAGAGTTTGCCTGTTGCGGCCTCCGGAGGCCAGATAATGACCCTTTTGCCGCCCTGCCATTGCATGTCCACCATTGAGTGGCCGACCTGCAGCCCTGTATCATCCACGTCCCAGGCTCCATAAAAAGACATGAACCTAAGCTCCCCAAGGGCACCCCTCACTGCGGTGGGGTCAATACTTCTGGCCTTTTCTACAGCCAATGCGTATGCCAACACCTGAGCTCCAGCCTCAGCCGCATGATAGTCGGGTATAACATCCTTCCCCAGGGCCTCCTTGAACAACTTCACGAACTCATCTTGGCTTGGACCAATCCATCCCAGGTTAACTTTTTTAGCTCCTTCGACAGAGTATGTCACGCCGTATTCCCAATGTGAAGGGCCCATCACCCCTTCTGCCAAACTCTTCAGAGCATTGTGAAAGGCTGGCAGGGTTGCGGAGGCAACCAGCGAAAGGGCCTTCACATTGATATCGAGGTCTCCCATCTGTCGGCAGAAGAGCTGTCCGTCCTCATAATGCCCTCCACCGATCACGATATCTGGTTTTGCCGCCTTCATGTCAGAGAGCACGGGCGTGAGGTCAGTTACCTTTCCCGGATAAGTGCGATTAAAGACGATCTCAAATCCAAGCTTCTTAGCGTGGTCCTCTGCTCCCTTTAGAACCATCCTTGAGAATTCATCATCCTCATAAACCATGGCCACTCTTTTGGCCGCGGGATCGATCTTGCGAATCATATCAAGCGTGCCCATATGATACCGGGTGCCCGGACCGATGGTTTGAACGATGTATTTATATCCCTGCTGAAAGATGCGGTCGCTGGCGCCGCCATGGTCCATATAGAGCATCTTGTATTTTTCGGCCACAGGGGTTCCGGCAAGGGTGAGCCCGGAGCTATAAGGGGCGAAGACAACATTGACTTTGTCCACTGTAATCAGACGCTCGATCAGACTGGTTACGCCTTCCTTTTTGGATTCGCAATCGTAGTATTTATATTCGAGAGGAACTTTTTTCCCGCCTATCTTCACGCCTCCATAGGTCTGGTTCACCCATTTGATGCACGCCCTTACTCCTCCTATGGCCTGTTCCCCCGCCTTGGCATAGGTTCCCGACATCCCTTCTGGATGACCGATAATGATCTTCTCAGGAACTTTCTGCGCCATCAGGGTATTTGTTGTCGCAAAAATAAGACCAAAAATAGCACAAAAAGTTATCATCCCTAACAGCCTTTTACCTTTCATGACACACCTCCTTATAAATTTTCAAGGTCTTTCGAATCTCAAAGGAACTTTAAACAAAAATTTAAGTCTTTGTCAAGCTTTTTTAATTTAGGCGCGTATTCTTTAAAAATGTTGACTACGGTTTTGTCATCCCGAACCATGTCCTGAAGCAAGTAATGTCATCCTGAATTTATTTCAGGATCAGGATCTAATGATTCGGGATCTCGATTTTGGTTTTGTGCATTTTCTTGAAGGGCCTTCAAAACCTTTTCCGGGGTGACCGGAAGGCTCTTAAATCTCACTCCAATGGCATCATAAATCGCATTGATGATGGCAGGCGCAGGGGCCAACTGAGTTCCTTCACCGGACTCTTTGGCGCCGAAGGGGCCTTCAGGATCGTTTGTCTCAACCTCTACAGAAGTGATGGAAGGGACTTCCATGGCAGTCGGGATGCCATAATCCAAGAACGAAGGATTTAGAACCTGTCCCTTCTCTGTAATGACTTCTTCATATAGCGCTTGGCCCATTCCTCCGACTGCTGATCCTTCCAACTGTCCTTCGACTAACATGGGATTGATGGCCTTTCCGCAGTCGTGGCTTGCCACCATCCTTAAAACTTTCACCTTTCCTGTTTTTGTGTCCACTTCTACCTCAGCGGCCTGGGTCATAAAAGAGTAGGCAGGAGAAAAATTTCCGTCTTCTTTAAGAAGGGTTGTCGGCTCTTTAGCCGGAGGCTGGTAAGAACCTCTGCCAATGATGGGCATGGGGCGGTCCGAATATTGATAGAATTTAATTGCTTCTTGTATGGACATTCCTCTTTCAGGATTCCCTTTGACATGGATTCGACGGTTCTTTGCTTCCAGTTCCTCGATTCTTATTTCCATCTTTTCAGCCGCCGCTTCAAAGAGCTTTTCTTTGGCTGCTTGAGCGGCTATTTTAGCCGCATTGCCTGCACGCAGTGTGACGCCGCTGCCGAATGTCCCGGGATCGAGAGGAGTAATTTCTGTATCGGCAGCGGTGATTCGAATGTCCTCAAGAGGAACGCCTAATTCCTCTGCAACGATCTGAGAGATGACCGTCTCAGCGCCTTGCCCGATATCCGCAGCGCCCGTTAAAAGAGTAATGGAACCATCCCGTTCGATCTTCACAATGGCGCCTGAAGAGATATGGCTCATGTTGCTTACCCCGCTTGGAAAACTGGCGCCGGCAAGGCCGACTCCTCTGCCGAATGGCAGTTTTCCTCTCTTCTCTTTCCAGCAGATCCCTTCTGCTGCCTTCTTCAAAGTATCGCTGAACCCACAGGTCTGGACTAAAAGTTTGGCAGGATGGGGCTCTCCAGCCTGAAAGGCATTCTTCAATCGGAGATCCAGCGGATCGATCCCCATCTTTTCCGCTATGCTGTCAAGTTGAGCCTCCACAGCGAAACGGACTTGAGGGATTCCATGTCCCCTCATCGCCCCGCCCACGGGCTTATTGGTGTATACATGATAGCCTTCGAAAAGAAGATTCTCGAGACGATAGGGAAGCATGATGAAATAACAAGCTAAGGTAATCATCAGAGGGGCTGTGCTATTATAAGCGCCTCCATCGGCAATCACCTTGAACTGTTGAGCCAGAATGGTTCCATCCTTCTTCATCCCTGTCTTGAGATGAATCCGCATCGGGTGTCGCTGTCTGGTAGAAATAAATACTTCTTCACGCTCATAAACGAACTTGACGGGTCTCTTCGTCTTCATGGCGAAGAAGGCCGCACAAAAATCCTTAGCGTAGAGGTCGATCTTCTGACCAAATCCTCCTCCCACCTTTGGCTTGATCACGCGGACTTTACTTTCAGGAATGTCGAGAGTAGTCGCCAGATTTCTTCTGAGAAAGAAAGGAATCTGGGTAGAGGCCCAGAGGGTGACTTTTCCGGAAGGATCCACTATCGCTAAGGCAGCCTGAGGTTCAAGAGGACAATGATTGACAGCCTGAGTCTCAAAGGACTCTTCAAAAAGAAAGTCCGATTCACGAAAGGCCTTCTCCACATTTCCAAATTCCTTATGGATGGAAGCGCTCACATTGTTCGGAACTTCATCGTGAATGATGGGAGCTCCGGGTTTCATCGCTTCGATGGGGTCAAAGACGGCAGGGAGTTCTTTATAATCCACCCGGATCTTTGAGATGGCCTCCTCTGTCGCATCCAGGGATGTGGCGACCACAGCCGCTACCTCATCCCCGATATAGCGCACTTTGTCAATGGCGAGGGCGTATTCATCCTTCGCCATGGGAACAATGCCATACTTTTTCTTTGGAATATCTTTTCCGCTGATGGCGCCCTTGACTCCGGCCACTTTCTCTGCTTCGGAAAGATCGACATGAAGAATCTTTGCATGGGCGAGAGGGCTTCTCAATATCTTTCCATAAAGCATCCCTGGCAGGCTGAGATCGTCTGTAAAGCGCGCTCGGCCAGTCGCTTTCTCCCATGCGTCGAGCATGGGTTCTCTCTTTCCAACGACATTGAGTTTGTTCATGGAAACCTCCGATGAGAAACCGAATCAAAACCTATATCTTTCCCCTCCCTTGATGGGAGGGGCTAGGGGAGGGTGGACAAACATCTATCTCTTATTACTTCTAAAACCCCCTCTAAATTTTGTAAAACTTCATTATCCCAAAATCTCAACACTTTAAAACCCTGCTTGCTAAGCCAATTATCTCTTTCTCTGTCCCTCTCTTGTTCTGCTGAATGCTGACCTCCATCTAATTCAATTACAATCCTTTTTTCAAAGGAGACAAAATCTACGATATACTTTCCGATAGGTTGTTGTCGCCTAAACTTAACTCCATCCATCTGTCTCGTTCTTAAGTATTTCCATAAAAGTAACTCTGCATCTGTATGACTTTTTCGAAGACCTCTGGCCAATTTGGTAATCTTTTTTTGACTCACCCCTCACCCCAACCCTCTCCCACAAGGGGAGAGGGTGAACGCATTCAGTTGTCTTTAGGTCTTTGATGTTACTGATAAAATCGCCTCCACGATCTTTACATAGCCGGTGCAACGGCAGAGGTTTCCAGAAATGGCCTTTTTTACTTCTCCTTCTGATGGATGAGGATTTTCATCGAGAAAGGCCTTGGCCGTCAGGATCATCCCGGGTGTGCAGAATCCGCATTGAATGGCCCCTTTTTCGACAAAGGCCTTCTGAAGAGGGTGAGGTTCTCCATCCTGGGTGAGGCCTTCAATGGTGACGATCTTCTTTCCCTGGACATCGACGGCTAAGGTCAGACAAGAAAGATAAGGCTTCCCCTCGATCAAGACGGTGCATGCTCCACAGGTCCCCAAATCACAACCTCGTTTTGTTCCTGTCAAGCCCAGATCCTCTCTCAAAACCTCAAGAAGGGTCTTGTGGGTCTCTGTGAGGATCTCGTGTTCGTCACCATTCATATGAAGTCTAAGGATACGTTTCATAAAAAATCCTTTCATTAAAGTCAGCCCTAAAGGGCTGAGTTACAAAACAGACCAAAACTGTAACTCAGGGCCCTGCCGCAGGAGCCCTGATCAGATTCAGTCCTAAAGGGCTGAGTTACTCCGAACTACGAACTAATTTTTTCCAATGCTTGTTTTAACAGAATTCCTGCCATCTTTCTTTTATAGGCAGGAGAGTGGATGGAGGTTCGCATTGGCGAAATCTCCTTGATCGCCTGATTTGAAACCTTCTCGATCATCCAGTCGTCAAGAGATGCATTCTTAAGCATCTTTTCTGCTTCCAAAGCCTCTACTGGTCCAGAACCCACTCCACTAAAGATAATCCTTGCTTTTTGGATTCTTTCATTTCCATCCTTTTCAATATGGAAAGCTAAAGAGACAATGGGGAATTCGATGGACTCCCTCCGCCTCCATTTGAGATAGAGGGCCTTTCCGGAGGGAGGGGGGAAAAGAATCTCCTTCAAGATTTCCCCTTTCCTTAGCGAAAGAGGTTTTTTCCCATCCTGGGTATAAAGTTTACTGAGAGGAAAAACCCGTTCTCCATTAGGGCCTACAACCCTGACCTGAGTGTCCAAGGCGATGAGCACAGGAGCCATATCGCCACAATAAGTGGAATGGCATTCTTTTGGTTTTCGCCCGCCCCCCGCACGAGCAGGAACAACATGACAGATTTTTCCGCCCACCTTGTAACAAGGGGATTTCACGCCTCTCCAAAAGGCGGACTGATTATAGAACCGACACCGATTCCCCTGGCAGAGATTTCCACCTAAAGTCCCCATTACCTGATGGGCATAAGCCCCGACTTCTCCGGCAGCTTGGGAAAGGATGGGGACTTCCTCTTGAATCGCTTGAGAAGAGGCGATATCGTGAAGGGTGGTCAAAGCTCCAATCCTCAATCCATCTTTTCCATTTGAAATATAAGCTAATTTTGGAATCGTCTTAAGATTGATGACCTGCTTGGGTTGAATGACCTTGTGTTTCATATTGACAAGAAGGTCTGTTCCCCCTGCAAGGAGAACGGATTCTTTCGTGTCTGAGGCGAGAGCTTTGGCTGCCTCTTTAAGAGTCTTTGGTTCCAGATATTCAAATTTAGGAAGACGCATCGTTAGCTCCTTTCCCCTCACCTTTCCCCTCTCCCCACGTGGGAGAGGGCGGGGTGAGGGGGCATGGCGCAGAGGGCATAGCGCATAGCGTTCGAGAGGCCTAACCTTTCTTTTAATAATACTTATGAAAATCCAAATCTTGTTTTTCCAGAGTAACACAAAAGGATATGATTAGGAAAGAAAAATGGGTATTTGATATGACAAGGCAAGGGGATTCTAAATGATATTAAAGCTCAGAAGGCAAAGTGTATTAACTCACTTGTCAGTCGTCCGGTCACGAACATAGACACGCTTATTTGATTGTTGATTTTACCACATCATTCGAACTGAACCCTGCGCCTTGAACCGCCTTTCCAACGGCGGCATCCACACCAAATAGGTCGGTGACTTTTATAGCTCCCTTTAATTTGCCGGTGGTCCATCCGAGGGAGAGGTTTGTGGTTGGATGGAGGATTTCTTTTCCAGGTTCAAAGACCTCTAAAGTATCTCCAATCCGAACACCGGATAATTTGCCTGCATTGAGGTAAATATTCTCTGCTTCCACTTTTGCTATGGTAGTGGTCCAATCCAGGAGGTCGAGTTGTCGAAGGAATCCTTCCAAAATGTCATCCAAACCGAAGTCAATCGCTTTGATCACAGACTTCCCCTTGCTCCCTTCTCCTGTCTCTTTAGTGCCGAAGATGGGACTTCTCCCAATGAATGTTTTCAGCAGGTTTCCGGTGGAGGCATCGATGAGACGGATTTCTACTTTTGCCGTAGCAAAAGCCACTTCCTCATCGGAGGTCTCAGAGGCCTTAGAGGAAAGGAGGCTTACATCTGTCACCGTCCCCAGGGCAAATGCCTGGATTCCTAAGGATTGGTGAGCGCGCTTCATCACCGATGGATTTGAAAAGCTCTCGAATTTAAAACCCTCCCGATTTAACATCTCTGAAACAACGGTCTTATCCAATGTCACCACTCGCTGGGTTGCCTCGAGTTTATCAGAAAGCTTTTTAGCAACGGCCTCTCCAATCTTCTCCTCTTTGTAAGTCGTCTTGTTCTCAAAGTCTAAGATAGCCACCTTTCTCTTAAACCCCATTTGGAAGAAGGGAAGCGAAGGGCTGTAAAAAGGCCTCGTGGGAGTTGAAGCGACCCTGGTTTCTCCCTCTTTCTTTGTAGGGGTTGTTGGAGTGGAAGGTTTTTTAGAAGAAGGCGTCTCTGCCTTTGGAGGATTGACGCCCTTTACTTTTTCCATTCCTTCTACGGTCACTGTTTTTCCCGATTCAAGTTTATCCACCTTTTCTTCTTTCTTCTTTCCGATCAAAGGGAGATTTGAACAGGAGGTTATAAGAAAGAGGAGAGCCGTTAAAAAAACAAAGAGAAATAAAAGATTTTTTCTGTTTCGAATCATGAAAGCTCCTTCTTCTCCCCCTCATCCCTTTTCCCCTATGTGGGAGGAGGTTTATTCCCTTAGTTTCTCCTCCCCTTGCGGGAGGAGTTTATTTCCCTATTTCCTCCTCCCCTTGTGGGAGGAGGTGAGGAGGAGGGGGATTAATAGCTGGTAATATATTACCAAATTTTTAAAAGATGTCAA
>Ga0100401_1004302_pt1 | contig 10586 bp, 6 predicted proteins | sample CryGeymeta201525_FD_80421 | JGI IMG/M metagenome (GOLD analysis project Ga0100401, IMG submission 80421) | Groundwater microbial communities from Crystal Geyser aquifers in Utah, USA - Crystal Geyser metaG 2015-25 | ecosystem: Environmental > Aquatic > Deep subsurface > Groundwater | place: USA...
CGGCGCGGTGTACACCTGCCCGATGCATCCACAAATCCGGCAGGATCATCCCGGCGCGTGCCCGATCTGCGGCATGGCGCTGGAGCCGGAGTTGCCGAGCCTTCAGGAGGACGACAACCCCGAGTTGCGCGACTTCAGCCGGCGCTTTTGGTGGACGCTGCCGTTGTCGGCGCTGGTGCTGGCGTTGGCGATGTTCGGCCATCGCCTGCCGCAGCTATCGGCCGACGTGCGCAGTTGGGTCGAGCTGGCGTTGAGTGCGCCGGTGGTGCTGTGGGCCGGCTGGCCATTCTTCGTTCGTTGCATCGCGTCGATCCGCAACCGCGCACCCAACATGTGGACGCTGATCGGCATCGGCGTGGCGGCGGCATTCGGTTACAGCGTGGTGGCGACGCTCGCGCCGGAGCTGTTCCCGGCCTCGTTCCGCGAACACGGCCGGGTCGGCGTGTACTTCGAGGCGGCGGCGGTGATCGTGTCGCTGACCTTGCTCGGCCAGGTGCTGGAGCTGCGCGCGCGCTCGAAGACCGGAGCGGCGATCAAGGCGCTGCTCGGGCTCGTGCCCAAGACTGCGCGCCGGCTGCGCGACGATGGCAGCGAGGAAGATATCGAACTGAGCCATGTCCACGTCGGCGACCGCCTGCGCGTGCGCCCCGGCGAGAAAGTGCCGGTGGATGGCGAAGTGCTCGAAGGCCACTCGCACGTCGACGAGTCGATGCTGACCGGTGAGCCGACGCCGGTTGAAAAGCAGGCCGGTGCCACCGTGATCGGCGCCACCCTGAACGGCACCGGCGCACTGGTGATCCGTGCCGACAAGGTCGGTTCGCAGACGGTGCTGGCGCAGATCGTGCAGATGGTGGCGCAGGCACAGCGTTCGCGCGCGCCGATGCAGCGCATGGCCGACCAAGTGGCGTACGGGTTCGTGCTGGTGGTGCTGTCGATCGCGGTGACCACGTTCTTGGTCTGGGGCTGGTTCGGCCCGGAACCGGCGTGGACTTTTGCCGTGCTCAATGCGGTATCGGTGTTGATCATCGCCTGTCCGTGCGCGCTCGGCCTGGCCACGCCGATGTCGGTCATGGTCGCGACCGGACGTGCCGCGCAGGGTGGTGTGCTGTTCCGCGATGCCGAGGCGATCGAGAACCTACGCAAGATCGATACCTTGATCGTCGACAAGACCGGCACCCTCACCGAAGGCCGCCCGGCGTTTCGCGCCATCGTCGCGGCGGCTGGCTTCAGCGAGGAGGAGGTGCTGCGGCTCGCCGCCAGCCTCGATCAGGGCAGCGAACACCCGCTCGCCGAAGCCATTGTCGCCGAGGCGCGGCGCCGGGGTGTGCCGTTGCAATCGCCCGAAGCGTTCGAGTCGGCCACTGGCATTGGCGTGCGCGGCCGGCTCGCTGGCCGCACGCTGGCGCTCGGCAACAGCGCGCTGATGCGCGAGGTCGGCGTCGATCCGGCCGCGCTGGCCGAGGCTGCCGAGGGCTTGCGGCAGGATGGCGCCAGCGTCATGTTGCTGGCGGTGGATGGAAAACTGGCGGGATTGCTCGCGGTCGCCGATCCAATCAAGGCGTCCACACCCGGGGCGATCAAGGCGTTGCACGACGCTGGCTTGCGCATCGTGATGGCGACCGGCGACGGCCTGACCACCGCCAACGCGGTGGCGCGTGCACTCGGCATCGACGAGGTGCATGGCGAAGTACGCCCGGCCGACAAGATCGCGCTGGTGCAACGGCTCAAGGCCGAAGGCCGCACGGTGGCGATGGCCGGCGATGGCATCAACGACGCGCCGGCGCTGGCCGGTGCCGATGTCGGCATTGCCATGGGCACCGGTACCGATGTGGCAATGTCCAGTGCTCAGGTCACCTTGGTCAAGGGCGATCTCAACGGCATCGTGCGCGCGCGGGCGATTTCCAATGCCACCGTGCGCAACATGAAACAGAACCTGGCCTTCGCCTTTGTCTACAACGCGCTCGGCATCCCGATCGCGGCGGGTGCGCTGTATCCCCTGTTCGGCGTGCTGCTCAGCCCGATGATTGCGGCGCTGGCGATGAGCCTGAGCTCGCTGTCGGTGGTGAGCAATGCGTTGCGACTGGGGCGCAGTGGGCGGCAATGAACAAGTCTTGATTTATCATTCACAAGCGGCAAACGACTTGCAGTCCGGCGCGCGCTATACTGCGACCATGAACCGCCGCACCGCCAAGCGTGTTTTCGCCGTCACCGGCCGTCTGCTGTTGGCGTTGTCGCTGCTGTTTGCCACCGGGCCATGGGCACAGGTATTGGCGGCGGCGCGGGCGGCCGATTGTGCGCATAGGATGAGCGCGATGCAGCACGGTGCTGACAACGGCGATGATTGCTGCGCCGACATGGGCGGCGAGCACGGCGTCCCCGCTTGTGGCAAACACGGCTCCCTGTGCGGCGGTGTCTGTGCTGCGCTGTGCGCGGTGAGCTGTTCCGGCACCTTGCCCGCCGTACTGGCGTTTACCGGTTTGCCGTTGGCTGCGGCAACGCCGCTGCCGCGCTCCGGCGGGCACGTACCATCGTTGTTCGCTTCGCCGGCACTGCGCCCACCGATTTCCCTCTGATTGCCTGACTGCTCCGGTCGCGCTTGCGGCCGGCCGCCTGCTTTGTGCAGGCAGGTTGTTTGCAATGGATGGAAATCGCCATGATTTGCAGGTTTCTCAATCATCGCGCGGGCGTGAGCGTTGCCGCGTGCGTATTACTGCTGACCGTATGGACGCCCGTCAGTGCGCAGTCCGATGGTGCCGCCGCTGCACCGTTGACGCTGGCCGGCACGGTCGAGCTCGCCACCCGCTCGGCGCCGCTGCTCGGCGCGCTCGATGCGCGCCAGCAGGCGGCCAGTGAAGAACTGCTGCGCGCCGGCGCGTTACCCGATCCCGAATTGATGCTTGGCATCGACAACCTCACCGCGACCGGCAACGATGCCTTTGCCATCGGTGCCGATCCGATGACCATGCGCAAAATCGGTTTTCGCCAGCGCTTGCCGGCACCGGCCAAACGCGAAGCGGAACGCCGCATGGCATTGGCCGAACGCGACCTGCGCACGGCGCAAATGCAGGTAGGCACCCTCACTGTCGGTCGCGCCAGCGGCGAGGCGTGGGTGCTGCGCTGGGCGGCGGAACATGAGCGCGCCTTGTTGCAGGCGCTGCTCGCGGATACGCGACTGGCCACGCGCGCCGCGCGCGCGCGGGTCAGCGCCGGCGGCAATCCCGGCGACGTGCTGGCGGTGCGCGCGCTGGAACTGGAAATCGAGAATCAGCTCAGCAGCAGCGAAGCCGGCATTGCGTCAGCCAATGCCAGTCTGCAACGTTGGCTGGGTGAGCAGGCGCTGCGGCCGCTGGCAATGGCGCCGGATTTCGCTGATCCACCCCTGCCCGAAGCGCGTGCGCTGGTACTGCTCGAACGCACTGCCGACCTGCTCGAATTCGCTGCGCATGACGCCCGTGCTGACGCGGCGGTGTCTGCCGCCAGGGCGCAGCGGCGGCCGGACTTCAGCATTGCTGCCGGTTACGGCCAGCGTGCCGCCAGCCGCGCCGACATGATCAGCCTGGAGTTCGCCATCGACCTGCCGTTGTTTACCGCCAATCGCCAGGATCGCGGCATCGCCGCCAGCATTGCCACCCGCGATGCCCTGCACGCCGAACATGAGGACGCCCGTCGTGCGGCCGTGGCGGCGATCCGCGCCGACTACGCGCAGTGGGCCGCTCTGGTTGCGCAGACCCAACGCGATCAGCGCGAACGCCTGCCGCTGCTGCACGATCGCAGTGCGCTGGCGCTGGCGAGCTATCGTTCCGGGCAATCGCTCGATGGCTGGATCGATGCCCGCCGCGATGAAGTGCAAGCCAGCATCGAAACCACCCGCCGCTTGCAGGCGCTGGGCAACGCATGGGTTGGCCTTGCGTATCGCTTCCAAGCACAGGAGTTACAGCCATGAATACCCGCAATCTGGGCATCGCCGCCGTCGTTGTTGCGATGGCCCTGACGTTGACCGCATGGCTTGCCTATCGTGCCGGCCAGCGCAGCGATCCAGCTACCGAATCCACCGCCAAGGCCGAGCGTGATGTTTTGTATTGGTTCGATCCGATGGTGCCGGACAAGCGTTTCGACAAACCCGGCAAGTCGCCGTTCATGGACATGCAATTGGTGCCGCGCTACGCCGACGCGGTGCCGACTTCCGGGGTGAAAGTGGCGGCTGCGGCCGTGCAGAGCCTGGGCCTGCGTTCGCAGGTGATCGTGCCGAGCCAGCTTGCCGGCCAAGTCACGGCATCGGCCGCGATCACCTGGGACTTGCGCCGGGAAGCGCGGCTGGATACCGCGGTGGACGCGCAGGTGGTCAGGTTGTGGATCAAGGCACCCTATGAATCGATCGTTGCAGGCGCGCCGCTGGCGGCGTTGGAAGCGCCAGCATGGGCCAGCGCCATTGCCGAGTATCTGGCGTTGCGCGATGCCGATTCCGCCGAGGCCAGGGCACTGGCCGGCGATGCCCGTCGCCGCTTGCAGCGTCTGGGCCTGGCCGAGGCCGACATCCGCGCCGCCGAGCGCGGCGGACAGCGTACGGCGCAGGTGATCGTGCATGCGCCGATCAGCGGCGTGATCACCGAGTTGCCGGTGCGCGAGGGACAGTGGTTGCGTCCGGGCGAACTGCTGGCACGGATCAACCCGCTCGCCAGCGTCTGGCTGGAAGCGGCCTTGCCGCAGGCGCAGGCCGCGCAAGTGGCGGCCGGCGGCAACGTTTCCATCGCGATCGATGCTCTGGGCGGCACCCTGCGAAAGGGCGAGATCGAGCAGGTGTTGCCGCAGATCGATCCGCGCTCGCGCAGCCAAACCGTGCGCATCGTGCTCGATAACCGGGATGGCGCACTGGTGCCGGGGCAGTTCGCTCGTGTCACCTTGCAATTGCCGCCGGGCGAGCCGGCGTTGTGGGTGCCTGACGAAGCGTTGATCCTGACCGGTGCGCAGGCGCGGCTGGCGCTGGACGAGGGCGAGGGGCGTTATCGCATCGCCGTGGTCGGTACCGGGCGCCGGGCGCAGGGGCACACCGAAATCCGCAGTGGTCTGAAAGCGGGAGAGCGGGTGGTGTTGTCCGGCCAATTCCTGCTCGATTCCGAAGCCAGCGTGTCGCAGTCGGCGGACACTGCCGAGGCCGACGCCGATGCCGAGCCCGCCGACAAACACAGCGAACACCGGCATGAACCGGATCTCGGTATCAAGCCGGGTGTCCAGCCATGATCGCCGCCATCATTCGTTACGCGCTGGCCAACCGCTTGCCGGTGCTGTTCGCGGCCATGCTGCTGGCGATCATGGGCACCTGGTCGCTACTGCACACGCCGATCGATGCGTTGCCGGACCTTTCCGACACCCAGGTGATCATCCGCACGCCATGGCCGGGCCAGACCCCGCAGATCGTCGAGGATCAGCTTACCTATCCGCTGGCCACCACCATGCTCTCGGTGCCTGGCGTGACCACCGTGCGCGCTTACTCGTTCTTCGGTGATTCGTTCGTGTACGTGCTGTTCGACGATGGCACCGACCCGTACTGGGCGCGCTCACGGGTGCTCGAATACCTGAGCCAGGCGCGCGATCGCCTGCCGGCTGGCGTGAGCCCGGCGCTCGGCCCGGACGCAACCGGGGTCGGCTGGATTTACGAATACGCATTGGTCGATCGCAGCGGCAAACACGATCTGGGCGAGCTGCGTTCGCTCCAGGACTGGCTGCTGCGGTTTGAGCTGACCGCGTTGCCGGGCGTGGCCGAAGTGGCCAGCATCGGCGGCATGGTAAGTGCTTGGCAGATCGTGCCCGATCCGCAGCGGCTGCGTGCGCAGGGCATCACTGTGGAGCAGTTGATTGAGGCCGTGCGCAGCGCCAACGGTGCGGTCGGTGGTTCGGTGATCGTGCAGGGCGAAGCCGAGATGATGGTGGCCAGCGAAGGCTATTTGCGCACCCGCGAAGCGTTCGAACAAGTGCCTCTGGTGCTCGATGCGGCGCGCAATCCGGTGCTGCTCGGCGATGTCGCCACGATCCGGCGCGGGCCGGCGTTTCGTCGTGGCATCGCCGAGCTCGATGGCGAAGGCGAGGTTGCCGGTGGCGTGGTGGTGTTGCGGTCGGGTGGCGACGCCCTGAGCGCCATTGCCGCGGTCAAGCAGCGCTTGCAGCAGTTGGCCGCCAGCCTGCCCGCTGGCGTGCAGATTGTGCCCACCTATGATCGCTCCGAGTTGATTCAGGCGGCGGTGCAAAACCTGCGCGGCAAGCTGATCGAAGAGTTCATCGTGGTCGCGATTGTCTGTGTTCTGTTTTTGTGGCATTTGCGCTCGGCTGGGGTCGCGCTGGTGACGCTGCCGCTGGGTGTGCTGGCCGCGTTCATCGTGATGCGGCAACAAGGCATCAGCGCCAATCTGATGTCGCTCGGTGGCATCGCCATTGCCATCGGTGCGATGGTCGATGCGGCGGTGGTGATGGTGGAAAACGCGCACAAGCATTTCGAACATTTTCGTGCGCACAACGGCCGCGACGCCACGGGCGAAGAGCGCTGGCAGGTGGTCGGCACGGCCTCGGTCGAGGTCGGCCCGGCGCTGGCGATCAGCCTGCTGATTGTCACCTTGTCGTTCGTGCCGGTGTTTGCGTTGCAGGCGCAGGAGGGGCGCCTGTTCGCCCCATTGGCCTACACCAAGACCTACGCCATGGCGGCGGCGGCGGGCCTGTCAATTACCCTGGTGCCGGTGCTGATGGGCTACCTGGTGCGCGGCACGATTCGCTCCGAGCAACGCAACCCGTTAAACCGTTTTTTGATCGCAATCTATCGGCCGCTGCTGGCGATGGTGTTGCGGCGGCCGCGCGTGGCCTTGGCTGTCGGCATGCTGGCGATCGCGTTGAGCGTGGTGCCGGCGCTGCGTCTGGGCAGTGAGTTCATGCCGCCTCTGGATGAAGGCACCTTGCTGTACATGCCGACCGCGCTGCCCGGGTTGTCCGCTGCCAAGGCCGGCGAATTGCTGCAATTGACCGACCGCATGATCCGCACCGTGCCCGAAGTGGCGCATGTGTTCGGCAAGGCCGGGCGCGCCGATTCCGCGACCGATCCGGCGCCGCTGGAGATGTTCGAAACCACCATCACGTTCAAGCCGCGCGATCAGTGGCGGCCCGGACTCACGCCAGAGGCGCTGCGCGCCGAACTCGACGCCGCAGTCAAGGTGCCGGGCCTGTCCAACCTGTGGGTGCCACCGATTCGCAATCGCATCGACATGTTGGCCACCGGCATCAAGAGTCCGGTCGGGGTCAAGATCGCCGGCCCGGACAGCGCACAATTGCAGCGCCTGGCTGCCAAGGTGGAGACGTTGGCGCGCACCGTACCCGGCGTGCGTTCGGCGATTGCCGAGCGCAGCGCCGGCGGCCGTTATGTCGATGTGGTGGTTGATACGCAGGCGGCGGCGCGCTACGGCTTGAGCCAGCAGGCGGTGCAGCAGATCATTGCCACCGTGGTCGGTGGCGAACCGATCGGCGAAACCATCGAGGGCCGCGAACGCTACCCGATCGTGTTGCGTTATCCGCGCCCCGAGCGCGATTCGCTGGCGGCGTTGGCCGCGCTGCCGATCATTGCCAGCGATGGCAGCCAACTGGTGCTTGCCGATGTCGCCGACATCCGCCTGCGCGACGGACCGCCGGCGCTGCGCAGCGAAAATGCCCGGCTGGTGACCTATGTTTATGTCGATGTCGTGCCCGGCCAGTTGGGGGCCACGGTGGATGCACTGCGTGCGCGCCTCGGCGCCGATCTGCTCCTGCCACCCGGCTACAGCGTGAGCTATTCGGGCCAGTTCGAATATCTGGCGCGCGCTTTGCAGCGACTGACGATCATCGTGCCGGTGGCGTTGGTGGTGATCTTCCTGCTGATCTGGACCGTATTCCGGCGCGCCGCCGAAGCGCTGCTGATCATGCTCAGCCTGCCATTCGCGCTGGTCGGTGGCCTGTGGCTGGTCTGGTTGCTCGGCCACTCGGTCTCGATCGCCACCATCATCGGCTTTCTGGCGCTGGCCGGTGTGTCTGCCGAGTTCGGCGTAATCATGCTGCTGTACCTGCGCCAAGCCTGGGATCGGCGTCTGGCCGAACAACCCAACGCCGACGAGAAGGCATTGAGCGAAGCGATCCACGAAGGCGCGGTGATGCGCGTCAGACCCAAGGCGATGACGGTGGCGACCATCCTCGCTGGCCTGTTTCCGATCCTGATCGGCACCGGTGCCGGCAGCGAAGTGATGCAGCGCATCGCGGCGCCGATGGTGGGCGGCATGCTGAGTGCGCCGCTGCTGTCGATGTTGCTACTGCCGGCGGCATTCGAGTTGATCGAGCGGCGGCGGATGCGGCGGCGTCCTTAGCGCAACCCCAACAACGCCCGCACCTGCTGCGCAATCGCCGGCAGTTCGAGCAATGGCGTGATCGGCCACGGCGCGGCGTCGTCGGGCTCGCCACGGATGCGGCCACGTGCCTGCAATGCGTGCAGGAAGCGGGCGTGGCGGCCACGCGCCAGCGTCATCCCCGGCACCCATACCGGCACCTCGGTGGCGCAGGCTTCGGAGATCATGTTGACCGAGTCGGGCGAGACGATGATGCGGTCGGCCCACGCCAGCAGGCCGGGGTAGGGGTTTTCGCCATCACTGGCATCGAGCCAGCGCAGGCCGGGTGTGTGCGGCAACATGGCGCCCGCGGCGGCGCGCAACCATGCCGGGGTGCGCCGCGAGGCGCTGACCAATATGCTGCCATCGGCCGCGCGCAGGCGTTCGAGCAGCGCCAGCACGCTGCGCCACCAATTCGCATCGAGCGCGACGGCGGCGATCGGCCCGCCGAGCAGCAGCACGCTGCGCGGGCCGGGCAGCGCGCCCAATTCGGGGTGATCGTGGCGTGCTGTTGCCAGCCATGCCGCGTCCACCGGGTGCAGGCTGCACAGCGGCGTGATCACATTGCCGCCGATCAGGGCATCGTGCGCGGGTGCGATCACCGCATCCCAGTGCCGGGTAGCGATGCGCGGGTCGAGAATCTGCACGGCCTTGGTGCCGGCAGCGCGCAACAGTCGGCTGGCCAGTGCGCCTTGACGGCCGCAGCCGATGACCAGCCTCGGCGGCTGTGCGAGTGCCTGCGCGAACACCGCGCCAAACGCGTGCGCGGCCATCGGCAACCGGCGTGGCGCCAGCCAGCGCCATGGTGCTGCGGTGTGCAGATTCCATTGCTGCGGCGCCGGAAAGCCCAGCGCCTGCGCCAGCGCCACGGCTTGGCGCACGTTGCCGGCATGGCCATCGGTGACGATCCAACACTCGCTCATGCGCGCAGTGTAGCCGGCATCCACGGCCAAGAGCCTGTCGCGTTATCACGCACTGCGGCATGACGGTCGCCCACGGGGTGGCTCCTGCAGGGCACCACGGGTATTTTGCGGAATGAGTGGATCAGTCCGTTTCATTGGTGGCTACCACTGGAGCATCTGTGGTGCTTTAGACTGCGGGCTTGGTTTCAGCCACAGGAGCATTCCATGCACGCACCGCTTGATGACAAGGCACTGGCGCAGTTGTTCGTCAACGCCCGCACCCACAACGCCTGGCAGCCGCGCGCAGTCAGCGGCGCGCAATTGCAGGCGATCTACGAGGCCATGAAATGGGCGCCGACCAGCGCCAATTGTTCGCCGGCACGCATCGTGTTCGTCAAATCGGTGGATGCCAAGCAAAAACTGGCGCCTGCGTTGGCCGAAGGCAATCGCGCCAAGACGCTGGCGGCGCCGGTGACCGCGATCATCGGCAGCGATCACGCGTTCCACGAAAAGCTGCCGTATCTGTTTCCGCATGCCGACGCCAAGAGCTGGTTCGACGGCAATCAACCGTTGATCGATACCACTGCGTTTCGCAATGCCACATTGCAAGGCGCGTATCTGATGCTGGCGGCGCGCGCACTGGGGCTGGATTGCGGCCCGATGTCGGGTTTCGACAACGCCAAGGTCGATGCCGCATTCTTCGACGGTACCCAGGTGCGTTCCAATTTCCTGATCAACCTCGGTTACGGCGATCCGGCAGCGCTGTTTCCACGCTCACCGCGACTGAGTTTTGCCGAAGCCTGTCAGATCGCGTGAACCCGATGCTGCTCACTCCGCTCAAGGACATCACCATGAAACTTCGCCATATCGCCGCAACGCTGCTCGCCGTCACCTTCGCCAGCCCGATTTTCGCGGCGCCGCAGGTGTATCAGTTCGACAAGGCCCACACCAACATTCTTTTCTTCATCAGCCACCTCGGCTTTTCCAACATGCAAGGCGAGTTCAAGAAGTTCGATGGCACGCTGCACTTCGATCCGGAGAATATCCCTGCCTCGTCGGTGCAGGTCAGCATCCAGGTCGATGGCGTGGCGACCGATGTGGCGGCGCTCGATGAGCATCTGCAAAAGCCGGAGTTTTTCAATGCCGCGCAGTTTCCGAGCATGGATTTTGCCAGCACTGCAGTCACCGTGACAGGCGATAACCAGCTCAAGGTAACCGGCAACCTCACCCTGCTTGGCGTCAGCAAGCCGGTGACTCTGGATGTGCTGCTCAACAAGGCCGGCCCGCACCCGTTCTC
>Ga0100401_1004314_pt1 | contig 10567 bp, 19 predicted proteins | sample CryGeymeta201525_FD_80421 | JGI IMG/M metagenome (GOLD analysis project Ga0100401, IMG submission 80421) | Groundwater microbial communities from Crystal Geyser aquifers in Utah, USA - Crystal Geyser metaG 2015-25 | ecosystem: Environmental > Aquatic > Deep subsurface > Groundwater | place: USA...
AATGCGGCCGGCGATGCGACCGGGGAAATCGATGTTCCCGCCGGGCTGCTGGAGATGGAGAAGGGTGCGCAGGCCGTGCAGGATGCCGTGGTGGCGCTGACGAACGGCCGCCGTGCCGGAACAGCCTGCACACTCCAGAAGGGCGAAGTGGCCGGCACCGGGGCGAAGCCCTGGAAGCAGAAGGGCACTGGCCGGGCACGTGCCGGTTACAAGCAGTCAACGATCTGGCGCGGTGGCGCGACAACCTTCGGCCCCCGTCCGCGTGACTATGGGGTCAAGGTCAACAAGAAGGTGTCGAAGCTGGCCTTCCGGCGCGCGTTGAGCGAGGCGTTGAGTGCGGGCGTGGTGCGGGTTGTCGAGCCGTTGACGATCGAGGCGCCCAAGACCAAGGCGTTTGCCGCGCTGCTCAAGGCGCAGGGGGTCAGCGGTCCGGCGCTGGTGGTGGTGGATACGGTCGAGCGGGAGCTGGCGCGGGCGGTGCGGAATGTGCCGCGGGTGGAGCTGGTGCGTGCGGCTGATGTCAATGTTTATCAATTGCTGCGGTATCCGGTGGTGCTGGCTAACAGCGCGGGTCTGGAACAGCTCATGGCGCGTTTAGCGAAGTAAGGCGGGCAGATGAAGGATTCACGATCAGTCATCAGGAAGATGCAGGTTACGGAAAAGGGTGCGCTTCTCGGCGAGGCGAACAAGTACCTTTTCGAGGTGGCTTCGGATTCGAACAAGGTGGAGATCAAGCGGGCCGTGGAGTCATTGTTTGACGTGACGGTCACGAAGGTCAACACCATGAATTACGAAGGTAAGAAGAAGCGTCAGCGGACGGCGAAGTTCGGCAAGCGGCCGGACTGGAAGCGCGCGGTGGTGACACTGGCGGCTGACAATAAAATTGATTTGGCATAGTGCGATAGACGTTGCGACAGAGAAGAGGAACCATGGCACTTAAGAAATACAATCCGACGACACCGAGCATGCGGTTCACGACCGTTTCGGGGTTCGACGAGATTACCAAGACAAAGCCGGAGCGATCACTGGTTCGCCCCACGAAGCAGAAGGCAGGGCGTAACTCGGCCGGCCGGATCACGGTTCGCCATCGTGGCGGTGGCCACAAGCGCAAGTTGCGCGTGATCGATTTCAAGCGTGACAAGGCGGGCATTCCGGCGAAAGTGGCGGCGATCGAGTATGATCCTGGCCGTTCGGCCAACATTGCGCTGCTGCATTACGTGGACGGCGAGAAACGCTACATCCTGGCACCGGCGAAGCTGAAGGTCGGCGAGCAGGTGGTCTCGGGTGAGGCGGCGGAGGCCACGGTTGGCAACGCCCTGCCGCTGGCGAACATCCCGCTGGGACTGTTCATCCACAATATCGAGCTCGAGCCGGGGCGCGGCGGCAAGGTTTGCCGCAGTGCAGGCGGCAGTGCGCAGCTGATGTCCCGCGAGGGGCGCTTCGCGCAGATCAAGCTGCCGAGCGGCGAAATCCGCATGATCAACGTGAGCTGCATGGCGACCGTTGGCCAGGTGGGGAATTCCGAGCACGGCAAGGAGAGCATGGGTAAGGCGGGACGCAAGCGCTGGCGTGGCATTCGCCCGACGGTGCGCGGCGTGGCGATGAACCCGGTCGACCATCCGATGGGCGGCGGCGAAGGCCGCACCTCCGGTGGTGGGCATCCGGTTTCGCCATGGGGACAGTTGGCGAAGGGCGGCAAGACGCGGGGTCGGCGCAAGCCTTCCAGTAAATTCATTGTCAAGCGGAGAAAATAGACTATGGCACGCTCCATTAAGAAGGGTCCCTACGTGGATCCGAAGCTGATGCGCAAGATCGAACGAATGAACCGCGCGGGGGATCGCCGGCCGATGAAGACGTGGTCGCGGCGCTCGATGATCATGCCTGAGTTTGTCGGGCATACGATGGGCATTCATAACGGTAAACAGCACATCTCGGTGTTCATAACGGAGAACATGGTCGGTCATCGACTGGGCGAGTTCGCGCCGACACGGGCGTTCCGCCGTCATGGGTCTCACACGGATAAGGCAGTCAAGTAGAGACGGGACGGGTAACCATGGAAGTACAAGCAATTAGTAAGTTTGTGAGGATGCGGCCGTCGAAGGCACGGGACCTGGCGCGCAAGTTGACCGGCATGCCGGTGGCGCTGGCGCTACAGGTGACGACGGTCGGCGAGCGCAAGGCGGCATGCGAGATCGGCAAGACGCTGAAGTCGGCGATCGCGAATGCGGAGAACAATGCCGACTTGCCGGCGGATACGCTGCGGGTCAAGCAAGCCGTGATCGATGAGGGCCCGCGCATGAAGCGGTTCTGGCCGCGGGCGCGCGGCATGGTCAGGCATATTGAGAAAAAGATGTGTCACGTCAAGATTGTTTTGACGGACGGTAAATAATTCGGTAAATAATGCGGGCTTTTGGCGCTGCGGCTTAGGAGGATTCAGTTTTGGGACAAAAAATCAATCCAATAGGACTTAGGGTGACCGTCAATAAGGACTGGCGGTCGCGTTGGTTCTCCGGCAAGAAGGGGTTCGGCGATATGCTGAACGAGGATCTTGCCATTCGCGACATCGTGCGCCAGCGGCTTGACGCCGCGTCGGTGGCGCGGGTGGATATCGAGCGGTACGCCAATCGTGTCCGCATCAGCATCCATACGGCGCGTCCCGGCATCGTGATCGGTCGCAAGGGCCAGGAGCTTGAGAAGGTTCGCATGCATCTGGCGAAGATGACCGGCAAGGAGATCTACATCGAGATCCAGGAGATCCGCGATCCGGACTGCAACGCGCAGCTGATCGCCGCGAATATCGGCCAGCAGATGGAGCGGCGTGTGTCGTTCCGCCGGGCGATGAAGCGGGCCATGAAGATGGCGATGGACTTGGGGGCCGAGGGCATCAAGATCCGGGCCGCCGGGCGTCTGGGCGGCAGCGAGCTGGCACGCATCGAATGGTACAAGGAAGGGCGGATCCCGTTGCACACGTTGCGTGCGAATATCGACTACGGGTTTGCGGAAGCCGCGACGACGGCGGGCCGCATCGGGGTTAAAGTGTGGGTCTGCAAGAAGGATGAGGCCGTGAAGGGCAAGAGAGGAGCTGTGCGCAATGCCACTTATGCCTAAAAGGACGAAGCACCGCAAGGTGCAGAAGGGCAGCCGGAGCGGTTCCGCGAAGGCGGGGACGAATGTTGATTTCGGTGAGTTCGGGTTGAAGAGCATGAGCCGCGGGTGGCTGAAGGCGACGCAGATCGAGGCGTGCCGTGTGGCAATCAACCGCAAGATGAAGCGCAAGGGCAAGTTGTGGATCCGCGTGTTTCCCGACAAGCCGGTGACGGAGAAGCCGATCGAGGTGCGTATGGGCAAGGGCAAGGGCAATCCGGAGTATTGGGCGGCGGTGATTCGTCCGGGGCGGATCTTGTTCGAGGTTGCCGGCGTGCCAGAGGATGTGGCCGTGGCCGCGCTGCGGTTGGCGGATGCCAAGCTCGGTTTACGGACGCGGCTTGTGCGTCGCGGTGAGTATTGATTAACGGATGGCAAGGGTAGAGTAAGCGATATGAAAGCAGCCGAATTAAGGGAACGCAGTCCCGAGGAACTGTGCGAGGCGTACGAGGAGAAACGGCAGGCGCTGTTTATGCTGAACGTCCGCAAGGATGTGGCCGACGCGGCGGACAACCCGTTGCAGGCTCGTATGCTGCGTCGGGACATTGCGCGGATCAAGACATTGATGCGGGAACAGGAAGGTGTGAAGCACCATGGATGAAGTGAACAGCAAGACGCGCGGGAACCGCAAGACGATGGGCGGAGTGGTAGTCAGCCGCAGTGGTGACAAGACCATTGTGGTGCAGACCGAGACACGCAAGGCACACACGGATTACGGTAAGATCATCCGTCAGAGGCGCAAGTTTCATGCGCATGACGAGAACAATGAGGCAGGGGTCGGTGACAAGGTGGAGATCGTGGAGTCGCGTCCATTGAGCCGCATGAAACGCTGGCGCCTGACGAAAGTAACAGCCAAGAGCGCCTGAGGGCGTTTTCCGGGGGATAGGTCATGATACAGGAAGAAACCAATCTTGTGGTGGCGGACAACACCGGGGCGCGGCGTGCTCGCTGTTTCCGGGTGCTGGGGCAGCGGAAACGCTATGCGCACATCGGGGATATCATCAAAGTGGCGGTGCAGGAGGTGGCGCCGAACGGGAATATCAAGAGCGGGCAGGTCTGCACGGCCCTGGTCGTGCGCACCAAGCATCCGCTGAAGCGCCGCGACGGGAGTGTACTGCGGTTCGACAATAACGCCGTGGTGCTTATTGATGCGAACAAGAATCCGATCGGGTCGCGGATTTTCGGGCCGGTGGCCCGCGAATTGCGCGAGATGAATTATATGAAAGTGGTATCGCTTGCACCAGAGGTGCTTTAGACGCAAGAGCGGGTGAGGGGACACGTGAGTATCTGCAGGATAAAAAAAGGTGATGAAGTCGTTTCGATCGCGGGCGTGGATGCCGGCAAGACCGGTCGTGTGCTGCGGGTCGATCGTGAGAAGGGCCGTGCTTATGTGGAGGGTCTGAATGTCAGGACTTCGACCATCAAGCGCTCGGAGAAGAATCCCCAGGGAGGCATGGTGGAACGCGAGGCGGCGATCGCGCTTTCGAACCTGATGCCTTACGACCCAACGGTGAAGAAGGGCGTGCGCGTCAGCTCGGTGACTGACGATGGCAAGCGTGTTCGTAAAAGCAAGGCAAGCAGCCACGTATTCGATTGAGGATTGAGGGCGGTATGGCAACGATGAGAGATAAATACAAGACAGTGGCGGTTCCGGCTTTGACGGAGAAGTTCGGCCTGGGTAATCCGCTGATGGTTCCGCGGCTGAGCAAGGTCGTGGTGAATATGGGCATGGGCTGCGCGGACAAGGACAAGCTCAAGACGGTCGTCGAGGATCTGACCGCCATCACCGGGCAGCGTCCGGTCGTGACCAAGGCGCGCAAGAGCATCTCGAACTTCAAACTGCGCGAGGGTATGAGCATCGGCGCGAAGGTGACACTGCGCCAAGATCGAATGTACGACTTCCTCGACCGCCTGGTCAATGTGGCGCTGCCGCGTATCCGCGACTTTCGCGGGGTGGCGGCAAAGGGCTTCGACGGGCGTGGCAGCTACACGCTGGGGCTGAAGGAGCAAGGGATTTTCCCTGAGATCGATCCGAACCATAGTGGTGCGGTGCAGGGGATGAACATTACAATTGTTACGACGGCGAAGACGGACGGCGAGGCGCGCGAGCTGCTTTCGCTTCTGGGAATGCCGTTCGCGTCATAGTCAGTAACGGAGGAAGAACATTGGCAAAGACATCATTGATTGTTAAGGCGGCGCGACCGCCCAAGTTCAAGTCACGCGGCTATCATCGCTGCGAGCGCTGCGGTCGTCCGCGGGCATACATGCAGAAATTTCATCTTTGCCGAATCTGTTTCCGGGAACTGGCCTCCACAGGACAGATACCCGGCGTGATCAAGGCCAGTTGGTAGAGCGAGGAGCGGATATGATTGGGGATCCAATAGCGGACATGCTGACACGCATCAGGAATGCGGTTGCAATCGGTCGGGACCAAGTGACCATGCCTGGTTCGAAGTTGAAGGCGGATGTCGCCCGGGTCATGAAGACCGAGGGATACATCAAGGACTTCCACATGGATGGGGAAGGGAAGAAGACGCTGACAGTGCATCTGCGCTACAGCGAGCGAATGGAGCCCGCGATCCGCGGGTTGAAACGTGTCAGTAAATCCGGTTTGCGCCGTTATAGCGCATCGGCGGATATACCGCGTGTACTTGATGGACTGGGAACAGCCATCCTGAGCACGTCGGCTGGTGTCATGTCTGACAAAGAGGCAAAAGCAAAGCACACGGGCGGGGAAATCCTCTGCTCGGTATGGTGATTTTCGGGGGATAAGTCATGTCGAGAATTGGAGAGAAGCCGATTGCGGTTCCGGGGGGCGTGAAGCTCACGATCAACGGTGCGCTCGTGGAGGCCACCGGTCCGAAAGGAACGCTTTCGCTGACGTTGCCGAAGGGTATCCAGGCGGCCCAGGAAGGTGCCGAGCTGAAGATCAGTCGCTCGAACGATTCACAGAAGGCCTTTCACGGGTTGTCGCGCAGTCTCGTGGCCAATCTGATCGAGGGCGTGAACACGGGCTACACCAAGGAGCTGGAGATCCAGGGCGTTGGCTTCCGGGCGGCACTCAGCGGCAAGACGCTGAGCCTTTCGCTTGGGTTTGCCTCCCCGGTGGAGTACACGGTCCCGGATATGGTAACCGTCGCGGTGAACAACAACACCGCCCTGGTCGTCAGCGGCGCGGACAAGCAGCAGGTCGGTGAAGTGGCGGCGCGGATACGTTCGTTCTACCCGGCGGAGCCCTACAAGGGCAAAGGGGTGCGTTACAAGGGTGAGAAGGTCCGGCGCAAGGTTGGCAAGACCGTTTCCTAGTACATCAGGTAAGGATTGAGCATGAAAGTGAAGACACGGAAAGAGTTGCGGGCGCAGCGTCACAAGCGCGTTCGTGCGAAGGTCAAAGGGAGTGCGGTATGCCCGCGGTTGTCGATGATGATTTCGACGCGGCACATGTACGCACAGTTGATCGATGATGATGCCGGGGTGACACTGGCTTCCGCCAGCAGTCTGCAGGACGGGAATCCCCGTGTGGAGACGGCGCAGGCACTGGGTAAGCGGCTCGGCGAGGCGGCAAGTGCCAAGGGCCTGGGGCGATTTGTCGTCGATCGTGGCGGCTATCGCTTCCACGGGCGCGTCAAGGCAATTGTCGACGGCGTGCTGGAGGCGGGGTTGACGAATGTGAAGGAGGCTAAGTGAGCAAAGCGGATGTCAAGGAAAACGCGCCTGGGATGTTGGAGGAGCGCGTTGTGTTCGTCAACCGGTGTTCCAAGGTCGTCAAGGGTGGTCGTCGGTTCAGTTTCAGTGCCATCGTGGTTGTCGGTGATCGCGACGGCCGGATCGGATACGGTTTCGGCAAGGCCAATGAAGTGGCCGATGCGATCACCAAGGGCGGCGAGATCGCCCGCAAGGCGATGTTCGAGGTCACGATGCGCGAAAAGACGATCCCGCACGAGGTGATCGGCGAGTTCGATGGCGGTCGCGTCCTGTTGCGTCCGGCGGCACCGGGAACCGGTGTCATCGCGGGTGGCGGCGTGCGGGCGGTGCTTGAGGTTGCCGGTTACCGGGATGTCCTGGCGAAGTCGCTGGGCAGCAACAACAAGGTCAATGTGGTCAAGGCGACGGTTGATGCACTGGATCAATTGCGCTCGAGAAACGAGATTTCCAGGGTGCGCGGCCTGGCACTCTGATAGCAGGTAGCCCGTTGGGCGGAGGATTGAAAATGGATTTGCATTCACTGACGAACACGCCGGGCGCGAAGCACCGGCGCAAGCGGCTCGGGCGCGGCATGGCCTCGGGCAAGGGCAAGACCAGCGGCAAGGGCCACAAGGGCCAGATGGCCCGCAAGGGTCACAAGCATAAACTGGCGTTCGAGGGCGGCCAGATGCCGTTGATTCGCCGGCTGCCGAAGCGCGGCTTCAAGAATCCTACGCGGATCGAGTATATCGGCGTTAACCTGTCAAGTTTGTCGCGTTTCGAGGACGGCTCGGTTGTTGACCCGGACGCGATGCGCAAGGCTGGATTGGCCAACGGCAACTCCGATGGCATCAAGATCCTGGCGCGTGGCGAGATCGACAGGAAACTCACGGTCAAGGCGCAGGCGTTCAGCGCTAGCGCGAAGACCAAAATTGAAGCCGCTGGCGGTGTGTGCGAGGTGGTGTAGGCGTTATGCTTAAAGCGTTTCTCAATGCGTTCAAGATTCCCGAGCTGCGGCAGCGTATCCTGTTCACGCTGGGGCTGATCTTCATTTGCCGGTTGATTGCCCTGGTGCCATCACCCGGTGTGAATGCGGCGGCCCTGCAGCGGGTGATCGACGCGCTGGCCGAACAGGCCGGTGGCGGCATCATGGGCATGATTGACCTGTTCAGCGGGGGTGCATTGGGACGCGCGGCGGTCGGTGCGCTGGGCATCATGCCTTATATCAGCGCGTCGATCATCATCCAGTTGATGACGGCGGTTATCCCGCAGTTGGAACGGCTGGCGCGAGAAGGCGACACGGGGCGGGCAAAGATCACGCAGTATACCCGTTACCTGACACTGGTCATCTGCCTGGTCCAAGGCTTCTTGCTGGCGCTGACGCTGGAAAAAGGGTTTGGCGGCTTACCTGGCGGGGACCAGATCGTCTCGCCTGAGATGAGCGGCTGGGGCTTCCGTCTGCTGACCGTGCTGACCACGACGACCGGCACCATGTTGTTGATGTGGCTGGGTGAACAGATCACCGAGCGCGGCATCGGCAATGGCATCTCGATCGTGATCACGATCAACATCCTCAGCGGCCTTCCGGCGGCGGTCGTTGCTGCCGCCAACCTGTTCAGCGGCGCTGGTGGCGAGGCGCTGTTCGGCCCGTTCGAGGCGATCGGCCTGGTGGCGATGGTGTTCCTGGTGACGGCGGGCACGGTCGCGCTTACCGAGGCTTTGCGCAAGATCCCGATCCACACGACACGCCGCGTGGTCGGCAAGAAGGTGTATGGCGGGCAGAACACGTACATGCCGCTGCGCATCAACTATTCAGGCGTCATGCCGATCATCTTCGCCTCGGCGATCCTGGTGTTTCCGGCGGCGATCCTGATGAAAATCGAGAAGACGCGCCAGATCGGAATGATGTTGCAGACCGGATCAATCCTGTACCTGACTATCTTCGGCGCGATGATCCTCTTTTTCTCCTATTTCTGGGTGGCGACGCAGTTTAACCCGCTGCAGATCGCCGATGACCTGAAAAAGAGCGGCGGTTACATTCCCGGCATCCGCCCGGGTCGCCCCACCGCCGATTTCCTGGATATGACGATGACGCGACTGACGCTGGTCGGTGCCTTGTTCCTGACGGCGATTGCGGTGCTTCCCGGCGTGCTATCGCAGAATTTTGACGTGCCGCCGATCGTGGCGCATTTCATGGGTGGTACCAGTCTGCTGATTATCGTGGGTGTTACGCTCGATACGGTGCGGCAGATCGAGTCGCATCTGGTGATGCGCAACTATGACGGATTCATGAAGCGGGGTAGGATCCGTGGCCGGCGTGGCTGAGAGTACCGGCCAGTGCGTGTCGGCACCGGGAAGGCTTGAACGGTTATGGTTGTGATCAAGACCGAGGATGATTTGAAGCGGATGCGTGTCAGCAATCGTCTGGCGGCCCGCGTCAGGGATGAGGTTGCGGGGTGGATACGCCCTGGATTGACGACTCAAGAGATCGGCGCGTATGCGGCGGAGTTGATTCGCAAGGCAGGGGGGGAATGCGCGTTCCTGGGGTACCAGGGTTTTCCGGGTACGATCTGTGTGTCGGTGAATGAGGAAGTTGTCCATGGGATCCCAGGGGGGCGACGGGTTGAGATCGGCGATCTGGTCAGTCTGGATATCGGGGTGCTGATAGACGGGTTTTATGGGGATACGGCAACGACCGTGATGGTCGGTGTGACCGATCCGGAGTGGATTCGGCTGGTCAGGGTCACGGAGCAGGCGTTGCGGGCAGGGGTTGAACAGGCGGTTTGCGGCAATCGGGTATCCGATATCTCGCATGCGGTGCAAAGGACGGTTGAAAAAGCCGGGTTTACCGTGGTGCGGGACTTTGTGGGTCACGGCATTGGTCGCGAATTGCATGAGGATCCGCAGGTTCCCAATTACGGGAAACCGGGCAAAGGGGGCTTGCTACGGCCGGGGATGACGTTGGCGATCGAGCCGATGGTGAACATGGGCAAGGCCGCAGTGAAGGTGATGGAGGATGGTTGGACGGTCCGGACGCGAGATCGCATGCCCTCGGCTCATTTTGAGCATACGGTGGCGATCAGTAGCGCGGGGCCTGAGATTTTGACGGTGTAGTTTTTTATTGGACTTTCCGTCAGGTTATGTGTAAGGTGTGGAGCATTTTAAATTTTCCGAGGAATAGCGATGAAGGTCAGAACATCAGTCAGGCGTATGTGTGAACAGTGCCGGGTCATCCGGCGCAAGGGTGTGGTGCGGGTGATCTGCACGAATCCGCGGCATAAGCAGCGGCAGGGCTAGTTTGAATGTGTCCGCAGTTGGCGGGCGTGGCCGGGACGGCGATGTGCCGGGTCGGTGTGTGAATGCGTTAAGGAGATTGGAATGCCGAGAGTATTAGGTGTGGATATACCGGGGCGCAAGCGTATTGAGTACGCGCTGCGTTACATTTACGGGATCGGGCCGGCGAAGTCGGTGGAGATTCTTGCGAAGGCGAAGCTGGATCCGGCGAAGAAGGCAGATGATCTGACCTCCGACGAGCTGCGTTCGCTGATCGAAGTCATCCAGGCCGGGTATCGTGTGGAGGGTGATCTGCGTCGCGAGGTAACCTCGAATATCCGCCGCCTGATCAGTGTCGGCAGCTACCGCGGAATTCGTCATCGTCGCGGTCTGCCCGTACGTGGCCAGCGGACCAGCACGAATGCGCGGACACGCAAGGGACCGCGGCGGACGGTTGGTGCCGTGC
>Ga0100401_1004319_pt1 | contig 10559 bp, 6 predicted proteins | sample CryGeymeta201525_FD_80421 | JGI IMG/M metagenome (GOLD analysis project Ga0100401, IMG submission 80421) | Groundwater microbial communities from Crystal Geyser aquifers in Utah, USA - Crystal Geyser metaG 2015-25 | ecosystem: Environmental > Aquatic > Deep subsurface > Groundwater | place: USA...
AAGTGTCATCTATCTATTACCACCCTCAGCTTGATATACACCTACTATCACATGCCTATCCAACAAGTATATTACTAGAAGTCCAAGTAACCTATTCTAATTACTTACACAAACTTGTATCTGTTTCCATGGTTATCCCTGCTACATTGAATTTACTTGGGTCATCGGTTGTATTTGAACCAGCTATGGTATAATAAACATCTGTTGCCCCCTCTACTAGTGTGCCTGTTTGCCAAGATCCCGCGCTATCTCTGTATTCGGCAGCCGGATTGGCTGAATTACAAGGAGATAATTGATAATAAACATCTCCACCTCCACCACCTCCTCCACCTCCATCAATATTTTCACAAGTCACCGTAAAAGTCGTTGGTTCTAATAGGTTAGGAATTACCTCGGGCCTTTGATCAGACACATATAATCTAGTTCCACAAGAAATAGTATCACCAGCCCTAACATAACTACACGAACAACTGGATGCATTTGTAGAAGTCCAAGAAACATTTACGCTACTTCCTGTACTCTTTGTAATCGGCCCATCTACTGTATCTACTTTTACATCAACCGTTGCAGGGGCAACGACTTTGAATGGTACGATTGCAGTTGCGGTATGAGTTACACCCCCTTCTTGTGCTTGTATTAAGAATTCAAGATTATAATCACCTGGGGTAGCTGGAGCAATATAACCATTTGACCCGGAGAGTTCACCATACTCAAAATCTGTACCCAGATAAACAGTTTCGTATTCGGCACCAATACCCTGAACCCTTGCATAAACTGTTACTCCATTTACAAGATTTGTACAAGTTGAAACAGTTACAGTTGATGTTGCATCAATACCCTCATTTATAACGTAGATATCTTTATCTGTGCCTATAGTTACACTAATAAAACCTCCAACATCATAGTCAATCTTTACCGTTGCTCCTGAGGCATTTGCCATATTATTAATTCCAAAAAAAGATACAATCATGAATGCCAAAAAGAATAACATACCAATTGGGGTGTTGGGGGTTGGGGTGGCGAGGGTATCTCCCGAGCCACCATTTGGTGTATTTTTATTTTTCATTTTCATAATTATAATAATAGATAGAATTAATAATACTAATACAATTAATAAAATGAGAGTATTGCTTGTATCTGTTTTTTCTAGAGAAGTTGTTTCCATTTTGAATTCCTTTTCAGCAAGAATATTACCATTACTATCTTTCAATGAAACATAAAATTGAGGGTCAATACAAGAAGAGTTGATAGAAAATGGGATTTCAACTGATGATGACAAAACCTTTTGCTCTATGCTGTCGGCGCATTGTCTACCTTTTCCGTTTTTAAATTCACCACTTAAAATCATTTCTGATAGTAAAGACTCTTCTCCTATTCTACTACCCTCAAAACTATCAGCCGAAGGACTAAAAGAAATGGAAACAGTTGCAGTATCTCCCTTATTATAAAAATCTTTGTCAAACGAAAGGTTCTGAATGGTTGCACTAACACCCTGCAATACATAGTGCGTATTTATGGCATTGGATGTATTTTCTCCATACTTGAGCACAGTTACGACATCATAAGCTTGAGGAGAAAGAGCTTTTGGTAATAGGATTGAAATATTTTTCTTTTCTTCAGATTTAAATGTTATCGGATTATTTACTACTTGCGTTTGAGGAACTATCTCACCATATATACTACGATAGTGTGTTTCAAAAAATGGGGTAGCTTCTATTGTTTTAGTATCAGTATTTACCGCGGTACAAGTTAGTTTAAGAGTTTCTTCTTCACTAATATCAACACCTTGTAATAAAGTATATCGGGGACTACTTTTTTCGTCTATTACATTTAGATAACAGGATTCTGGCTCGATGTTTATACCCTTCACAGTTGCAGTCAAGTTATACTTACCTACCAAAGTAAAACTAAACGGAAAGCCTATATCATTTTTACTCGTAAGATATAAGCTATACAACCCAGTCAAATTCGCTGGTGCAGTATATTCAATACTTTTACGGGTAACACTATTGGGGATTATGTTTAAAGTTTCATCATAAATTTTTTCGTCTACTTTTAACTGACCCTTTTCTCCTTCTTTAATTAAGACGACTCCATATTTTACTCCGCTTTGAGAACCTTCGCGGTTAGAAATATTGAAATCAATTTTGAAAACATTATTATCTTGAGAGATTAATTTTATATTTTCAATATTAAGAGTAGCAAGTACTTTTGCGGGTGCGACTGGCTCTGTTTTAGTAACAGAAAAAACAGAGAAAAAGGCTGGCGAAGTAATTAAAAAAGCCGGTGATTTTGGCGATAAAGTTTCTGAAAAAATATAATTCAGAATAATCTGAGTTTAATTCAACTTTCACTCCAGTAATCCTGCAAAATCTTTTCTATTTTTTTCATTTCGGGGTGAATCCGGGCTTCGTTTTTTCTAATCAATTTCTGAAAATCGGGCTCTTCCCGGATGATTTCGAACATGGGATGGTTTTTTAATTCATACATTCTGAATGGTTCAATTTCAAAATTTTTACAGGCAAAAACCCTCATTACGTTTTCCATGGCTTTTACTTTGTTACCCATTGCAGAATAAATGTGCATAAGCGTAAAACATGCATTACAGGCAGAATCAGGATTCTGTCTTTCTGCTATTTTTAACCAGAATTTGATAGCCTCCTCCGAATAGTGATTCGCTTTTTCGGGTTCCCCATTTTTCAGCAGAGCATACCAGAGGTTATAACTTAAATCAAATCTAATCTGGTTCTTTAAGTCAGCATCAGTAAATTTGTCGATATAAGTTGCTGCGGTTTTAAAATCATTTGTTATTACTGAAATATAAAATGGATGCCACCAAAAGTTTGTCGATTTCCAATTCTGAGTTTTTAGGGAATTTTGTAATGCCGAGGAATAATTTCTGTTTTTCATATCCAGATATGTTAATCCCATGTAATGCAGCAAGGAATCGTTGTTCAATTCAATTTGTTTTTCAGCAAATAGTAATCCCTCTTCGTAAAAACCATAAAAATAAAGATAGGCACATAATGATTTTAAAGTAACGCCAGTTTCATATTTATCAGCCGTCAGTTTCAACGCATTCAAATAGTACTCTGTGGATTTTGCATAATCACCGGTCTCGTAGCCCAAAGTCGCCATTATCTGGAATCCGGTATTATTGTTAGGATTATACTTAATTGCCTGTTGAAGTATTTCTTCCGATTCTTTATAAAATCCTTTCATCATTAATATCCAACCTTTAAGGCCAAGTGCATTGGGATTTTTATTGTCGAAATGCAAAGCCCGGTTTGCAAAATACATTCCGGAGTCTAAATTACCGTGCCAGTGAATATAACTCCACCCTAAACCAACATAGGGTGCAACATAAGTAGAATCGATCTGTACTGCTTTTTTTAGAAAGACTTCCGCTTGCATTGCGAGACTTTTATTTTTTTCCAAATCTGCAAGCTGGAGCAATTCTTCACCTTTTAAATACCGATTCAGTGCGGCTATATTTTTGGTTGGTTTACTTTCAATCTGCTTATTTTCTTCGGGAGTTATAACCGCGTTAATTTTATTGGCCACTGACAGGGCAATTTCACTCTGAAGACTAAAAATATCTTCCAGATTTCGTTCGTACGATTGCGAAAACAAGTGTTTATCATTTTTTGCTTCAATTAACTGAATGGAAAGCTTAATCATATTGTCTGTTTTTTGTCCGCTCCCTTCAATAATATAGTTCACCCCTAAATCACGTGCTATTTGTGTAATACTTTTATCGTTGATATTCCGGTATTGTTCTGTCGAACTGCGCGAAACCACTCTTAAATCCTTTATTGACGAAAGATTATTAATGATGGCATCCGTTACCCCATTTATAAAATAAACATAAGTAGAATCCGGGCTGTCGTTGATAAACGGCAGTACGGCAATGGATTTTTCCAATTTATTATTAGCGTTCTGGTTTTTAATAAATAAAACCACTACTATGAGCAACAAAACGACTACAGGAATTATATAAAAAATTTTAGATTTCTTAAGTTTTTGAATTAACGATGGTTTGTTTTTGACAGCAGTTTTTTCAACTTCAGGATGCAAACCTTTCAGCACTTCACTAGGGGCAAATCCATAGTATTTATGGAAACTATAGTTGAAATAAGTTACACTGCCAAAACCAACTTTGTAGGCGATTTCGGAAACTGTGCCGGTTTTCTGTTGAAGCAATTCGTAAGCCCTTTTTAACCGGGCTTCACGAATGAACTCGCTTACCGATTTTTTTATTATCGATTTTACCTTGCGATAAAGGGTAATCCGGCTCATGCCTAATTCTGTTGCCAGCTCATTTACGCCAAACTTCTCGTCGTGTAAATTGGCATCAATGATTTCAATAAGCTTTTTCAAGAATTGTTGTTCCATCGATGATGTTAATTCCATAGAACTTGCCCTTTTAAATTTCGTTTAAGCTGTTTTTTAAGCCGCATTAATTTACAAATAAAATTCGTTGGCTGCAACAGGTTTATATTAAACGATTAAAAGGCAATAACAGATGCAGGAAGCTTACTCCATAATTCTATCCGACTTTAAAGCCAAATATGAAATAAAAAAATAAAAAAATCTGTTCAATTCGATAAACAGCTTTTCGAAAAATAATTTTTCTTTTTAAACGCTGTTTGGAAAATCTAAAAAGAAACTATATCATTTTGAGGATTTCCTTTTACTTATATGATTATTATTTATATGGAACACACATGGTTTTAGTCCATTCAATATTATATTCAACAACGGGAGGATCCTCAGAAATAACTGTAAAAGTTACAAAACCGGAAAAAATAAGATGTGTGCCTTTGTCACCACGAGCGTTTGAATGCCACAGGTAAGGTCCTTTTTTGGACAAATCAAACTTACCTGCATCCTGAACTATAAAATTTTCTCCGCTGGAACTGGTAACTGTTCCTCTACTGTTATATATCGTCCATTGCAGTTCGCCATTTTTATAATGATCAACCCAATGGTAATCAAACGATCCTATTATATAATCAATTTCCACTCCATCGCAGGTAAGGGGCATTTCACCATAACCTGTTGTTCTGGAAGTAACTGTTTTTGTATCCGCCGATTTTAGTTGAAGATCGTCATTTGTTTCCAACAGAATATCATCGTTTTTTGAACATCCTGCAAAAACGAAAATGACCACAAATAATAAAAATGAAAATGTTTTCATAATGCATAATTTTAAATGGTTAATAATTAAATTTTTTATTAACAAATTTCAGTTTTTAAAGAGCGCAATACATAGAAAAACTGTTTCAATTGTTTTAGATTATGTTTCAAAACCTTTAGATTATGTATCATTTGCAGAAATAAGGCGCAAAAAGGAGAAGCTCCTGAATATTTTTTGTTGTAATTTTTATTATTCAGGTTGATTCCAGGTCACCCGCTCAAAGTCGGAAACAGTTCCTTTGCACTCTTTTGCAATTTGTATTTATGATAAGTGACGAAAACTCACCCACAAATAAATTAATATGAATCAATTTCCCAAAATCATCTTTTCATAAACCGCTTTGAAATTACCGCGGTAACCGGTTTCCAAAAATGCTTCCGGTAGTTTTGAACGCAGATTATCCCTTTTGTCTTTATCCGTAATTTGCTGGCCTTTATTGTAACTGAAATTTTCTTTTCTCACAAAATTATAAACGTGCAAAACATCGTGTAACACTTTGTCGGCAAACATTTGATTTCCTTCGAATTGAACAATCCCGTTACATTCAAAATACTTCTGAAAAACAGCGTTCAGACTTTCTTTTGGTGTTGCGCCTTTTTCACCGGTTGGACCAGAAAACAGAATTTCTTCGGCAACAAAAATGTTCCCTGAAAAAATGAGGTTTGAACAAAGCGGATAGCTGATTTTCTGGTGGCCTTCGTCGATAAACAGATTGTTTGTTATCGTTATTTTATCGGCCATGTGATGATGCACCGGCACAATTGTATTCAGTGCCAGGTTATTGTCCATGATGCAGTTCACCGAAAGTTCATCGAAATAATAGGTCCAGCCCTCGGTTTTGTTGCCTTTTGGGGCAAGCACTGCATTGTTTCGGTAAATTGTAGAATCGCCGCCATACATATAAATTGCCCCGCCATCGACCATCGTTTGCTTAAAGTTGTACATCAGGTTGTATTCAGCCACCGAATGTTTACCAATGCCATTAATTGCGCAATACGGAATATTGTACAACTCGCAGTGTGAAATAAAATTCCGGTTGCCACTTCCGTAAATCCCCACCGCTCCAAAATAAAGTTTCCCAACGTTATGAATTCCACAACGCTCAACCGTGATATGTTCGCCAGTCATGTAAAGACCTCCCGCACCTGTATCTGAAAATTTGCAATCGCTGATTTTTACATTCGAACCCCTTGTTTTAACTGCCCATCCGGCAACATTTCTAACATCAACATTTTTTAGAACAAGGTTTTTTACCTTTCCCACTAAAACTGCTCCGGTAATACTGACAGTGGCATAACCTGTATTGCTCACCGGCGCTCCCGCACAACTCAATTGAAGGTTTTCGAGGGTAATTCCTGATGAGTTATCCTGTATTTCGAAAATATGGTTTTGCATTGGAACCATTATTTCCAATAGCTCAGTTTTTTCATAAGCGAAGGGCCAGTAAACAATTTTTCGGTTAGTTCGATCGACGTACCATTGTCCCGGTCGTGTCATCCCCTCTTTAATGTTCCACACAATATACTGATGCGTTTTTTCGCCTGCCCACGATGCATAAGCGCCAGCGGGGTGTGTAGCCTGATTTGAAAAACGGAGGGCATGATTTATGGTATCTATTCCAGCTAAACCAACATACGAATCATCCCATGCATGAAAAACGGTGAGTTCAGCATTTTTTGAGTCGAGCCAGGGACCCAAATCCGCCGGGTTGTAATATAAAGTTGAGAGGTCATCGTGTGTTGGTTTTACCGACCAGCCTCCCTGCGAACTCTGCCATTGGTGAGGCCACTCGTTTATATGATTAAAAGCCCCTGTTTCCGGTAGCCGGGCACGGTCGCGCAAAGTATCATTCACAATCAGAATCCTGAAATCGAGTTCCGGCCAAAGCGAATCGGGAACCTGTGCTTCAAGCCAGTTGCCGTTTTGCTGCCAGTCGCCAAAAATAATTCCACCCATCAACCTGACTGATTTTCCCTGTTGTCCGGAAATATGTAATCCCGAATCAGATTCCGTTATGATTACCGAAACATCGAAATAATCTCCTTCGGTAATAACAATGTTTTTAATTGCAGATATTCTGCTGATTTCCAAAGCTTTTTGAACTGTGGCAACCGGTTGTGTTTTAGTGCCGGAATTGGAATCGCTGCCATTTACAGCCATATAAATGACATTTTGAGTGCATGAAATTAAACTTAAAATGAATGTTAAAACAATCAAATTGACCGGTTTAATGATAAGTTTTCGGACGTTCTTTGTCACATTGAGCGTAGTCGAAATGTGTTTAAGCAGTCTTCGACTACGCTCAGACTGACACTGACTGCAAGCGGACTGATGCTGAAAAATTAAAATAAAGAACAGTTTGATTTTCAAAACTAACGGGCTGGTTTTCATTTTTGATTTTTGGTTTTTGATATAGTATAAATGATTAAATGCTAAGTAATAAAATTAAAGATTAAACACCCTTCGACTACGCTCTGGGTGACAATCAGCCTGAGCGAAGTTCCCGCCTGACCGCCCGCCTGGATGAACAGTTAGGACATGGCAGGGAAGTCTGTTATATTACATTAACTTCTGATTTAAATCGTATAAGGTTCATATCAGTCCGTTCGAGGATATCTTCAAACTTTAAAACCGCTTTACATTTGGGCGCTTTTATGCCAGCCTTTTTGTAATAATCATTGATGTGGCCTGCAACATTTTCGCGCCTGTTCTGAAACGGGTCGCAGGAACCCAACTGGTAAGAACTCTCAAAAGGCAGAAAGTAATTCAGCAATTCATCCTGACCGCGCGAACCGACCCCAATGTGACCGATTAAAATCCGGTCGTTGGCGCCTTTGGCACACGAAGACAGAATGGTTGGAACCGCTATTGCGCATGCAACCCCAATTGAAGCATTTCTGATAAAATGTCTTCTTGAAAAATTATGATTCATATTGATTTGTGTTTTAGTTGATTGATATTTAATCGTTTAATTCTGTTCTGATGGAAGTTCTTGAAAAACCTTGCCCGTTGCCGCCCATGCAGTCCCGCGAAGCATCAACATTTGAAATACTGCACTTTCCATCGCCTTAATGTCGTGCCCTAAAGTGGTGTGGAAGATTCTTCCTTTTCCGTATTCTGAAACCATAATTGCGGGCTGGCTTTCCTTTCCATTTTTGATAAGTTCCTCATTGGTTGCAGTTCCCAACACTTCAAATTTATTGTTTTTTGCTGCATTAATCCACAATTCATCAAAAATTTCAAAACCTTTAATTCCTTGTATTACGGGGTGTTCAACATTACTAATTTCGACAAGGGTTTCCGATGGTTTACCATGACTGGTGGTGTCCATTATCCATGCAGCGGTGCTAATTTCCTTAAATTCGGGCCAGTTGTATAACGCGGAAGTTGAAGAATGAAAAGTAACAAATCCTCCACCTTTTTTAATAAATTGAATCAGGGCGTTTTCCGTTTCTGTCGGCCATCGCAAATCGTTTTCGGGCCAGGAGTTCCAGTTGCTCAAAACTACATCGAACTTTTCAAAATCGGAAAATTTCAACGTGTCAGGCTGGTTGGTAATTTCAGTTTTAAAAATGCCGGTTTTCGAAAAGATTTTATCAATAAAAGGAGTGGTTTGTTGCCAATCGTGGTTGTTTCGTCCACTGAGAATTAAAATATTGATTGGTTTTGAACCTGGTTTACAAGCAAATTGGGTTAACAGGCATGGTAAAAGGAATAATTGAATTACGAATAATTTTATTAAATACTTCATAATCAAATAAATTTGATGCTATTAATTTTTCAGGGCAATTTACAAATTATTTGATTTGTAAGAATATTCTCTTAAAACAGTAAGTCTGATTTGACAGACCTCAATCCAATTGATTCTTTTGTATTTCGCAATCCCCCCGAATCCCTCCCGACAAATCGGGACAGGCTCTTTAATATCAAGTTTATTCTTTCTATTCATGTTTTGCAATTAAAGGGGTACTCGCTTCGATGTAACTTGAAGTTAACAGCTCAACTTCACATTAAAAATTATTTCGTCAATTCAATATTTCCATCCTGTTTTTCAATTTTGCTTATTTCTTCCAAAAGTTTGTCGAATTCAAGTTTTACAATCATAACCGAATTGGCAAAATCATCGACAGGAAGATTGCGTAACCGCAAATAGGGTTGCTGGGTAGCATGGTCGCTGGGACATAAATTCACAATAAAATCCACTTTTTTGCCGGTGTTCAGTAAAGTTACTTTTTTGGGCGCAACGGTTACTGGTTTCAGTTTAATGCCGTTTCCAACCGGCAACCGGTTTAGGTGAACGTAAACCGTCTGCTCTTTTTTTGTCACCAAAACACCCGGATAATTAATCAACTCAGCATCGGTTTTAACACTGGTAAATGATTCGTCAACCGACTTTTTCCAAAGCCCGATGCGTTTCAGGATTTCTGCCGATTGTGGTGGAATAATTCCCTCGCCGGTTGGACCGACATTCAGCAAATAATTGGAGTCGCGGGCCAAATACCTGTCAATACTGCTAATCAGGTGACGGTCGGTGTAATAATCCTCATCTTTTTTGTATCCCCAGCTTTCCATTCCCACGCTTTGGCAAGCTTCGGTTAACCGTTCAAACCCCTTTGCCTCGTTTGCAGAATTGTCGTAATCGCGTTCGGGTGTTCCAAAATCACCTTCATCGAAACCCCGGTTGTTGATTACCGCTTTGGGTTGAAGTTTTCTAATCATGTCGTTAACAGCAGGGTCTTTGTATTGAGGTACATTCATGTCCCACCAGAAACCGTGTATTTCGCCATAATTGGTACAAAGTTCGCGAACCTGCTCTTTCAAAAATTCCATGTATTTGCCCCAATCGGGAGAATCCTGCGGTTGCGGCTGAAGTTCGTGATGCCGCCCCAGGTTGGGATAATTCGGATGGTTCCAGTCGGCAATGGAATAGTACAAACAAAGCGGAATTTGCCGGTTGTGACAGGAATCAGCCAACATTCCTATCGCATCCTTTTTGTATGGCGTATTCATGGTATTGAAGGTGGTTTGTTTTGTATCCCACAAACAAAAGCCATCGTGATGCTTGGTAGTAATGGTAATATATTTCATTCCGGCTTCCTCCATCAAATCGAGCCACTGTTCGGGGTCGAATTTTTTAGGATTCCAGTGTTTCGCCAACTGTACATATTTACTTCGCTCTTCCCTGCCCCGCCACTGGTGCTGTTCGTGCCAGCCGGGAATTGAATAAATACCCCAATGCACAAACATACCATACCGGCGTTCAAAAAACCAGTCGCGGCCATCGCCAAAGCGCTGAATTTGATTAGTCCCATTTTTAGATTGATGATTTACATGAACAGAAAACCCATTTGTCCAGGAC
>Ga0100401_1004320_pt1 | contig 10558 bp, 10 predicted proteins | sample CryGeymeta201525_FD_80421 | JGI IMG/M metagenome (GOLD analysis project Ga0100401, IMG submission 80421) | Groundwater microbial communities from Crystal Geyser aquifers in Utah, USA - Crystal Geyser metaG 2015-25 | ecosystem: Environmental > Aquatic > Deep subsurface > Groundwater | place: USA...
AGGCATCCAGTCGTGGCTACGACATCATCGCACAACGGAGGGGTGCGCCACGTTTAGCGGGCCATCGCCGCGAGGACGGCCTTTTGGGCGTGGAGGCGGTTTTCGGCTTGCTGGAAGATGGTGTCGGCGTGGGACTCGAGGACTTCTTCGGTGATCTCTTTTTCGCGGTAGGCGGGGAGGCAGTGAAGTACGATGTGCCCCGTAGCAGCGTTCGAGAGCAGTTCCGCATTGACCTGGTAGGGGCCGAAGGCGGCTTCCTTTTCGGCCTGGCCTTCCTGGCCCATGGAGAGCCAGACGTCGGTGTTAACGACGTGGGCACCAGCGACGGCATCGGTGGGGATGGGCGTGACGCGGACATTCGGCGCGTCGAGCTTTTCGAGGAACTCGGCAGGCGGTGAATAGGCGAGAGGGCAGGCAATCGCAAATTCGAAGCCGAGGATCTTGGCGGCCCACATCCACGAGATGGTCATGTTCGAAAAGCCATCGCCAATCCAGGCGATCTTCTGGCCTTCCCAGCCGCCGAGCTTTTCGCGGATGGTGAGAAGGTCGGCGAGGATCTGGCAGGGGTGCTCGTCGTCTGTTAGAGCGTTGATTGTCGGGATGCCGGAATACTCGGCGAAGTCGACGACGTCCTGCTGGGCGAAGGTCCGGATGATGGCACCATGGACCATTCGTCCGAGCACGCGGGCGGTATCCTTGATGGGTTCGCCGCGTCCGAGTTGGATGTCGTTTTTGGAAAGAAAAAGGGCTTTACCGCCGAGCTCGCGAATGCCGACTTCGAAGGACACGCGGGTCCGGGTGGAGGCCTTGGTGAAAATCATCGCCCAGGTCTGGCCTTCGAGTGGTTTGCCGTGGCGTCCGCGCTGCCGTTTGAGGAGTTCGGCGGAGTCGAGAAGGGTGGTGAGCTCTTTTGCGGAGAGTTGTTCGATGGTGAGGAGGTTCTTCATTGGTGGGGTGGGGAGGTTGTGGTGGTTCGGGCTTTGGGGTGCAGGATTCAGGGGGCAGTGGTCGGAAAGGCAAAGAGGCAGGGGATTGCGACAGCTTCTACTGTCTTTCTGATCCCTGAATCCTGACCCCTGTTCCCGGAAGCTGGTCCAAGGTGCGACGCACGATTTCCAATGCCTGGTCGATTTCTTCGGTGGTGACGTTGAGGGGGGGGAGGAGGCGGAGGGTGGCGGGGCCGGCGGGCGGGGCGAGGAGGCCGGATTTGATGAGCTCGGCGGAAAGATGAATGGAGGGAAGTTTGCCTTCGGGAATGTTCATCTTTTCGATGTCGAGGCCGATGCCTAACAGCAGGCCTTTGCCCCGGACTTCGGTGACGAGCGGGTGATTCCAAGCGGCGATGGTTTCCCGAATGTGAGCTTCCTGGGAGCGGACGTTTTCGATGAGGTTCTTGTCGGCGATTTCCTTGAGCACGGCGAGGGAAGCAGCGCAGGCGAGCGGGCTACCGCCGTAGGTGGTGCCGTGGGAGCCGGGACCCATGAGGGGGGCGATGCGGTCGGAGAGCCAGAAGGAGCCGATGGGAAATCCGCCGCCCATGCCTTTCGCCCACGAAATGCCGTCGGGCTCGAGCTCGGGGGCGATTTCGCGCCAGGCCATCGGGTCGCCACAGCGGCCGAAGCCGACCTGGACCTCATCCATGAAAAGAAGGAGGTCGTGCTTTTTACAAAGCTCGGCGACGCCCCGGAGGAACTCGGGCGTGGCGAGGTTGACGCCGCCTTCGCCCTGGATGGGTTCGAGGATGATGGCGACGGTTTCGGGGGCGATCGCGGCTGTTAGAGCGTCGAGATCATTGAAGGGCAGGTGCCGGAATCCGGTGGGTAGCGGGCTGAAGCCTTCCTTGACCTTGTCCTGTCCGGTGGCGCTGATGCCGGCGAGGGTCCGGCCGTGGAAGGATTGGTTGAAGCTGAGGACTTCATAGCGCGGTGAGCCGTCGGCTTGCGGCTTGGCGTGGCCGTAGCGGCGGGCGGACTTGATCAGGCCGTCATTGGACTCGGCGCCGGAGTTCGAGAAAAAGACTTTCCCCGGGAGTTTGACGTGTTTTTCCACGATGAGTGTGGCGAGCTCTTCCTGCTGCGGGATGTGGTAGAGGTTGCAGCAGTGGATGAGCGTGGCGGCTTGCTTGGAAATCGCGTCGACTAGGACCTTCGGCGAGTGACCGAGTGCGCAGACGGCGATGCCGGAGCAGAAGTCGAGGTAGCTCTTGCCGACCTCGTCCCACACGCGGGTGCCCTCGCCCTTGACGAGGGTGAGCGGGAAGCGGCCGTAGGTTGGTAGGATGTGACTCATGAAAATTCTAAACTTTAAACTCGAAATAGGGATTCCAGAAGGAGCGGAAAACGAAGGGTGTAGTGGGAAATGGGCCGGAGTGCAAGACGTGGTGAAAATTGGTTCAGGAGCAGGTGGTGACGGGGAGGGGGGCGGGTCGGTCGCGTGCGCTGACGATTCTCCAAGTGGCGAACAAGGTCAGCCCTGCGCCGAGGAGCTCGTAGAGATTGACGCCTGCATGCAGATCAATTTCGAGAAAGATCACGAGGCCGCTGAAGCCTGCAAGCATCCAGAGCCATGAGTGCAAGGGAAGGAATTCCTTCAACCAGATGGCGGCAAAGAGGGAGCCAAAGAGGGAGCCAAACATCGGAGAGCTCAGATTGATGATGACCGAGCGACCGGCGCCGAGATGGACGACGGTGATGTAGAAGCTGAGAATGCCGAATCCGCCCATCAGTCCGCGGATGATCAGCACGTTGATCGCGAAGAGGACGACGGAGCTTAGCATCAGGAGGATGCTGGTGTTTTGGGAAGGAGAGGAAGTCATCGGAAGAAGTGAGGCCGTGTGATTTCCGGGAAATAAAAAACCCGGCGATCCGCATGCGGCGCCGGGTGGTGGATGTGTTGTCTTTCAAATCACATCACACGCAGCCGGCAGCCACACGCCAAATGGCGAGGACTCGGAGACGGGCGATGGGATGTTTGTGGTTCAAGACGGCGGCGAGGTAACTTGAACGGGAGGGGATGGAAAGGGGAAAGTTTTTTTGGGGTGCAGCTTGAGGATTGGTATGAATGGTTGGATGATGGCGTGTTGCTCCATTGAGAGATCACCCTGCGGAGGTGACCGAGGCGCGCCTATGGGCTTGCTCGTGGGGGGATCGAGGGGTAGGAACGCGGCGTGGCAGAGACTCGCATCGTATACGCTGACGACCAGGAAATGAGCGAAGCCGTGAGCGAAGCGGTGACGCTGCTCAAGGCGGGTGAGGTCGTGGCACTTCCTACTGAGACGGTCTACGGACTGGCGGCGGATGCTTTCAATGCGGAAGCGGTGGCGAAGGTGTTCGAGGCGAAGGAACGGCCGTCGTTTGATCCGCTGATCGTGCATGTGGCTTCAGTGGATCAGCTTTCCGAGGTGGCGGTGGTGCCGGAGGAGATTAAAAAGACGGTGGATAAGCTGATCTCGGCGTTTTGGCCGGGGCCGCTGACGATTGTTTTGCCGAAGTCGGACAAGGTGCCGGACTTGGTGACGAGTGGCTTGCCGGATGTGGCGGTGCGCCAGAGCGGCAACAAGATTTTCCGGGCGATCGGTAAGGAGCTGGGAAGTCCGATCGCGGCGCCGAGTGCGAATCGTTTCGGGCGAATCTCGCCGACGGCTGGAAGCGCGGTGATGAAGGAACTTGGCGGACGGATCCCATTGATTGTGGATGGTGGTGCGTGCCGCGAGGGGCTGGAGAGCACGATTGTTAGAATCGAGGCCGGGGAGAAACGGCCGATCATTCATATTTTGCGACTCGGTCCGGTGACGAAAAAGGAGCTTCAGAATTTTGGTCGAGTGGTGATCGAGAAGAAGCGGGTGATCGATGATCACGTGCAGGCTCCGGGTCAGCTCGCGAGTCACTATTCGCCGGTGACACCGCTGCTGATGTTCGACAAGCCGGAGAATTTCAAACCGGAGCCGGGCAAGAGGTATGGTCTGCTGAGTCACAAGGGTGAAGCCAAGGCGGGCTACATTGATATTCATGATTGGGCGATGGTGGAAAGCCTGAGCCCGGGAAGCGGCAAGCTGCCGGAGGCGGCGGTTAGGCTTTTCCACGTGCTGCGTGTTCTCGATGAGGCGGGGCTGGATGCGATCGTGGCCGAGCCGGTGACGGATACCGGACTGGGTCAGGCGATCATGGATCGGCTGCGGCGGGCTTCGATGCAGTAGTTCAAATTTCATCCACTATGCTGCGTGCCCTTTTCTCCGTCGGTGGCTTTACTTTGATGAGCCGTGTTCTCGGGCTTTTCCGGGATATTCTGATCGCGCGCTATTTGGGGACCACGGCTTACAGCCAGGCCTTCATGGCGGCGATGCGCTTGCCGAACATGTTCCGAAGGATATTCGGAGAAGGGGCGTTCAATACGGCGTTTGTGCCGCTTTTCAATCGCGAGCTGACGGATCACGGGCAGGAAGAGGCGCGGGTTTTTGCGAGCAATGCATTCTCATGGCTAGCGACGATCCTTTTCATCGGAACGGTGATCATCATTCCCGGGATGCCGTGGTTCGCCAAGATCCTGGTCGCGGGCTTCGAGCCGGAAAAGTACGCGATCACTGTGACGTACGCGCGGATCATGTTCAGCTACCTGATGTGCTTGGCGCTGTCGGCGCACTTGAGCGGCGTGCTGAACTCGCTTCAGAAATTTTCGCTACCTGCCTTCGCGCCGGTGCTGCTGAACGTGCTGATGCTGGTGGTGCTTGGGGTGATGGTGCCTTACGCGCACATGCAGGGTGATCTCTATCAGATCGGATTCTGGCTTTCGTGGGCGGTGGCGGCGGCGGGCTTTGCCCAGCTTGGGATGCTGTGGGCGGCTTGCCACAAGAACGGCATGGCGATCGCGCTGGTGCGGCCGAGGATGTCGCCGAGGATCAAGCGCTTGCTGATCATCATGGGGCCGGCGGTGGCCACGGCGGGGGTGCAGCAGATCAATGCGACGATCGGTTTTCAGATCGCCTCGATGCAGGACAAGGCGGTGAGCTTCCTTGGTTATGCGGACCGCTTGTATCAACTTCCGAACGGGATGATCGGTGTGGCTTTCGGCGTCGTTCTGCTTCCGCAGATCACCCGTTTGGTTAGGTCTGGGAAAGAGGACGAAGCGGGGAATGGCATTGCGAAAGGGATCGGCCTGGCAATGCTGCTGACCTTGCCAGCGGCGGCGGCCTTGGTGGCGGCGGGCGATTCTTATGTGGCAGCGCTCTTCCAGCGCGGAAAGTTCACGGATGCGGATACGGTGGCGACGGGTTGGGCGGTGGCGGCCTACGGGCTCGGGCTTCCGGCCTTTGTACTGACAAAAGTGCTGTTACCGGGATTTTTTGCCCGGGAGAACACCCGGACTCCGTTGAAGCTCGCCGGGATTACCGTGGTGGTGGACGTGGTGGCGGCGGTGGGACTTTACTTTGTTTTCAAACGCTGGGGGCTCGGTCATGTCGGGATCGCACTGGCGACTTCGATTGCCTCGTGGGTGAATGTCTATCTCCTCTCCCGAGGGTTGCGCGGCTTTGTCAAAGTGGATGCGAAACTCTGGGCGAAGCTGTTACGCACGCTTTTGGCGGCTGTTCTGATGGGTGTCTGTGTGTTCTTTGCCGCCCGGATTCTAGGGCCCTGGTTCGATGGGCCGGAGTGGCAGAAGTGGACGGCCGCGGTGCTGCTGAGCCTGATCGGTGGCCTTGTTTACGGAGGCCTGGCGCTCGGGCTCAAAGCGACATCGCTTTCCGAGCTGAAAGCGGGCTTCAGGCGCTGATTTCTGCCTGCTTGCACGGAAATGAATCGCGCCTAGTTTCGGGGTGTGAAGAGGAATCAACGGTTGGTCATTCAGGCGGCGGTCCTGCTCTTGCTCGTTTGGGGAGCGGTGAGCGGGGTGCGGATGCTGGTCGGCACCCAGCGGGTGACGGCGGACAAGATGGCGAAGGCAATCGAGGCCGCCAATTTCGAGGACTGGTCTGAACTGGAGGTCCTGCCGGCAAATGCCCAGTCGAAGGGGCGGCACAAGATGATCATCGAGATCGCAGACATGGTGAATGGCCTCGATTTTGCAGAACGGGAGAAGGCGCGCGACAAGCGGATCGGTGAGAACTTTTTCCGCAAGCTCGCGCAGCCAGAGAAGGAGATGTTCATTGACCTGACTCTGGAGAAATCCATGGAGACCTTTATCAAGGCGCTCGATGCCCTTGATCCGGAGCAGCGGAGGAAGTTCGTCGAGGACGGACTGCGTGAGATTGAGGATGGGCTGACGGAGGCGGAGATGAAGCGCACTCGGGAAATGAGCGAGGACTTGCTGAGAAGGATCACGGATGAAGGCATGAAGTCGTATTTTGAGAATGCGAGCGCGGATACCAAGATCGATTTGGCGCCGCTGATGGAGGCGATGGATGAGGTGATGAAGGGGATGCGCGGATCGGAGTTCGGACCACCACGATGAGGCCGCTTTCTTCCAAATATCGTGCTGGTGGATTCACGCTCACGGAGATGCTGATCGTGCTGGCGATTGTCGCGGTGCTGGTGGGTATTTCGTTTCCGCTGATCAAGTCGGGGGTGCGCGCATCGCACCGGGCGGGCTGTCTTTCGAACTTGCAGCAGATCGGCATCGGGCTGGAGGCTTACCTTCAGGATCACAATCAGCGGATGCCGGAACTTCTGGCCGGGCGAAAATCAAAATCGGATGAGGGTCTGGTGTTAGAAGTGCTTTTGGAGCCCTACCTCCAATCCGAAGCGGTTTTTCACTGCCCGGCGGATTCGAAAGTATTCGAGGCGAGCGGGTCGAGCTACCTTTGGAACACCACGCAAAATGGGCTGGCACGGACCAAGCTTTCTTTTTTCGGAGAAGAAGGTGATCTTTCGAAAATACCGCTGGTGATCGACAAGGAGTCGTGGCACGGCGGAGATAAGGCGGGGTCGAACTTCCTTTATGCGGATTATTCGGCTACCAATCGCCTGAAGTTTACGGTGTCTCCCTGAATTATGGCCATGCTCGACGTCAAAAACCTCTGCAAGCAGTTCGGCAAGAAGCCCGCGCTGGAGGATGTGTCGTTCCAGGTCGGCGAGGGGCAGATCTACGGCCTGCTCGGTCACAACGGTGCGGGAAAGAGCACGACGCTCGGGATCATTCTCGGCATGGTGGAGCCGGATCGGGGTGAGGCGTTCATTGATGGTGTCTCGGTTCAGAAAAAGCGGGCGACGGCGCTGCGAAGTGTTGGTTCGATTTTCGAAAGTCCGTGCTTTTATGAGTATTTGAGCGGGTGGGAGAATCTGCACATCCTGAGCAATTACTCGGGGCCTTTTGATAAGAAGGCGACGGAGGAGATTGTCGGGCGTGTCGGTCTAACGGATCGGATTGGTTCGAAGGTGCGGACCTACTCGCATGGGATGCGTCAGCGTCTGGCGCTGGCTCAGGCGCTTTTGCCGATGCCCAAGGTTCTTTTGTTAGATGAGCCGACCGATGGACTCGATCCGGAGGGCATCAAGTGGTTTCGGGATTTCATTCTGGGGCTTCGCAAGGAGCGGGGGATGACAGTGGTTTTCAACTCGCACTTGCTGGCGGAGGTCGAGCAAATGTGCGATCGGGTGGCGATTTTGAAAGGTGGCAAGCGGGTTTTCGAAGGGAAGATTTCGTCGGTTGCCGGGGATGAGCGGATTTACGAGGTCGATCTCGATCCATGGGAAGACGGCATGCATTTCCTGGAACTGCAGGGCTGCCGGATGATTCGTGAAGGCAGGATCTCGATTCCGCCCGAGGCGGATCCGGCGATCCTGGTGGCGGCACTGGTCGGTGTCAGAGTGAGGGTGGTGGCGTTCTCGCCGATTCGCCGTTCGTTGGAGGACCTTTATCTGGAGATCACACGATGATGTTTTTACGACAACTCCGCGGCGAGCTTCGGAAGCTCTTTGCGCGACCCCGAACCTACATGGGGTATGCGGCGTTCGTGCTGATGGAGATGGTGATTCTGGGTGTCTGGAAGTTCGGTGGGGGGCGGCGCTACATGCGTGAGCTGATCGAACGCAATGGCTACGACTTCGAGTTCTACTTCAGTTCGCTGTCGCTGACCTTCACGGTGATGATCGTGAGCATGGCGCTGCTCGGCTCGATTTTCTTCGCGCTGGTGGCGGGCGATGTGGTGGCGAAGGAAACGGAGGACGGGAATTTGCGCTTGGTGCTTTCCCGTCCGATCAGCCGTTTTCGCTTGTTGCTGGTGAAGTATGCGGCGGTGGCGATCTACACCTTCACCTTTGTATTTTTCGTCGGGATCTCCGGCTACCTGATGGCGGTGGCGGCGGTGGGCTGGGACGGTGGCTTGTTTGTGATGGAGCCGAAGATGAAGGTCTTTGCGGTTTTCCAAACTTGGAATGAAGGCATGGGGCGTCTGATCATGGGTGCCACGGGGATCGGCATCAGCATGATCACCTTGTCGTCGATGGCCTTCATGTTTTCCTGCTTCAAGATCAAGCCGGCGGCGGCGACGATTCTTACGCTGGCGGTTCTCTTCGTGGACATGATCCTTCAGAACTTCCCGTTCTTTCGGCCCTACGAGGACTTCTTCATCACCTGGCGGATGAGCTGCTGGGTGTATCTTTTCGAATCCGACATCGATTGGTGGAAGATTCTCGATGCCTACACCTTCCTTGGCGGGTTGAACGTGACCTTCTTCATGATCGGTCTGCTTTCATTCCAGACGAGGGATTTTAAGACTTAGACCCCGGGAAATCCTTTGACCCCCAAAAGGGTGACCGGCGGCTCCCTTGGTCGCCAAACCCAGAAGCCGCCGGTAACTTTTGTCGGGGGAAACTAAGGCCCCATCTGTGCCGACGCTCCGAGAATGATCCAATCTGGTTTTTTGACCATTCCTTGATCACGTGTACGGGATGACGTTAGGCGGCGGGCGAATCATTTTGGCAAATCGAGCGCAAAGGTGCAGCGTCGCGGCGATGCGCGAGGACACGCGACGATGGATCGAAGCCGACAAGCGGCATTGCTGGCACCCATTCACGCCTCAGCAGGCATGGACGGTGGGGGGGCATGATCCATTGGTATTGGTGCGCGGTGAGGGGGCTTGGTTGTGGGACTCGGAGGGAAGGAAATACTTCGATGGCAATTCTTCCATCTGGACGAACATCCATGGCCATCATCATCCGCTGCTGAATGAAGCGCTGCGGAAGCAGTCGGAGGAAGTCGCGCACACTTCGTACCTCGGCTTTGCGAATCCACGGGCGAGCGAGTTGGCGGAGAGGCTGGTGGCGTTTTTCCCGCCAAACACTTTGGAAAGGGTCTTCTTTTCTGATGACGGGTCGACGGCGGTCGAGGTGGCGATGAAGATGTCGCTGCAGTTCTGGATGCAGACGGGGGGGGCGCAGCGGAACCGCTTTGTCGCCTTCGTCAACGGCTACCATGGCGACACGATGGGTGCGGCTTCGCTGGGTGGGGTGTCGCGGTTTTTCGAGCGCTTCCGGGGGTTCGGGGTGGAAGTGGATTTTGTGGCGTCGCTCGATGATTTTTCAAAGCAGGATACGAGCAAGGTGGCGGCGGTGATTGTGGAGCCATTGATTCAGGGAGTGAATGAAATGCGTCCGTGGCCGCAGGGGATGTTAGAGGGCTTGCGGGATGGCTGTGACAAGGCGGGCGTTCACCTGATCCTTGATGAGGTGATGACGGGGTTCGGTCGGACGGGCACGATGTTTGCCTGCGAGCAGGAGTCGGTCGTGCCGGATTTCCTGTGTCTGGCGAAGGGACTGACCGGGGGCTACCTGCCGATGGCGGCGACTTTGACCACGGGTAAGGTTTACGAGGCCTTTCTCGGTGATGCGGAAAACGCGTTCTACTATGGACATAGTTACACGGCGAACCCGCTCGGATGTGCGCTGGCGCTGGCGAGCCTTGGCCTGTTTGAAAGCGAGAAGACGCTGGAGAAATTGAAGCCGAAGATCGCGGCCATGACGGGGCTGCTGGCGGACTTGAAAGAGAGCCAGGCTTTGGTTCATGAGGTCAGGCAGTGTGGCTTTGTTGCAGGGATCGAGCTGCGGCAAGCTGATGGCTCCCCGTTTTTGCCAAGTGAAAAAATGGGGGAAAAAGTCTGCATGGCGGCGAGGGAGCACGGGCTGCTTACCCGGCCGATTCGCGATACGATCGTGCTGATGCCGCCGCTTTGCTCGGAAGCTGGGCAGCTGGGGTTCGCAGTGTCGGCCTTGTCCAAGGCTTTGGATGAGTTTTGATGTTTTTGCGTGGTGTGCCACAGGGCGATCAAGACAGGGAGAACTCCAGATCCCACTGAATTTTTTCGGACCAGGATGGATAGGATTTTGGGGTCATTGCACTCAGTTTTTGCCGCAATTGAGGCTCACTCATTTTGATGGACATCAAGATGCTCGGATTTCGTGACCTTCATCCTACTCATCCTATCCATCCTGGTCCGATTTCTTCCCTAGCTAGACCCTATTCGAAAAGCCATTCGGGCAGGGTGATTTTCGAATTTTTAGTTGAAGCGGGCGGTCTGCAGAGGGTGCCGAGGGCTTGCGGGAGGTGCGCAGCGCCTTTCACTGGGAAA
>Ga0100401_1004322_pt1 | contig 10556 bp, 8 predicted proteins | sample CryGeymeta201525_FD_80421 | JGI IMG/M metagenome (GOLD analysis project Ga0100401, IMG submission 80421) | Groundwater microbial communities from Crystal Geyser aquifers in Utah, USA - Crystal Geyser metaG 2015-25 | ecosystem: Environmental > Aquatic > Deep subsurface > Groundwater | place: USA...
AGCTTGCCCCTACAGACTCATTGATTTTTCCCTCTAAGTTTTGATTGCGAGCGCTTTTCACAATGCCGTCTCGTGTAATGATCTCTGTCGGCCCTACCCTATCCTCTATTTGTACTATCCTATTGCTCTCGGGGTCATAGGTGACACTCGTAGGACCGCCTGGAGTCGCTATTTTAATAATTCCCTGCTTTCGTGCAACCAGGCCGATTTTATCCCCGCCTGCCGCAGCGCCAGCAAGGGCTGGAAGCATGGCGCCTCCCCCATGACCCATAATACCAGCACTTTTGAGAATGTCCGACCCTGACTGCCCCGTCCGGTCGCTCCAGTTTTCCAGTGCGCTAAAATCCGTAATGCCTTTTGTGAAGGCATACTGGCTTGATATTACGCTGCTTCCGCCAAAGCTCTCATTTGCAAAGCTCTTGTTGCCCATAGCCAGATTGCCTTTTCCCACTACCTCACCGCCTACGGCGGAGGCGGTCCCGGTAACAGCGACTATTGAAGCTACCCCTCTTGTAATCGCATAAGCCCCGCCTGAAACAACAGCCCATGCAAGCGTTGGCACAAGCGGCGCAAGAGAACCTATATAGCCAAGGGTCAACTCAACCTGCTCCGCAATCTTATCCAGTGTAACCATGGTAGGCGACTTAGCAACCTGCGTTATGAAAAGATTGCTTAAAACCCTTCTTATCTCAATATCTGCATAGAGATTCAGGATTACATAAAATGGCACCCACAACTGAAGCCATAGGGCAATCTTACCGTATGTAACTAATGCCCGAGGACCAGCAAGCACAACCGCTACGGGCAGGAAAACCGAAAACCCGTATATAAGACCCTCAAATATGTTCCTCATGGTATGAACCAGGGCGTTAAAGAATCTTGCGGCGGTCAGCAATCCAGATACTGTCGTTCTCTTTGCAACACTGTATGCTGAGGCGGAAGGCACGCCATTCCACATAAGATAACTCTGGACAGAATCCCTCAGAAGGTTTATTGCGGCGATATTCTTCAGAACCGTCCTTGTATCAACGGTGCTGGCGGAAAAATACCTGTTAATTATATCCTGTGTAAGTATCCCCGACCCTATGTTTATGGTGGTAGAGCCTGATACGCCCGACATACCCGCGTTAGCGGAGAGTTTAGTTTCTATGTCCTTCTCCCATGCAGGGTATTGGGTATTCCACATATTATCTATCAGGTCTATAGCCTCATCGCATGTAGCCTCGCCTGTATCATTCGGGGCAAGTATTATTGTGTTTACATCCCTGTACAGAGGGTCTTTAAGCTGCGTCATCATATCAGGCGTTGTAAAGAGGGCGTCAAGGGCTGTAGTCTTTGGCCCGGCAGTCCCGTCAAGGCTTGCAAAATTGGGAAACACGCACTTTATATAATACTCACGCAGCGACTGCGTGATAAGATGCGCATAGGAGGGCAGGTCGGTAGTGCTGCTGCTTGGGGGATAAATATCCGTAAGCGAGTCTGTGTATTTTGCCCCTAAGGCAACGCCGCCATTTCTAAACTGAAGTGTGTCAGGCAGGGAAAATACCGTCTCGAACTCCCTCCCTATGACGTCTCCGACTGAAGACATCATATTGGCAATAACTGCATTCGGAAAGGGGACATTGGCTACTATCTGGCTCTGTGAGGGGTCAACCCTGTCAATGATTGCTACCTCTGTCTTTGGACCCAGAAAAACAGCCATTGCAATGGCTGCGGTAATCGCTACGGTAATCATTGCAATCAGCCCCTCTCCACCGTGAAACTGACCAACGCCCTGTACGGCCTTTCCCCCTAAAGATGACATAACGGGGCCAAGCAGGATATAAAGCAGGACAAGGATGAGGGCAATCTTAACGAGACCTGTTATCATCCCGCTGGAGGCCAGCATGGCAATGCCGTTAAATATGGCTGCAAGAAAATCCCCTGAGCCGTAAGCGTAGATCTCATAAGCGGCGCAGACGCTGCTGGGGAAAAGAAAAACAAAAGAGATAGACAGGATTAAACCTGTTAAGGATTTTCTACCCATTATTTACTAAATTGCATTGCCTTCTGCAATTTTTCAGACATTATAGACGCTACCTTTAGATCGATAGCGCCTGCAAACTGTATAAACTGAACCTGCGCATTAAATACCTTTATATACTTATCGAACAACTCCTGTCTGCTCTCTCTTATCTCTCGAATCTGATCAGCTATATCCGCGTACTCCAATCCGCAGGAACTTACCTTAGAGATCCCCTGCTCATATACCTTTATGTAGCTGTCTATCAGATGCCATGCAAGCATGGTGGCCGCCGCCTCTGAGGTAGTATCTATAAGGTCGTTTGCAAGGGTCTCTGAATAAATAAGCGAATGCCTCAGCATATACGCTACAGGCGGTACTGGTATAGAGCTGACAAAGGATTTTTCATCATCTGTAAGGGGCGTATTATTTTTATACTTAGTCAGTATCGCAGACATCTTATTCCTGACCAGCTTTGCGAACCCATCAATGGTTGTCTCCTCAGTCGTTATATTCTCGCATGGCTGGCTGTCATCTAATCCCCCGCTTCCACATCTAAGCAGCGTTACCGTCCCTCCGTTAACAAGGTCTTCGAGGCTTAATGTAGCCGGGTGGAACTCACAGTCAGATGTTTCCTCTGCTGTGGATGTTGCCCATGTGCCGATCATGGACATAATCTGCTGTTTCTGGTCAGTACTGATCAAGGACCACTGCAGGGCCTGAGCGGTTGTGCTGCCCCTTGGGGCGCCCTTTTTCTTATTAGCGATTGCATCCTGCGTCTTCTGATCTGCATTGCTTCTTAGCTGCTGTCTGATATCATTTTCGCTGCCGGATGCGCATTGCAGCCAGCCAGTCACAGGGTCCCCCCCTCCTTTTGCCTGTGCGCAGGATTGCAGGTCCCAGAGGCCGGCGGCAGAGCCTGCCGTATTAACGAGTGCCTTTGCCGCCATGCATGAATCCGTACTGAGCTTATTTATGGCATTCATCTGGTCCCTGAGCCACTTCATGACGCTGTTACAGGTTGGACATATTGCCTCTAGTCCAAGAGAAAACGCATAACCCAGCGCGTTTGAGCCAATAGATTTTAGAAACTGCGTGAACTGCTGGGCATTTATGAATGAAAATGCGCCCCCGAATATGTCTATGCCCCCGCAGCCCGCCTTTATATCAGGGCTCTTTAATGTTAAAGGCTGTAGATAGTCATAAGGCGTCCTCGCAGAGATAGAACCGCCCACAATAAAACCCCTTGTCTGCGCCTCGTATGCGCCAGGCTGGGTTGCGTTAGCCCTGAATCCCCATCTCTCAAACATATCCTGCATGCCTCCCGCAAGGTCAGCCTTTGCCAGACTTGCAGGTTCAATAACTATAAGCAGCAGGATAGTTATAGCTAAAATCTTCCGTAACAGCATAATAGTAAAGCCTCCTTTCTAAATCTGGCAGCGGTATAAAACCAGTGCCTATGTGTTCAAATCTATCTTCACCCGGATATGCAAGAAAGATAGCGGGGACTGATTGAATGCCGAGCCTTGAGGATATCCCGTTATCGTATCTTGTATCGGGAAATCCAGGCAATATACCGCCGTCTATTGATATAGGTATTACTATGAAATCATACTTTCTCTTAAAATCTTCTATAACTAACGCCTCTTTCTGACAGTGAGGACAGGTGGAACTATATATGAAAAAAAGCCCGGCCTTTTCACGAAGCCTCATTACTGACTTTTCTATCTCCTCATTTACGCCCTCTGTGCTTACAGATGCGTAAAGCTCAGGGTACTTCATAAGCACACGCTGCCACACAACGGCAAATCTGTCAGCGAGATTAAGCATCTTCTTCTGATATTCCATATACTCTTTCAGGTTAGTCTCTGAGGGTTCTATGACTGCCTTGCTCAAAAGTCTCTCCGCCTCTTTTTTCATCTCTTCCGCGGTAAGCGGCTTCTCCAGGGGTTTCTGATCCTTTTCTATATTTTTCTTTGCCGCCTCTCTCGCCTTTCCAGAGTCTCTATAAAAGAACCAGCCCTCATCCTGTCTTTGCCACCACTTATCTAAACCATAGACAGCCGTAGAGCAGACAGTAAGAAACGCAAAAACAAACACAAGACATAACGCAAAGTTTAACCTTGAATATTGAATTTTATTGGTGCTGGTTTGCATACTTCCTTACCTCATCTGTGATATCGGCGGTTTCTCCGGTTAAAACCGCATCCCTTAACATTACGAGCCTCTGACTATCGCCTGAGCTGCTGATCTTGTAATCAAGCCTTCTCAGAAATTCCGCAAGCTCTTTATCAACCTCTTTAACGGTCTCATCCGTAGGATTCTTTTTGTATATTTCTATTAATTCCTTCTTTTTATCCTCGACTATACCCTTGACGTCTACAACCATAACCTTGTAAGTATTTTTTCTTGCAAACCACCAGCCGCTCGCTATCCCTGAAAGGATAGAGAGAAGCACACAGACAGCCAGAAAGACCCCGCTGGAATGAAGAATGCCAATGGAAGGAGGCGTGCCAGCGGGGCTAACCTGGCTGTTATCCCCAATAGGTTGTTCTACCGTATCAGATTTTTTCTCTTGTATAGTTGATACTCCTTTAAAAAAGGCTTTATAATAGTATTACTTTTCTATGGCTGATATTTCTGTTTCACCTTATCAATTATCTCCTGCTGCTTATCAGGCGAAACATTTGTCTTGTTCTCTATATACTGCATGTATTCCGTTAAATCTATCTTTGAAAAATCAATCGCATTTATCTCGCCGGGCGCCAGCCCCCTGCAATTAGGGTTATCCACATCCCCCCATCCTATGCCTATCTGCGGTCTTCCCTGTTCATGAATAATCCTTGCAAGGATACTGTTAAAACAGCAGTATATCTTTTTCTTTTGCAGGCACAGCCCTAATGCCCTGACGGTGCATTTCTTTCCTACAAGGTGGCACAAATTAAAGCCTAACTTAACAGATGTCATCATGTCATCCTTATCACAGCTATATGCAATCATATAAATCATATAGCAGAGCGCAGCAGCCGCAATAACAAGACCGACTACTGTAACAGCCGTAGCGACTGCGGTAGTAGTGCTGCTTGCCGCAACACTGGTGCCGCTCAGTGTTGTTGATACTGTCCCTATACCAGTCCCGCCAGTCACGGTAGCGACTGAAGTCGCTGTTGTCCCCGCAATCGTTGTAGTTACTGTTGTAACCACCGTTCCACCCGCACTGGTAGTAACAACAGTCGAGGCAATACCTGTAGCGGAAGCAATGGTGTTTACAGCGCTTGCGATCGAGCTTGCTAAGGCAGCAGAGCTAGCGCTGACGCCAGTGGAAAGGATTGCATAAAGTTTGTAACCGTCATACATACTCTTTACGTAATCGGCTATGCTTATGCCGCTCGTGTTTGGTTTACAGCAGTTTATAGGATTTGATTGGCATACAGAGTCCTTCCCCGGGAATATCTCTGTCTCTGTCCCATCCGTCCTTGCCATGGTCAGTATCTGCCCTGCCGTAGAAACCGCAGAGAAGTCCTGATTAGCCTCATAGGATGTATCCTTGCAATCAGACCCCATACATCTAATGGTGTTTCCACCGCAGTTATAGGAAACGTCATAGCTGATTACCCCTCCAGTGCCGCCGCACCTGTAGGTATGCTCAACCTGCGTGCAGTCGTCATTGAGGCACCTCTGGCTGTAATGAACGCAGCCCTGATCCACAAGGGGCTGGCAGTTATCCGAGACCTGATCGCAGCTAAACGTCATTTTTGTCACCCAGACATACGGCGTATCAAGATAAGGTTTTACGGAAGGCCCGCCATAAATCCGAAACTCTGTAACGTTGCTTCCATACTCTGCGGCGGAAGAGTCCGTCCTGCTCTGAACGTCGCTTAATTGCACTGCCCCTGAGCCGTTGTCAACCGTTACGTTATTCAGGCATATCTGGTAATTCTCAATAGAGCCGGAAGAACTCTGGCATAAATCGGAGGAGGTCTGACCTGTAGCCTGTCCGTCCTCTATAACTGCAACGCAGTTATTGCCGTAAGGGTCGCATTGTTCGAGCCTGCTTACCGAACATTCCTCTTTCCATTTATCTACGTTAGAGCCGCATGGAGAGTCCTGCCGCAGGTAAATTCTCTCTATAACGCTGTTTTCATATTTTGTGTACCAGTCATACTGATCGCTTGTGTAATCATCGCATCCAGAATGGTAGCCTTTATCCCTGAAATTATAGTAGCCTCTGCCAAGATAAGTTGCATCAGAAGGAGGGTCTCCAAGTATAAAGTCTGGCGGGTCAATACAGAATGTCACACGACCGCAGCAGCTCTCTACATAAGAGCAGGAATTGTCACACCTTTCACGAATAGTGCCGTAAAACTTTTTATATAATTGGTAGTGGTCCTTGCATACAGCATATATCTGTCCTTCTTTATATTCAGGAGACGTTGAACTGCACGGGGTATTTATGGTCTCTGTCTCAATGCCTACGTTGGTATTAATCCTGCATTGTGTTGTCTGTTCTGTGTTTGTGCCGGTACAGGTTTGTTCTGTGGGGGGATCGCCATACTGCGGTGTTACTATTTTTTGACAGTCAGCATACGTGTTGGTTACTACATCACTTGATGCGCTGTACCTTATGCACTTTCCATCGGCGTCCTTCTCAAGACATTTGTTTCCAAAGGTGGGGTCGGCGCTCAGGTCAAACTTTTGTCTGTGCTCATAAGATTCATTTACAAAGCTGCCTGCATCACTTGTATTAATATCGGCAGAAGCCATACCCCCTGGGTCTGTATAGTGGCCCTCATAACTGCCCCTTTGAGTCTCTGCCTCAGATGCCTGAGGGGTTATGGTATTAGCTGTGCCCAACCCTTTGTTTTGCAGGGTCTGGTCAATATTTTGGGGACTATAGCTGTTCAGCAAGTCAGCGCCGGCTGATTGGCCAGAGGTAACTGTATTTTCAAAGTCGCCTGCATGGGCAAGGGAATCTTTTATCAGTTCGTTTAACAGCAAATTCCTGATAGATTCTGGGATGTATATAATTCCGTATCTTGTATCTTGTATCCTGATTTGTTTTATCTCTTCAGAGGGCAGGGTTAGACTCAGGAATGTAAAGACAAAGACTACAATAGAGGCGGTTGCCTTTTTTAAAGCAGCTTTAGACAGCAATTCCTTTTCCTCCACATAAGGTAAATCTGGTATTCGCCTTTAGCCGGGATATTCCTGTGCTCGCCCCATAAAAATGTAGAGCTTCCGAGCACATGACAGCACTTGCCAGATGTTTCAGGTATAGGGAAAAGCGTGCTGAATTTATACTGGCTTTTCTTAAGAAGCGGTCTTATCTGTCCCCCGCATTTAGCGGAGGCGCTGCTTGTGTCAAACTCTATGGCGGGAGGCACTGGAAGCCTTGCAAATCGGGCAAGGGCCCTTGCGGTAAGAAGGCTGCTAACACGCACGGGAGAACCCACTGCGCCTGTATTTCCCGTATATGGATACATTGAACCCCAGCAGCCGGCACACCAGAAAAGCGTATTAAGCGGAAACCCCGCCGATGAGGTCAGACAGTCCACTGAGCATAAGGCCTGCGCTATGGGATTACCAAAGATAATGGCCTCTGGATTCAGATAAACAGTAAGTTCATCATCATTCCAGAATGGATCTACCTCCGTAAAATACCCTAAATCTATGTCGGAGAGAAAATCCGTGCAGAAATCCGTTCCGACGAGGATATCCATTATCTCAAAAAGAGGAAACATGTAGTAATGGACGTTGTAGAATGCCTTCTCGCTCTCACCGGGCCCACCGCCCTTTTCCCCGTATGCGCCAAAGAGATTTAAACTGTTTCCCATATCAAGCCCGAACAGAAAGGGAAAACAGTTTGGCTTCTGAACAACCTCAAACACCCTTGCAGGCTCCCAGTAGGAAACATAGATGCCGACCTCGGGTATGCCGTCTCCATCATTGTCCGGGCATGTGCAGAGGTATTGGCCGGAAGGATTAAAATCGTCGGCATTGGCCGTTCCCACATTATCAGGCATATCGCCTATATTCATTATTGTTGTGCCGCCTATGCGTACGGGGAACATGCACTTCCAGCATATGTCACTTACAAGGTTGGGAAACGAATCATTGCATTTACCGGCGGGAACGCTCTGCGCGAGTGAAAGGGCAGCGGTGAAAAGCAAGAGGCAAAAAGCGGTAATAAGGACTAAAGCAAGAGATATTATTTTATGAATTATTAATTGCCTTTTCAGTAACACGTATGTATTCACCCTCCTGTTCTATGATTAAGGGAACCCGCTTAATCTTCAGCCTTTCTATTAATAGGTCGTTAGCGAAATAAAACCTTTTCTTATATCTTCCGGTCAGCTTAACGAGGTCTCCCCTTATAAGTATTACTTTCTTGAAATCGCCCTTAAGAGCGAAGTCAACCTGCTTCGGGTCGTTTCCGTCTATAACAACGTATCTGCCAAGGCTTACGTAATCAGATGGATTAAACTTAGAGCCCTTAGCAAACAAGACCTTGCCTTCATGATCAACGATATCCCTTGCCAGCGTAACGGTGGGATCAATGCGGTAAACCCTGTCTTTCTTCACACGTTCAAACCTGCCATCATATTTCTTCAGCACATACATCTCACTCTTTATTTTAGCCAGCCTTTCTTTAAGGACCTTCTCTATAATTCCCTGTTTTGCCTCCATGACCTTAAGGATATTTTCTTCTTTTACGGGGTATGTGCTGCCGTACTTACCGTAGTCTTTTAGTTCCTCATCAAGCCTGGATATCGCATAGGGAAGCCTTATGCCTTTTATTAACCCTGTCTTGCCGTCAGAGACCTCTATAATGGTGGGAACCTCTGATACCGAGTATTTATCAAACAGCTCAGGATTAATCTCCAGTGGCAGATCGCTATTAATGCCCGCCTCCTTTATCAGTTTGTAAAATGCCTTAATGGTGGATTTTAGGTTATTGTCAACAAAGCCCCTTAGAAGCATGGTAACCCTTTCGTGTTCTTTGTTTATTCTTACAGCATCTAAAATGGATTCCTTAATGGCTGTCTCAGGCATAGAGAACGAAAAGAAGTAAAAAACCTTGCCAGCGCCCTTGCCTGCAACCTTGACCGGTTCAGGCTTAGTAGATTTATCCTGTAACTTTTGGTTTACAATCTCATTTGACCTCTCTGTTATTGATTTAAAGGTTTCAGGGGGCATTGGCTTTTGAAATCCCTTAACGGCATCCTTTACTGATTCAATGACATCCTGAGGAATATCCTTAAATTGAGGGATATCCTCAAAACCATTTACAGAAAAGGAAATCCCTGTAAAAAGGAATATAAGGCATAAAGCAAGGATAATCTTAAGTAACTTCATAAAGAATCAGGCAAGAAAACTCCCGGCTGAAGTCGGGAGATGAATTGCCAGCCTTTCACATACCTACTCTATCCTGTATTTTTTCAGCAATCAATCTTAAACCGCCAAGAAACTGCTGGTTTTCTTCTTTGCATTGCTCGATAGCATTCTTTTCGTTTTCTGTATAATAAATGCCAGCCTCATACCAAGCCCCTTTATCTCCAACTCCCCTTACCCGGTAGCGTCTGATCTTAGTTTGCTTTTCTATTAAGCTCATATTAATAATATTACTTTCCAAGATGATGTTACTTAATCGGGTATGCCCTGCCGATAACCCATTCCTTATTTACTAATCCCCAGTATCTTGAATCAAAAGACCTCTGTGCCGGCGACGTTACAAAATACTTGCCGGCAGGTATAACCTGGCTTTCTGCCATTGGGACAGCCCGCCTTTTTGTGTCAGTCTCAAATACCCTGAATACCTCTGCTGCCTGAGCATTAGAATCTGGATATAGATATACATATCCCTGTATCCTTAAAGACATCGGCATATCGTTTACCATGACTGTCTCTCTGTATTTATCCCTTTCATCTTGAGGGTCTTGAGGGACCTTTACTGTAATAATCCTATCCCCCTGAGTTCCCGCAACAACCTTTACCCACCTGACACCGTCTGCAAAATAAGGAACCCCATAGGATTTAAACGCTATATAATCGCCCTTGCCGGGCATTATGCCTTTTTCGATAATCCAGTATTTATAGGGCAGGCAGGTATGTTCTTTTCTAGTTATCGCAAACATCCAGTGCGTTGATATGTAGTGAAAGGCGGTAAAAAACACCAGGGTAAAAACTATTGACCATAAAATATATTTTTTCCTCTTAATCATGCCTTATAGAAGTATTACTTCTTATGGGATGGAGAGTTTTCTGAGGTATTGTAATGTGCAAGAAATGCCGAATATAGAAAGCTGATAATATTGACATACGTATCTACATTGTTTATACTTATTCTATTGCAGCAAACAGGAGGTTGACAATGTTGACAAAGGCATTAAAATGGGGAAACAGTCTTGCAGTAAGGATCCCGAGTGTGCTTAGCAAGGAATGTGGGATTGAAGAAAATACAAACATTGAGATTGTTCGCAGAGACGGGGAGATTATTATAACCCCTGCCAGAAAAGGGTATTCCCTTGATAAGCTTCTTGCCGGAGTAACAAAG
>Ga0100401_1004327_pt1 | contig 10552 bp, 9 predicted proteins | sample CryGeymeta201525_FD_80421 | JGI IMG/M metagenome (GOLD analysis project Ga0100401, IMG submission 80421) | Groundwater microbial communities from Crystal Geyser aquifers in Utah, USA - Crystal Geyser metaG 2015-25 | ecosystem: Environmental > Aquatic > Deep subsurface > Groundwater | place: USA...
GGGACGCTTCGGCAGAAGCCGGGGATGTCCTGGTACTGCGGGGATGGATTGCTTCGTTCCTCGCAATGACTATCACCACGCCAAGCGGCCACGGTGCCTGCAATGCGCTCAATCACTTCATCGGTGAGTTCAGACTGCACGCGGCTGATCATGGTGGCCAACTTGCGGGCGTCGATGAAGAGCACCTCGCCCTTGCGATGGGTTTTCTGCTTGACCAGAAACCACAGGCAGGCTGGAATCTGGGTGTTGAAAAACAACTGGCCGGGCAGCGCCACCATCACCTCGACCACATCGGCCTCAACCATGGCGGCGCGGATGTCACCCTCGCTGTTCTGGCTCGAACTCATCGAGCCATTGGCCAGCACAATGCCAGCGCGCCCGGTGGGTTTGAGGTGGTGCAGCATGTGCTGCAGCCAGGCGTAGTTGGCGTTGCCTTGCGGCGGGTCGCCATAGACCCAGCGCGGGTCGCCTGTCAGGCTGCCGTGCCACCAGTCGCTGATGTTGAAAGGCGGATTCGCCAGGATGAAATCGGCGCGCAAATCGGGGTGCTGGTTGCGCGTGAAGGTGTCGCCAGGTTCACGGCCCAGGTTGAAGTCAATGCCGCGAATGGCCAGGTTCATCGCTGCCAGGCGCCAGGTGGTGGGGTTGGCTTCTTGGCCAAATATGGCTACATCCCCCGTCTTTCCTCCGTGAGCAGCTATGAATTTTTCACTCTGCACAAACATGCCGCCCGACCCGCAGCAGGGGTCGTATACCTTGCCGCTGTGCGGGCTGAGCACGGCCACCAGGGTTTTGACGATGCTGGCCGGGGTGTAGAACTGGCCGCCACGCTTGCCCTCGGCGCTGGCGAACATGCCCAGAAAGTATTCGTACACCTGGCCCAGCACATCACGCGCTGATGCGGGGTTGTCGCCAAAGCCGATGGTGGACACCAAATCCACCAACTCACCGAGCTTGCCGTCGGGCAACTGGGCGCGGGCGTAGCGCTTGTCCAGAATGCCCTTGAGCTTGGGGTTTTCCTGCTCGATCAGCGTCAGTGCCTCATCAATGCGTTTGCCAATGTCGGGCTGTTTGGCGGCGGCGCGCAGGCTTTCCCAGCGGGCGGGCTCAGGCACCCAGAAGGCGTTGACCTCGGTGTAATAGTCGCGGTCTTCCAGCTCGGCTTCAATGTCGCCGGGTTGGGCATCGTGGTAGAAATACTCATCTGCCGGATTGGTCAGGCGCGTGACCAGTTCGGCACGGCGGGCGGCAAAGGTGTCAGAGATGTATTTGACGAAGATCAGGCCGAGCACCAGGTGCTTGTATTCGGCGGCGTCCATGTTGGCGCGCAGCTTGTCGGCGGTGGCCCAGAGGGTCTTTTTGATGTCTTCGAGCATGTCGATGGGTCTTCCCTTGCGCTTGGTTGTTTTGCTTATTGATGGACTATAGCGAGTCCCGATCACATCACTTTACATGGCAGGCGTTCATGGGTCTTGGAACCGCTTGCAATCGTGTCGTTAATCGACTAATATTTCATAATATGAAAATGCACAAAGACCGGTTAACAGAGCGCCAGAGGCTGTTCTGCGAGCTGTATGTGGGCCCGGGGCGGCACTGCGCGGCGCTGGCGGCCCGGCTGGCGGGGTATGCGCCGGGGTGCTCGCACGTTACTGGCTGCCAGTTGCTCACGAAACCCAAGATTGCAGCCACCGTGAGGGGCCTGGAAGAGGCTTTGGCGCAGGAGATGAGGGTGAGTAGGCAAGGGGTGATTTCGGAGCTTGTGGAGGCTGCGGAGATGGCCAGGGAACTGCGGGAGCCAGCCTCCATGATCAGCGCGTTTAGGAACGTGGCGCAGATTTGCGGGTACTACCGGCAGGAGGGAGAAAAGAGGCCGATCTGGATGCCAGAGCAGGCGGCCAAGTTGTCAAAGTATGAATCCCTGAACAACGATGAATTGCTCAAAATCATTAATGCGTAAGCTGCCTGATGCCAACGACTGGGCGTTGGCCAGAATGGCGGATCACAGTGATCAGGCCGGCGTCCTCAAGTCGTCTGAGTCCGTCACTGCAAGCATCCTCTGAGACATGAAATAGGTCAAGCGCTTTACGCGTGATCTTCGCGGGTTTGCCGCCATTCATGTCCACCAGCCAACGCGCTGCCAGAGCTAGATTGAGGGACTTGCCAGGCAGGTGGGCCGCAGCACTTACCCAATCCATAGGGATGGGACCTTTCAGGAATGGTTTGGTGTTGGCCACCTCCACCAAACTGGGTCCCGTTGAGGATGGTCGAAATTGATGCCGCCTCACTGGGATGTGCATATCGACAGACACACTATATTCAAGAACATTCATAAAAGATTGGACGGGTGCCGCTTGCTGCCGGGGGTGGGTCCGTCACGCTGCCGGGGGTGGCTGGTAGGGTGGTTCGCCAATGCGAACCATGATGTTGTTCCACATCGCTGTGCCGCGCTCGTCCATGTACCGGTCTGGGTAGCGCACGATCTTGGCGTCGCTGGCCAGCTCAAAGCCATTGAGTACCGCCCTGCTGGCCTCACGCATCAATGCCTGGGCCTGGGCCACCGCAGCATCAAGCTGATCCAGTGGTGCCTCAATCAACAGCGCGTCATGCACCGGAGCGCAGACCTTGATGCCGGCGTCGGTCAGCAGGATGCACGCAAGGCGCAGCATTTCGGCACCGTTGGCCTGCATCGGGAAGTTGCAGAGGCTGCGCGGGTTGAGCTTGATCTCGTCCGTGGCCTGGGTGTGAATCTGCCACCCAAACGATGTCCAGAGCCGGCCGCCCAGCACCGCCTCGTTCAGCACATTGTCGGAAAACGTCCAGAACGTGCGGTAGGTTTGCCGGTGCAGCGCCAGCAACTGCCTGGCGCGAACGACCGGCTGCTTGATGCGCAGTGCCAGGCTCTCGGCGCCCATGCCGTACTGCACGGCGAGCACGCATTGTTTGAACTGTTCACGCTCGGCTTTGTGCGTGTGCTTGGTTGCGTCTTGGGGCACCGCGTCGGCCTGCTTGGCGAAGGCAAGATAAGGGTCGCCACTGTTGTACGCCACCATCATGTTGGAGTCACCCGACAGTGCAGCAGCAATACCAAACTCCTGCTGGCTCCAGTCGATGTAAGCCAGACCAGATCCGGGTTGTGGGCGGATCAAGCCACGCAACCAGGACGACAAGCCAAAAACGAAACGTGTCGTGGATGGCTGGTTACGCCCCGTGGTGGAGCGGAAGGCTGACAACATGCATCGGTTGCGCCCGTCGACACCAATAGGCAGCTTCAGGCTGCGCATGGTGGACAAAGTTGAGCGCAACTCTCGCAAGGGGGAAAGTTGTGGGTACACCTCAGCCATATCCTTGAACGTATCGTCGTCCAGGGCCAGTCTCCCGGTCGGTAAGGTCGGCCACGGGATGCCCTGGGCAGCAAGGTACGCTGCAAACCGCGCCGCCTTGAACGTGTGACCGTCGTACACCTGAAACTCGGCATCGATGTCGGCAATGAGCCGGTTTTGAATGCGTGGCCAGTGCTGGATCAGCTTGGTGAGCATATCGGTGTCTATGGGCAGGCCGTTGGTCTCCATGCCGGCCAGCGCCTGCATATAGCGGCCCCGCAGCAGAGCACGCGGCCAGTCCAGCAGCGGCGCCATTTTGGGGTACAGATTGGCTAGCGCCACCACGTCGGTTTCGCAGTAGTCCAGGATGCCGATTCGCTCGGTATCTGTCCACGGGCCACGACGTAACACCAAGTCGCGCCAGGCATCTTTTTCGTCGGCAGTGATGGCTGGCAGGCCAAAGTAAAGAAGCGCGCCCAGCAGTTTCTTGCCATGAAGCAGTTGCCGCCCATTGGTGAGCCAGCGGAACTCTGTAAACAGGTCCAGTGTGTTGACTGGGAGCGCCCACCCCAGTTGATTGAAACATTCAAACTCAGCTGAGGCGTAGTAGGCCACGAACAACGCACCACTGTCGGTCGGGAACGGTGCCTGGGACATCGCTGCCAGTTCGTCCTGCCAGCAACGCAAGGTGCGGCCGGATTGAAGCTCTTGCGCCACCATGCACACGGGTATCGGCAAGCTGCCCTCTTGACCGTGTGCAGGGTGGAACTCGAAGTCCACCGCCCAAATTCCGTTGGGGAAAGTGGGCTGGGTCATCACACAGCACCCTGCAAAGCACGGATGACAGGGTGGTCGGCGCTGTCAATGATCTTGCCACGGAAAGCGATTTTGATGAGTTCTTCCATGGTGGCGCCCGGCCAGACGGGTTCTGGAAGGACCGCCGTGGCTTGATTGACGTCGTATGCACCGATTGACTTGTTGGAGGTCAGCCGAACCCAGTGGTCTTTGGCCATCTCGACACCTTGGGCCAGGGACTCGTGCCACGAGTTCCATTGGCCGTCTTCGCCGGGCAGAATGACCGGGATAAGGAATGGGTTGTCGGTGCGGTCTATGGCTGCATGCAACTGAGCTGGGCGGGCCAGGCTCCCCAACAGCGGTTGCACAAACGGCAGCACGATGTAGGTCTCGTTTGCAGTCTTGTCTTCGTACAGAAACACACGAAATGTGAATGCTTCGTCGACTGCTACCTGGAAGAACTTGGTTTTGTCCGGTTTGCCAACGGGCACTTTATTGAGCACCTTTTTGACGCCCATCCCTGCGCTGTAGTTGGCAGGTAGGCGCATGGCGCTGAGGTCGAAGCCGGTGGTGGCAGGGGCGACGGTGGTGAGAGATTGGTTTTTTGTCATGATGATTTCCAGGTTGGGGAGGGTTGCAGGGGCGGCTTGGTTGTGCTGAGTTGTCATTTCGCACCCCCTTGGCTGTTGGCCCAGTCGAAGAAGGCAGCTTCGTCAATGAGGACGCGGCGGCCGATGCGGCGGATCACCTTGTCGAAGCCATTGGTTTCGGCGAAGAAGATCAGGTGGCGCAGGCCATCAATCGGTGGCCAGGGATGGTGTTCATTCCAGCTGGTGGCTGGAATGAGTTGTCCGCGAGTTTGCGTGTTCATGGTGGTGAACTCCTATACAGTTTTAGGTAACGGGACCCCGTTGCCTTGGCTGTGATTTTGGAGCGACCTGGTTGCCTAATTCGGTTGCCGAAACTTCACAAAAAGTGACAATTAATCAAGTTAAATCAATGACTTACGTTTTAGGCAGAATGTGCTACCTAAACTGTTTTAGGCAGGTATTTCTGCCCAAAACAAAAGCCCGCCAAAGCGGGCTTTAAATGCGTTGAGGCAGTGATTTATTTGTGAGCTTTGAGGCTTCGAAATTCACGCATAACCGTACTAAACTTTTTGCCCGTCTTTTCCTCAATAAATGCGGCCAGTGTTTCTTTCTTCGGGTAGCGGCCAGTGAGTTTGTGCACCCGAATTGACTCGGCATCCGCGAGCGACTGGGTGATTGGATCAATGCCCCCAGGGCCAGATCGTTTCACTTTTCCCTTTTTAGCTGTTTGAACTGCTTGTTCTACACCCTCCAGGACAATGCCAAGGGCAGCCTCGTTCATGGGCAGCAACGGCGTGTCCCGCCACTCACGAAAATGCTCTACAAAGCCCCGAGCATTGTCTTCTTGGCGGGTGTATTGGAAGTCCAGGTAGTCAAATAGCACTTTGATTTCGTCAAGCCAGACAAATACACCAGGTGGTAAGGCCTTTATGGGACCGATCGGGTCGCTGGATTCCATGGCGGCTTCAACAGCATCTGGGATTGAATGAAATACGCCTGGCGGTAGTCTGTCAATCTTGCCTAGCTCATCTAATCGGAACGACGTTGGGGGTCTGTCATACTTTGTTAGGGGATGGTTAGGGTCCGGATATGTCCGTCCGTCAAATTCACCTGGAATTGATTCGGGGTTGGCTAAGAATGCAGCAACACTGAGGGCATTGATGCTGCCATGGGAGCAGAACTGGATGGCCCGAATCGGGAGGGCCTTCCTATAGCCAATATCGATGGTTAGCATGTTCCGCCTCCAAATATCTTTTCATTCATAGACGACACGACGCTGCTAGTGTGGCTGTTGGCCAGGTGGCTGTAGCGTTTGACCATTTGCAGCGTCTTGTGACCCAGGATCGCCGCAATTTCGATGGTGGTGGCACCGTTCATGGCCAGGTAGGACGCGGCACTGTGCCGCAAGTCATGGAAGCGGAAGTTTGTAATCTTGGCCTTGGTCAGGGCTGTTGTCCACGGCTTGGTCAGGTCCACTGGCTTGATTTCGGCCTTGGCGCCTGCTTTGGGCACAGCCTGCTGAGTCACCTCGCCAGGAAAGACCAGATCGGTGTCGATGCGGCGCACCTTGGCGAGTTCATTCATCATGGTGAGCGCCCGGCCGGCCAGTGGCACGGCGCGGGATGTGTCGTTCTTGGTTTCAAATAGCAGGATGCGACCGTTGACCAGGTCGATCTGGGGCCAGCGCAGTGTCATGATCTCGCCCCGGCGCATGCCGGTTGACAGTGCCAACACCACGACGGTGTAAAGGAAACGGCTCGTTGAAGCCTGGCAGGCTTGCAGCAAGGCATTGCGTTCAGTATCTGACAGGAAGCGTTCACGACCACGAGGCTCTTTGGGCTTGGTCACCTTGCGCAGCGGTGAGTCGTCGATCCACTGCCAGTCTTTGACGGCCAGGCTGAAGGCGTGGGAAAGTGAGGCCATGTAACGCACCACGGTGCCATTGGCCATCTTGGTGCCGCGCCTGGTTTTGGTGGCCAGCAAGTCATTCCGGTATTTGACGATCAGGGCCGGGGTGACATCGGAAAGCGCATAGCTGCCCAGCTTGGTCTTCCACCAGTCCAGGTGTTGCTTGGTGTTGGACGCATTTTTGGGCCTGGTGGGGATCACTTCCTTAATATAGCGATCAACCATGTCGCCCAAGGTGTGGCGCTTGGCCTCCGCAGTCTTGAAGTAGCGACCCTCGCGGATTGCTGCCTCTGTGCTTTGCGCCCAGCGTTTGGCATCTGTGAGCCGTTGGAAGGTACCGGTGGCGACTGGGTGGCCCTTGAGGCGGACCTTGACCCGGTAGGATAGTGAACCGTCATCCTGGTGACGGGATTCGATAGCTGCCATTTTGCGACTCCTTTAAAAGGGTGAACATCGATCGAGCTGATAAATCAGCCCTGAAAGTGCTCCACGAGCCTGCCGGGATGGCTTCTCGCTTCATCGCTGTGTGCTATTTGGGTGCGACCAAAACAATTACAAGTGCCGCCACTGGCGGTAACTTGTCGGGATTTGTGGCGGTTTAGTGTCCCACCAGTGTCCCACTGCCCCAGAAATAAAAAAGCCCGCTATCTTTTCGTTAGCGGGCTTTCTATGCCTAGTAAGGCTTGTAGTGGCTCCTCGACCTGGGCTCGAACCAGGGACCTACGGATTAACAGTCCGGCGCTCTACCAACTGAGCTATCGAGGAATAAGCCCGGCATTATAGGGGGTGTTTTTTGCGCGCTGGCTCGTCACAGGCAAAATTTTTCATGAATCTTCATGAGGCGTATGCGATTGATTCGTGCCCCCGAGACATCAAGTGCTGGCGGAAAACTATGGCATAATCCGCCGCTTTCCAGCAATGGAACGGGGCGGTTAGCTCAGGGGTAGAGCACAGCATTCACACTGCTGGGGTCGGAGGTTCGAAGCCTCCACCGCCCACCAGACATGCAAAAGGATTCAGCGTTGTGTTGAATCCTTTTTTTCGTCCCTGGCCTTTTGTTTTGGCGGGGGGGCTGCCGGAGACGTACAGACATTCAGGTGATGACCATGGAGCATGTTGACTGCGTTGTGGTGGGAGCCGGGGTTGTGGGGCTGGCAATCGCGCGGGCATTGGCGCTTGGGCGGCGCGAAGTGATTGTGCTCGAGGCTGCCAATGCCATTGGCACGGGCACCAGTTCACGCAATAGCGAGGTCATACACGCCGGCGTTTATTACCCACCCGGTTCGCTCAAAGCCCGTTTGTGTGTCCGCGGCAGAACGCAGCTTTATGACTATTGCGCACAACGCGGAATCGACCACCGTCGCTGCGGCAAATTGATCGTCGCCACAGCCAAAACGCAGCTCGATCAGTTGGCGCAAATCCGTGAGAGGGCGCGTCGCAATGGTGTTGACGATCTGGTTTTGCTGACGCAGACCCAGGTAACTGCGCTGGAGCCCGCGCTCTTCTGTGTGGGTGCCGTGCTGTCGCCCAGCACCGGCATTGTCAGTAGCCACGCGTTGATGCTGTCACTGCAGGGCGATCTTGAGAACGCGGGCGGAGTTGTTGTGCTTAATTCTCCTGTAGCCCATATAAATCAAGCGCAAAATGCTATTGAATTGGATACAGCTGACGGCACCCGGATCGCCGCTGACTGGTTGGTCAACGCCGCCGGGCATGGCGCTGTTGCACTGGCAAAAACTTGCCAGGCGTTGGATCAGCAACGCCTTCCTGTCGCTTACTTTGCCAAAGGCAACTATTTCACTTTGGCCACGCGGGCACCGTTTTCTCACCTGATTTATCCGGTTCCCGAGGCCGCAGGCTTGGGTGTGCACTTGACGCTGGACCTGGGCGGTCAGGCCAAGTTTGGGCCTGACGTGCAATGGGTCGAATCCGCTGACGATTTGCAAGTCGACCCCGACCAGGGCAACGCGTTTTATGCCGAGGTGCGAAAGTATTGGCCAGCGTTGCCCGACGGCGCGTTGCAGCCAGGCTATGCAGGGATTCGTCCCAAGATCAGCGGCCCGGGTGCGGCAGCGGCAGATTTCTGGATTGAAGGGCCCGCCAGCCATGGCGTACCGGGTTTGATCAATTTGTTTGGTATCGAGTCGCCCGGTCTGACCAGCGCCCTGGCACTGGCCGACGACGTCGCGCTCATGGTGCAGCGCGGCGCCTGAGGCGCTTGCTGCGCTTGCTGCGCTTGCGCTATGCTGCGGTTCGGTCGTTGCTTGCATTCCCTACTGAAAGTCTGTCATGTTGCTAAAAGCTGAAATCTCGCAACTCGTGTTAGTTGATTACCAGGCCCGCCTGATGCCAGCCATTCTTGAGGGGCCGCTCGTTTTGGCCAACGCGGTGCGGCTGGCGCAAGCGGCGCGGTCATTGAAGGTGCCGGTGTTTGGTACCGAGCAGAACCCGTCGAAGTTAGGCGGTAATGCGTCTGAACTGGCGGCCTTGTGCGACAAAACGCTGGCAAAAATGCAGTTCAGTGCGGTCGAAGAGGGCTTGAGCGAGTGGTTGCGTCCGCCACTGGCGCCTGCGCCAGGCAACGCGCGCAGCCTGCCCAAGCATTTGCAAAAGCCGTCCAACACGCCCACCGAGCGCAGTAGCGTCGTCGTGGCAGGCTGTGAGGCGCATGTGTGCTTGTTGCAGACCGCGCTTCAGCTGCTCGAAGACGACTTTGACGTCTGGGTCGTCACCGATGCCTGCAGCTCGCGTACCGAGCGCAATCGGGATGCGGCGTTTGACCGCCTCGCAGGCGCGGGGGCTGAGCTCGTCACCACAGAAATGGTGGTGTTCGAATGGTTGCGCTCGGCCGAACATCCGCAGTTTAAAGCTGTCCAGGCGCTGATCAAGTAAGGAAGGTAACGTGCCGCCCGGCTGACTTGTTTTTTAGTCAGCGCTGTGCAAGCTGATTGCCCATAATTATGAATTCAGTTTATTTCACAACACACGGAGACAACTCATGACGAAGTACGCAGAATTTCACCAACGTTCCCTGAATGACCGCGATGGCTTCTGGGGTGAACAGGCCAAGCTGGTTGACTGGAAGGTGCAACCTACCCAGGTCTGCGATTACAGCAATCCGCCATTTGCCAAGTGGTTTGTCGGTGGCGTGACCAACCTGTGCCACAACGCGGTGGACCGGCATTTGGCGACGCGCGCGGACCAATCGGCCCTGATTTTTGTCTCTACCGAAAGCAATCAGGAAAAGATTTATACGTTCAAGGACTTGCACGCCGAAGTGCAACGCATGGCCGCCACGCTCAAAAGTCTGGGTGTCGGCATAGGCGACCGGGTGTTGATTTATATGCCAATGATCCCCGAAGCCGCTTTCGCCATGCTGGCCTGCACCCGCATCGGCGCGATTCACTCGGTGGTGTTTGGCGGTTTTGCCTCGGGTTCTCTGGCCTCGCGCATTGAAGACGCTGAACCCAAAGTGGTTGTCAGCGCCGATGCGGGCTCGCGCGGCGGCAAGGCGGTGGCGTACAAGCCCTTGCTTGACGAAGCGCTGCGCCTGTCCAAATACAAGCCAGCGTCGGTCTTGCTGGTTGATCGCGGTATGGCTCCCATGGACTTGGTTGCAGGGCGCGACAAACTGTGGGCGCCGTTGCGTGAGCAACACTTCAATGATGTGGTGCCTTGCGAATGGGTCGACGCTACCCACCCCAGCTACACGCTCTACACCAGCGGTACCACTGGCAAACCCAAAGGTGTGCAGCGTGATACCGGTGGCTATGCAGTGGCATTGGCTGCGAGCATGAAGCATATTTATTGCGGTGAAGCGGGTGAAACCTACTTCTCGACCAGCGACATCGGCTGGGTGGTGGGTCACAGCTACATCATTTATGGCCCACTGATCGCCGGCATGGCAACCATCATGTACGAAGGCCTGCCGATCCGCCC
>Ga0100401_1004328_pt1 | contig 10552 bp, 9 predicted proteins | sample CryGeymeta201525_FD_80421 | JGI IMG/M metagenome (GOLD analysis project Ga0100401, IMG submission 80421) | Groundwater microbial communities from Crystal Geyser aquifers in Utah, USA - Crystal Geyser metaG 2015-25 | ecosystem: Environmental > Aquatic > Deep subsurface > Groundwater | place: USA...
AATCCTTTCATCAACGAATCGATCAGATCAAACGCGCCAAGTTTGGAATCTATGATCTCTCAACCCTTGAAAAAACTGAAACCCTCCTCGAAATTGGTGCAGCCCTGGCCATGGGAAAAGAGGTTATCATTATTTATAAAAAAGGATTCCATCTTGCTGAAACGATGAAGCAACTGAAACGAATCGAATATGAAGATGTCTCTGACCTTACCGAGAAATTAAGAAAAAAAGTTTCGGGCTGAGGAAATCTCCCCAAATGACATAGCTTGTTACCCATAAAACTTAGAATAAACCCGCTTTGTAAAGATTGGAAAGCACACTCACCTCCCTTTTCTAATGCAACAACAGGGTTTATATCCGCTCAAAAATGGCTGCAATGCCCAAACCGCCTCCCCCGCAGATGCATTCCAGGCCATAGTGGCTGTTACGCCGTTTCATCTCGTGAAGAAGTGTCACCAGCACCCGGGTGCCTGTACAGGCAATTGGATGCCCGAGGGAGATGCCAGATCCATTGACATTGATCCTTGGATAATCTTTTTCCGTGAGCTTCATCATTTTCAGATCTGCAAGGACCTGTGCGGCGAAGGCTTCCTGGATCTCGATCAGATCCATCTGATGGAAATCCAAACCGGATTTCTTCAAAGCCTTCTCAACTGCTTTGGGCACCGTTAGATAAGTACGGCAGGGATCCGAACCCACAACGGCAAAGGCTTTGATATAAGCCAATGGCTTTATCCCAAGTCTTTTGGCCGTCTCCTCGGAAGTCATCACGCAGGCAGCAGCGCCATCGTTTTCAGTGGAGGAATTTCCGGCCGTACAAACACCTCCAAGGACGGGCTTGAGTTTGGACAATTGCTCCAAGGTGGTATCTGCCCGCGGATTTTCATCTCGATCAACGATCATTTTCCCTCCCTTGGGATTTAGAACGGCGACAGGAATAACCTCCTCTTTAAATTTGCCCGATTCTATGGCTGCGCAGGCCTTCTTATGACTCTCGAGGGCCCATCGATCACAGTCTTCCCGTCGAATGCCCTCTTCTTTAGCGGCGGTCTCTGCCCAGGACATCATGGATGGCAGTATCCCGTACCTCTCCTCAGGTTGAGACATCACTCTGGCTCGTTGGATTCGATCATAAAAAGGAATTCCCCATATCGAAAGGTCTCCATGTCCACGAGGCATCCCTTTTTTACCGCCGATTCCCCATTTGATATCGCCAGGGATATAAAACTCAGCAGTGCTCATACTTTCAACCCCGCCTGCCACAATGATATCCGCATTATCCGATTGAATCTTCATCGCTGCAAAACAGATCACATCCAGTCCTGTACAGCAGCGCCTGTCCAAGGTGATTCCTGGAATGGAGTCTGGCCAACCCGCCTTGAGAAGAGACATACGTGCGATGTTGACATATTCACCGCTCTGGTAGGACTGACCCAAAATGACCTCGTCGGTCTGAGCCGGATCCACTCCAGCTCTCTTGACAGCTTCGTTCAAAACCAGAGCGCCTAAATCATAGGCGGCCACTTCTTTTAACGCCCCCATGTATCTCCCAACCGGTGTCCTGACTCCACTGATAATGACAACTTTCTTCAATGCTCTCTCCTTTCTATGTTTTAGGTACCCCATGACACATTTCCCTCTACTCATATTTTACTGTATGCTTTTTGTCAACCCAATCTTTAGAGAGCTCCGAAAAATCTATACTTCCATGATTACACAGACGGAGTCCCTGACTTTTTATACAATAGGAAGACAGATAGTATCTTGACAGGGACATTTAAGTATGATTAGTTTTAATCTCCCTGGTCATAATATTGAATGACAACATGGCAAGAACTCACGACCCCAAGAGGTTCAAGGAAATATCTTGCGTGGATAGATTTAATCAAAACATATTTAAGAAAAAAAGAGACGGAGGATTCCAATGTCCTGCAAAAATTTGATCTATGAAACGGATGATAGAATAGGCATTATCAAAATCAACCGACCCGAAGTGAGGAATGTCCTGAATTGGGAGACATGGATGGAGTTAGAGGACGTATTAAAGCGGTTGCATTCAGAACCCAACATCAGGGTGGGCATCATCACCGGTGTCGGGGATGAGGCATTCATTGCTGGAGCTGACCTTCGAATGCTCAAGGACCGAACCCCTCAAGATGCAGTCAATGCCTCGAAGAAGGCCAACGAGATCCTCCTTTTTATGGAATCGATGGAAGAGCCCATGATTGCAGCAATCAATGGTTGGGCATTGGGAGGAGGTTGTGAGATCGCCTTGGCCTGCGATATACGAATTGCCAGCGAGAAGGCTCAGATCGGCCAGACAGAAGTTCGAGTGGGGATCATGCCCGGCTACGGAGGGAATGTCCGTCTGATGCGACTCATTGGGCCTGGTCGGGCTAAAGAGATGATCTTTACAGGAAAAATTGTGAATGCAGAAGAAGCGCAAAGAATAGGATTGGTCAATCGTGTGGTCCCGCATCAAAAGCTGATGGAGGAAGCAATAGCTTTAGCCCGGCAGATTGCTCAGGGACCCGCTTCCATCCATTTAGCAAAGCAATCCATGTTTCATGCCTCTCAGCTCTCTTTAAGAGAGGCATTGATGAAGGATTCGGAGATCTATGGGGAAGTCTACAAGACCAAAGATTTTAAGGAAGGAGTGACCGCCTTCTTGGAGAAGAGAAAACCAGTTTTTAGGAATGAGTAGTCCATGTGGGTGTTGGTTGAAGAGACGGGTTTACCCCGTTAGAAATTCCAGTCGTTGCGACTCGAAACCGAGCGGGGCATTATTTCTAACGGGGTAAAGGAGACAATAGCCATGTTCTATGAACTGAGCGATGAGCAAAAAGAATTTCAAAAAAAAGTTCGAGAAATTTATGAGAGAGAGGTCAGCCCTCTGGTCGAAGAATATGAGAGCAAAGAGACCTTTCCCGTTCAACTCTTTCGAATCCTGGGTGCGGAGCATCTTCTGTGCCTGCGATGTCCCAAGGAATATGGTGGTCCTGGCCTGGATAAGATCTCTGAATGTATCTCAATGGAGGAGTTAAACCGGATCTGTGCAGGCATAGGATCGGGCATCATGGTTCAGGGAGGGTTAGCGACAGACCCCCTCCTCCATTATGGTTCTGAGGATTTGAAACAGAAATACTTGCCCTCTGCTGCTCAAGGAGAAAAGATCGGCGCCTTTGCGTTGACGGAGCCGGATGCAGGCTCAGATGCGTCAGGAATCCGGACGACTGCCATAAGACAAGGAAATGGTTACCGGCTCAATGGGATGAAGACCTTCATCACGAATGGAACGATCTGTGATTTTGTGACCGTTGCTGCCTATACTAATCCTGAGCGAAGAGGAACGGGGATCAATCTCTTCGTTGTTAATCGTGAGGATCCCGGATTTTCTGTAATCAAAAAGCTTGAAAAATTAGGGAATTATTCTTCGGATACGGCGGAATTGGCTTTCGATGATTGCTACGTTCCCAAAGAAAGGATGATCGGAGAACGGGAAGGCGGGGGATTGGGACAGTTGGAAGAAACCCTCAAATCGGGAAGGCTTACCTATGGGGCCAGAAGTACAGGAGTAGGCCAGGTAACATTTGACACTATCCTCTCCTATATCAAAGGAACCCAGAGACATGGACAACCTCTTGCAAGGTCACAGGCCATTCGATTTATGATGGCGGAGATGGCGATGTCACTTGAGGCTATGCGTTATATGACCTATCGAGGCGCTTAGCTTTTTGATCGAGGTCTCGCCACGATGAAGGATGCCTCGATCGTTAAGCTCTTCTGTACGGAATCCCTACAGAGGATCGTTCAAAAGGCAATGGCCATCCAAAAGAATATCGGGCTGATGATGGAAAATCCTATCCAGAGATTCCTTCGTGATGCGAGATTGTTCAAGATCCCGGAAGGAACCTCTGAAATCCAACACTTAGTGATCGCTCGAGAATTGGGACTATAGGAGGAAGGAGAATGGATTTTGAATTATCCGATGAGCAGAAGGATGTTCAAAAGGCGGCCAGGGAGTTTGCCGAGGGGGAGTTCGACCCGGACCTAGCCTTAGAACTGGATCAGAAAGGGAAATTTCCGGAATCGATATGGAAGAAGGCTGCTCAATTAGGGTTCATTGGAATTCATTATCCCGAAGAGTTTGGGGGTCAGGGGTTAGGGTTCTTTGAAAACCTTCTGGTCATTGAAGCCTTCTGCAGGGTTGATTCCGGAATCGGGAGCGCCCTGAGCAGCGTAGATCTGGGTTCAGAGGTCATTCTGAAATTTGGCTCCAGCGAACAGAAGAATCAATTCCTTACTCCTCTCACAAAAGGAGAGAGACGACTGGGTATTGCCTTTGCTGAATCGGAGGACAGTAGAGACCTTACAACCATCTCCACGATCGCAGAAAGGAGGATGGATGGATATTCCATCCACGGGAAAAAAAGTTTCGTACTCAACGCTTCTCTGGCAGATTCCTTTATCACCCTCTGTCAAGAACCCAGGGAAGGATGGATTACATTGATGATCGAACGAGAAAAGGATGGTATCGAAGTTCATCCCATTGAAAAGATTGGATGGAGGATGATCCCCTTCGGAGATCTCCTTTTCAAAGAGGTTCCGGTACCAACTGGAAACCGGATAGGACGGGAAGGGGAAGGGATGGCCCATGTTAACCATTGTTATCAAGCAATGGGGCTAAAAAGCGCAGCTCAAGCCCTGGGCGCCGCACAGGGGGCCTTTGATCGTGCCATGCAATATGCCAAACAGAGGGAACAATTTGGCAAAAAGCTTTCACAGTTCCAGGTCATTCGGCATAAACTGGCTGATATGGCTGTAAGTATTGAGGTGGCTCGTTGGCTCACCTATAAGGCCGCTGCAGAGTATGATCACAAAAGGATTGATCCCGGATTCCTCTCCATCGCCCAATTGGAGGTAGGAAGGAGATTGGTGGCAATAGTCGATGAGTCCCTTCAGATCTTTGGGGGTTACGGTTATATTGCTGAGCAGGCCATTGAACACTACTTCCGGGACGCCTGGGCAATTGGGGTAGAGCTTGGAACAGAGGAAGAGCAGAAAGATTTGATCGCTGAGATCATGTTGGGACCTTTTACGTCTTTTTCCCCACCTTCCGTTAAATAGTTCAAGGGATCCTCATCATTGAAGCCCCCATGAAGATCGTATGGAAAAGTCTTGACATGATCAGGGTTTTGGGTATATATAATTTTCTGTATACAGTATCCAAAATTCTGGTCAGGAGGTGATTGTTCATGGAAGATGCTCAACTCCTTAAAAATGTTACTGTTTTAAGTCTGGAACAGGCAACTGTCCTCCCCTATTTAACCCTCCGTTTGGCTGAGGATGGAGCCAATATCATTCGGATGGAACATCCTGTTTACGGAGACCCCAACCGTAGAATCGGAGATGATGTGTTGAAAGAGGATCGAATGTTCTCCTATTATCTCTCCATCAATGCCGGGAAAAAGGCTCTCACTCTGGACATAGGAACCCCTGAGGGACAGGAGATTCTGAAGAAGCTGATCCTCAAATTGAAGGTAGATATCTTTGCCACCAATCAACTCCCCAGAAATTACCCCAAACTCGGAATCGAATATAAGATGCTCAAAAAAATCAAAGAGGACATCATCTGGTTGGGAATGACCGGTTTTGGTCCCCAAAATAATGAGGCGGCTTATGATCCAGTGCTCCAAGCCAGAGGCGGGTTAATGGAACTCACCGGAGAAAAAGGAGGAAGTCCTCAGGTGATGGGAATCCCACTTCCTGACATGGGTGCCAGCGAACACGGCTATGGTCTTTTGATGAAGGCTCTCTACAAAAGGGCAGTTACCGGTCAGGGAAGTCGGATTGATCTCTCGATGTTCGAAAGTACCGTCTCCTGGCTCACCCAGGCGATCACTCATACGGTTACTTTCAAGAAAAAAGTCAGCCGAAGGGGGAACACCCACGAATTCTTTGCACCGGTCTCTGTTTATGAGACGAAAAATGGTTATGTTTACATCGCCGTCGGGAATGATCGGCAGTGGGAGACGATGACGAAGATTCCAGGGTTCGAATCCCTTTATAAAAAGGAATATGAAAGAAATGCTGGCCGGATTGCGGATGTGGACAGCTTAAATAATGTAATCAATGCCATCACCAAAAAAATTACAACCGCAGAACTGATTGATATTTTCAACAAGGCCACCATTGCCATTTCCAAAGTGAACACGATTGAAGAAGTGGTGGAGGATCCATTGGTCAAACCAAATCTGATTCGAAGCAAAGATTCCAAGACAGGGGTGGAGATTACCATTGCACCCCCTCCTTTCAATTCCCCTTATCTGAAATCGGTTAATCGGATGCTCAGCTTTCCCCCACGATTCGGGGAACATAACGAAGAAATCTATAGTGGGCTTTTGGGATACGGTGCTGCCCAGTTGAAAGGGTTCAAGGAGAAGAATATCATTTAAACCTAAAAGGGTTCAAGGATTCGAGGGTCCGTGGGTTCAAGTGTTAATTTTTTGCAAGGAGCTTTTCGCTTGACCCCTTGAATCCTAGACCCCTTGACCCCTTTAGAAATGACGAAAGGAGCAACTCATGGCGCTTGATTTCACTTTTACCGAAGAGCAAGAATTCTTCAGGCAGATGGTCCGGGATGCGGTGAATCGGTTGATCATGCCCAGAGTAAAAGAATTGGATGAGAAAGAAGAATTCCCCTGGGATCTCTGGAAAGAATTTGCTGCACTCGGATATCTGGGCCTGAGGCATGAAGAAAAATATGGTGGGATGGCCACTGACACCATCTCCCAAATGATTTTCTACGAAGAATTGGCAAGAGGATCCTGTGGATTTGCCATGGCGGCGATCATGCAAATTCTCATGGGAACTTACTTCATTGCCCTTTTTGGAAGTGAGAACATCAAACAGAGAATTCTTGTACCAGCGATAAAAGGCGAGAAAATTGGAACGATCTGCTTTACTGAAGACCAGTCCGGTTCTGACCTGGGCGGAACAAGGACTTTAGCGACCAAAGTGGATGGGGGCTGGAGGATCAACGGAAGAAAACAGTGGATCACCAACGGACCGATCGCTGATTTTACCACCGTCATGGCAACGGTTGATCCAAAATTGGGGCTCAAAGGTCTTAATTTCTACTTGGTTGAAAAGAAAACAGCAGATCGTGATGGGTTCACCCCCGGTCAGAGGCTCCATAAATTAGGTTCCCGCTGCTCCGTGACGGGCGAATTAGTTTTTGACAACGTATTCATCCCCGATGAGAACTTCTTAGGTGAGCAAATTGGTAAAGGCGTTCAATATGCAGGAGATATTCTCAACGAAGTCCGCATCATGACGGCGATGAACGCCTTAGCCATCGCAAAAGGAGCGATGGAGGATGCAAGGGGGTACGCCAAAAACCGGATCGCTTTTGGAAACCCCATCAGTAAGTATCAGTTGATCCGGGAAAAATTTGCAAAATATTGGGCCTGGTATGAGGTCTCATGGAATTACACTTATAAATGCGCATGGATGATTCAAAACAAAATCACCTGTACCAATGAGTGCATGCTGGCCAAATATCATGCCACAGAGATGTGTATGTACGCCGTCGAAGAGGCGATGAGGATTTATGGCGGGAATGCCTTCTGCACAGAATATCCACCCCAACGATACTGGAGGGATGCTAAATTCTTGCTTTACGGTGGCGGCACCCATGAAGTGTTGTGTGACTATCTGGGAAGAATCTTTTGTAAAGATTGAAACGGTGAATGGTGAATCGTGCTGGTGATTCGGTAACTCAACCCTTTAGGGTTGATTCTTGATCAAGGCTGAAGCCTTGAGTTACAGAAATTTTCGAGGAGTTCAACGAATGGAGATTTATGTTCTGGTGAAACAGGTTCCTGATCCAGAGGCGCTCATCAAGGTCAAATCGGATTCTGAATTGGAGATCGAGAATAAATATTTCACCAACTTCTTTGATGAATTTGCTATCGAAGCAGGTTTAAAATTGAAAGAAAAGTTTGGTGGCAAGGTCACCGTTTTGACCGTCGACAATAAAAAAGTTGACGCCTTGAGAAGAGGAATCGCCATGGGCGCGGATGATGCAATTCAGATCACGGACCCCGCCTTGGAGGGCTCGGATCAGTTTGCTATCGCCAAAGCCTTGGCCGCCTATCTCAAAGATAAACCCTTTGATCTCATATTAGCGGGAAGGCAGGCCATGGACGATGACGCAGGAATCGTGGGGCCTGCTGTCGCTGAGTTATTGGGGATTCCACACGTCAATACAATCCTTGGCCTTGAGGTGGATGACCCAAAGAAAGGGGTAAAGGTGATCCGGGAAGTAGAAGGTGGAAAAGAAATCCTCTCCTGTTCGCTTCCTGCACTCTTTACTTGCCAGAAAGGTTTAAATAATCCTCGCATCCCCCAAGTGATGAATGTCATGAAGGCAATGAAGGCACAGATTAAAAAGATGGATCTGGCTGCTCTGGGGTTAAGCGCAGCCGATGCGGGTGGTCAAGCGGCTAAAATAAAGGTTCAGAAATATTTACCGCCCCCTAAGAGACTACCTGTGAAAATGATTAAAGAGGATTTTCCGGAGAATGTGAAGACACTGGTTAAACTTCTAAGGGAGGAAGCCAAAGTAATTTAGAGTTACGAGTTACGAGTTAAAAAACCCGAAACCTGAAACATTAAACGAGGTGCATCATGCCTAACGAAATCTGGGTCTTGGCAGAGCAAGTGGACGGTAGAGTGAAAAAGATCACTTTCGAACTCCTCACAGCCGGTGCCGGGTTTTCAAAAAAGACGAATCAGGCAGTCGGAGCTGTCCTTCTGGGAAACGGCCTTCAAGAAGCAGTAAAGAGCCTCACCCCTTATGCTGACAAAATCTATCTTATTGATGACCCTGCCCTTGCTTCATACACTTCCGATGCCTATTTGATCAATATGGCTCCCTTCATTAAGGAACATCAACCCTCTGTTCTTTTGGGAGGAGCCACTTCCACAGGAAAGGATCTTTTCCCAAGGCTGGCTATGCATCTCCAAACAGGTTATGCGCCTGACTGCACAGGTCTGACCATGGAAGAGAATGGAAAGCTTGTCGCCAAACGTCCGCTCTACGGTGGAAAAGTCTTTGCAGAGATGGCCTTTTCTGAGGCTAAGCCTCAGATGGCTACAGTGAGAAATAATACTTTCCTTGTCAACGAAAACCTTGGTAAGTCAGCCCAGGTCATTTCAATTTCTTCTCATACCGATCCTTCTTCGTTGAAAAAGAAGGTCGTCGGATTGGAGAAGGCAGCTGGAACAAAGTTGGATATTACAGAGGCTGAAATCGTGGTAGCGGGAGGAAGGGGAATCAAAGCGCCTGAAAATTTTAAGATCATTGAAGAGTTAGCTGATGTGCTCAATGCATCAGTGGGAGCCACTCGGGCCACGGTGGATGAAGGCTGGAGGGATCAGAAAGATCAGATCGGAAAGAGTGGAAAGAATATCTCTGCCAAACTCTACATGGCCTTTGGGATTTCGGGCGCCATCCACCATGTCCTGGGAATCGGCACGTGTAAAACAGTGGTAGCTGTAGATACTGATCCGAATGCCCTCATTTTCAACTATGCAGACTACGGGATAGTCGGAGATCTCTTCCAAATTGTGCCAGCCTTGACAGAAGAGCTGAAAAAAGCCCTGACCGAAAAGTAGCCGCAACCTTTATGGTTGCGAACACTTAAACGCAGGCTAAAGCCTGCGGCTACGGTTTTATAAGTTCCATTACTTTAAAATAAATTCGCTATGCGCTTTGCGCTATGCTCTATGCGGTGAATTAGTGATGGACAAAGTGGATGTCATCATTGTGGGCGGGGGATTAGCAGGTCTTTCCTGCGCTTATGAATTGGCTGATTCAGGAATGACCGTGATCGTCCTGGAGCGAGGAGATTTCTCAGGGAGTAAAAATGTGACGGGAGGAAGAATCTATCTGAGCCCCCTCCGAAATTACCTCCCAGATCTCTGGAAAGAGGCGCCTTTAGAAAGGCACGTGACGAAGGAGTTTATCACCTTATTGGGCCAAAACAACTCGACCACCTTTGAATTTTATAGCGACCGATTTAATCGAGAACCCTATCCCAGTTACACCATCCTCAGGGCAAAATTCGATCGTTGGCTCGCCGATCTCGTTTCAGAAAAAGGAGTGTTCGTCATACCTCAGAAGAATGTGAATGATCTCATCAAAGAAGGAAAAAGGGTCATCGGAATCAAGGCTGAGGATGAAGAGATCGGAGCAGACTGTGTGGTGGCCGCAGATGGAATTCTTTCCTTCATCGCTGAAAAGGCAGGACTCCGGAAACCCTTTCAACCCCAACATTTTGCCCTGGGTTTTAAAGAGGTCATTGCCCTTGATCCAAAAACCATTGAGGACCGATTCCGGCTCGGAGAAAAAGAGGGGGCGGCCCAACTCTTTGTCGGAACCCTTACCAAAGGCATCATGGGAGGAGGCTTTCTCTATACCAATCAAGAGAGTCTCTCTTTGGGAATCGTGGTGGGCATTCATTCTCTCAATCAGAGAGAACCCCGC
>Ga0100401_1004332_pt1 | contig 10548 bp, 1 predicted proteins | sample CryGeymeta201525_FD_80421 | JGI IMG/M metagenome (GOLD analysis project Ga0100401, IMG submission 80421) | Groundwater microbial communities from Crystal Geyser aquifers in Utah, USA - Crystal Geyser metaG 2015-25 | ecosystem: Environmental > Aquatic > Deep subsurface > Groundwater | place: USA...
CGGAAGGTTGGATTTGAGAAAAGTTGTCGGTCACTTGGAGCGCGTCGGAGCTTCACAATGAGCTCATTTTCTGAGGGTTATGTGTATTTCGGTGCGCCAGGCCAATACTGGCTTCTCTAATGGTCTGAAATGTGATCAGCATGTTAAATAAGTGTCCAGCATGTAGCCAAACCGGCGCCGAAAGGAGCAATCCCCAAGGCGAAGCCCGGTATGGCGAAGCTGCGAGCCGTAACGCAATTGAACTCGATTCGGCCTCGTTACACAAAATGGGAGTGGCCAATCTTCCGGATTGGACGAAGCCTACCAGCGTCGGTGAAGCGGCACTTGAATGCAGCCGACGGGCTCCCCGAAGTGACTGGAAACAGCGCGTAGGGAAAGAGAAGTCGAGTAATCTGGGAATGCGAGTGCAGCGGACATAGAGTCCCCGGAGGGGAGCCTCGCGAGGGGTGAGAGCGCAGCGAATCAAATCCGGCGTGGGCAGCGAAGCCCCGTCGGAAGTCGGACGGACCCATAGTAGCGAGGAAAGGCCTAACCAGCCCGGAGCGAAGGGGGCCCGACTGTAAGCGCGAAAGGATTGAAGCCATATGCAACCGCTTGACCCACAAGTCCATTGCGGAGAAGGTCGGGGGTGTTATTTGCCCCGGTGGATTGCCGCCAACACAAATTTTGATATGCGGTAATCAGTGTTGAGCTCAAGCACGCATGATTCGTTTTTGCCATTTCTTCACGGTTGAAACACTTGGAACCGTCCAAACATCTTGGCGTTGACTCCCTTTGGTATCGTTACTGTCACGATTTGGACGCCATTGCCATCGGCGGTACCAATTGCCACTTGCGCCCCCTTGATTCCCGTTATGTTCACGCTCGCCCAATTGTCCATGTCCGTGCTGTATTGGAATATTTGCGTCGTGTCTTGCCCGGAGGTTTCGCGACGGCGGAATGTGAAGACAAAATTGGCACTGTCTTCAATCAAAACCGGAAGAATCTCCGTGGATGAAACACCAGGATTTCCGTTGAGCACATATTCCAGCAGGTTTGGAATTCCGTCATGGTCAGAGTCTCCTTGGGGTGTCGAATCAGATAAATTGGTATAATGGGCGATCCACGCGGAGAAGCCGCTGTTCGCCTCGGTTACTTGGACTGACGCCACGGCACCGGAATACCAGTCTGCACTTGTTTGCAGCTCAAAAACCGATGATTGAGAGACGCTGGGGGCAATAACTTGCCTATCCATGAAGCTGCTTCCCGCTGGAATCACAATGGTGGTTGGAAGCCCAAACGCGGTTACCCCAGCCCCACTAAGGGTCATGGTAAGAGCATTGCTTCTGTCTCCATTTCTCGAAAACCTGATGCTCGTTACTTGTCCCGAAACCAATTCGGACTTGCCAAACGTCACAGCAAGTTTGGCAGAATTGGCGTCTCGGATTAACATCGATAGGGTGGCACTCGATTGGAACTCGGAAACAATTGTCACCGCCGCCGTCGAATCACCCTGCGCATTCAGATCGGTTACCGCATTGAAACGCACGAGGCGGACTGCTTCCCCAGCCGCAAATGTGATCGTTGAAGGCAGCGTTACCCGTGGGTCACTGCAACTGAGGGTCAGAACATGTTCAAAACTTGGGTCACCAAGACGCGTTAACATGAGAGTCCCAGATTCCCCTTCGTAGAAGACTCCCGAATCCAAGGCCGCCGCCCACATGCCATCCGTGGACACTGACTTCCAGCCTTCCTTCACCACCCGCACCAGGCGGAAACCCAAGTGGGACGAGGCTGTATCTGCGGCAAGGTATTCCACCCGTGAGGACGGATCCCTCTGTCCCGAATACCAATTACCGGCTCCGCCACGCACCACCATCAAACCCGGATTGCCAATGGCTTCTGATTTCGTCCATTCGGCAACCGAGGAAACCACTCCACCAAGGCCCCAGCGCATGGTGGATTCATCCAACATCGAGTCGCCAACACCCTTTTGATTTGCGAGTTGCAGACTCGCCAACGCGTTCGATACCCCTACAAATCCTGTTGCTGTCGCGCTTTCCCATTCCCATTCGGAGGGCAGGCGGAACGACCATTCAGCAGATGAAGCGGTCAGCCATAGACCAAATGCATCAGCCCCAAACCAGGACACCAATGTGACAGGTTGCCCCGCCTTTCCTGCAACTGGGCGGAACAAAACACCATCCCTAGCAATGCCATTGTTTCCGGCCAGCATCAGCAGACGATTTCCATGATGATACGCCGGGCTGTTGGAAACTACCCAGTCACCACTAATAGTCACTTGCCCAGCACCCGACAGTGCATTCAAAAATGCGCAATAGTCGGCATTTGAAACCTCGACATTCCCGATAGCGAATTCCGCCGTTGGCGATACAAATCCTCTCACCAGACTTTCAGAGGGGGACGCCAGGTTCAGACTTGATCCATTGACGGATCGACCTAGCGCGATTTGGGTGGAATCTCGTTTCACTATCCGGAATCCGACCTCGCTACTAACGAAAGACTGCCGCCCATAGAACAGCCTGAAAGCCGCCGCAGCCGACTCGACTGGCTGACGGAAACTCCCCCCCCGGATGTTTTTCCATGCACCATGGCCAGCACGATGATCGGACAAGGTCCATTCCCATGCGTTCCCGATCAGATCATTGATGCCATTTATGGGAGAGAACGTGCCAATCGGAGCCATCTGGTTCGGGGAGAATCCCGGCTCGGAACCTGAAAGATTGGCAAATGCCGATGACTGGCTCCCGCTGCTACCCCATGAGTAGGGATTTCCGTCACGTCCGCCCGAGAGATATTCGAACTCCCATTCGCTTGGCAGTCCGTAGTCACCGTCCTGAAGACGATCTTCCATCCACTCCGCAAACTGGGTGGCCCCATCGTGCGTCACACAAACCACCGGCAGCGCGTCCGATCCCGACTTCGGCGAGAAGGCGCTTCCATCGAAAGCGATGGTTGCCCCCGGCCAACCGAGATCCAGTAGCACCTGTCCTTCGCGGTTGAATCGTCGCGCAAGATCTGTGAATTGGAACCCGGAGAACGAGGTGGTGGAATCGCTCGCGTACAGGCCAGCGATTGCCGGAACACCCACAGCGCTGTCAAACTCGATTGCCTTTACTTCAAGTGTTCCAGTGCCAGCGTCTTTCCACTCTCCATCGAGGTCCAAGAACTCGGCGATCACCACGACTCCCCGTCGCGAGATTCTCAATGTCCAACTGCTTCGCGACGACGTGCCAAGCACGGTGTCATTCAGTCTAAGCCGTCCATCCGCAGATACGGAAACTTCGACATAGCGACTGTCGGTTCTCAACCCTTGGCGAATCATGAGTCCGGATTTCCCGCTTGTCGGACGAGCAACCGTCGCCTTGATGTCAAAATCGCCCCCGCGCTCTGCAAACCACAGGTTCCCAGCTTGCGGATCGACGGCCAGTGAGCCGTCAGAAACGAGATGCGAGGCAAATCCATTTGCAGTCACGGCCGACGCACCAATCATACCCTTGGTCAAAACAACAGGTTCCCCGCCATCCGGATTCAAGTGACGGATGTAGGAACCAGCCAGTTGCCCGAGTTCCTGCTCCGAAGAATCCGTCAAGCGGACGTTCATCGAATCCTCGGGCAAAGTTGGTGTATATTGAATCCGGAGCGTTCCCCAGCCCATGTGCCCGGTAAGAGGAATCCAGGTTGGTAGGGCAACGGATTCCGTCAGAATTTGGCCATCCCACCAAACCTGAACCGAACCGGACCCCAGTAAGTTCAATCCCCCATTCACGGAGACAGCTTCTCGATAAATTTCTCCCTCCAATAGACAGGTTTGTGCATTCGCATGGGCGCTTGGCTTACGAATCGGAGCACCATCAAGATCAAGGATTGATTCTTTTGTGAGAGCCACACCGGAGGCGTCACGCCACGAGAGGAACAGGCCGGGGGAATGACGAACCAATTCCCGTCTTGCCAGAACCCGTGTGCCATCCAGACGGATCGAGCGCTCGGCAAGTGCCCGATTCAACTCGGAAACCATCTCCCCGGTTGAAGTCTCATTCTTCGCAATCTTGAAGGCTGGAATTTGAGATTCAAATCCATCGATTCCATCGTTAGGAGACGAAGCAATCACTCCCGCAGGAACGTCAACAAGTGTGGGAGCGGTCAAAGTGGAACGGAATACGGCGGCGGCATCGCAAGGAGCCCTCAAATCAACATCCAGTTTTGCCGGTGCGCCATCAAGATCCGCAAGCCATCTGGCAAACACTGCTCCCGCAGCGGGACTAGCTTCGATCGACACGATTCCCTCATCAAACCAGAATCCTTCCGCATTTACCCTAGGCCCGGTGACTATGATGGAACCGAGGGAGGATTGATTGACCCTTTGCTCGACCCAGTGCTGTCTCACTCCAGACCATCGGACTTCGCTATCGGCATGGATTGTGAAAGTCGCAGTGGGTCCCGTGCCTCCCTGAATCGCGCTGCCAGCACCGGACCAGCCAGTCACTACAAAGCGTGACCCGACCGCCACATCCAGGAATTGAGGACTACTCAATGATACGCTGCCACCGTCCTCGAAAACGCCTGCCAGCGTTCTTTTACCGGATACAGGATCAACCTCCCAGACGCGGTGCTCCGTGAAGATGGCACGCACGGTCTTCGGCGCATCCATGAGTATCGTCGCACTCGTCCCGCTGCCAGACGCAGCGACTTCCCATCGGACAAAGCGGTGGCCTGGCGTTGGGACAGCCGTAAGGGTCTCCGATTCGCCTTCTGCAATCCAACCGTCATTGCCAAATACCTGTCCCTCACCGATAGCCTCGACCGTCAATGCGTGTTCTTTCCTCCAGATCCAATCGACTTCCGAGGTCTTGGCCAATGCGGTGAACGAAACCTGGTTGCCATTGCCGGTGGTAGGCGCGCTGCCTGTGCCACTCCATCCCACACAATGCTGCCGGGTTCCGGTTGTGACTGACACCGACTCAGGAACCGAAAGCGTCACCAACTCCAATGGAACGAACACTCCATACCCGGCGTTGAAGTCAGGGAACCATTCCCAGTTCCCGCTCCCTGTCACGGGTGCAAATGCGGAGCGGGAAACCACTTCACAATCCCGTCCCCAAATCCAAGTGAGGTCGGATGCCCCATTCATCACAAAGCTTACGCTGTTCTCTTCGCCATAGGAAGGAACACTGCCCTGCCCAATGAAACCGAAATTGGCGTAAACGAGTTCATTCACCCAGTAGAGCTGCGGCACATGAAGAAATATCGTTGAGCCGACCAGTTGCCAGCTATCATAATTCAGGAACGGAATGCCGATGTTGGACTCAACATGGAGATTCGCCAAATTCAGGGATCCGTCCGGAGCGGCAACCGTGATTCCCCACCGCCGTGTTTCTCCCCATTCATCGTCCTGATTCTTGAAGCGGACATGAAGATTGTGATCACCCGTGTCGAGCGGGGCGGTCTGGACGGGCTGTGAATCGACAAACCCGATCTCCGTCTCAGCGGTAACCAGTGCAAGTGGTAAACCGTTGCCGAATCCGGAACTACCCGTGCCATTCCAGATGTATTCGGCATCCACCACCTCCACCTTGGGGGCTGTAGCCGGTTCGAAGTCCTCAAAAACATAAAAGCTCAGGAGCTTGGCATCGCCCCACGTTCCGTCTGCCATACGGGCCCGCAGACCAATGTGATGCAGTCCCACCGCGAGATGTGAAGTATCCAGATCGAACTGGATTTGTGTCAGTGTCGAATCAAGGCCGCGGCGATCCATCGGCAAACGCGCCGCATTCCCTGGTCCGGGATCGGAATCAATGAAGTATTCAGACCAGACAATCGCAGACTCCGGCCATTCAACACCGTCATTATCCTCAAAAACCAAATCCTGCTGCGTTCCAGCACCCTGCCCGGGATCCGAGTCTTCAAACCTTCCGCCCCAGCCCGGAACAGCGCCTGGAGTTCCAGCTACCGGATTGAATCCAGGCCAACGGGAATAAGCAAGGTCCCCATCGGGACGCGTCAGTGCAATGCCGTCACTCGGAGCATCATCATAAACATGGACATCCAGCCAACGTGTCGTGGACCATTGGCCCGCGACTGTACGGAACCGGAGACCGATCCGGTGCCAGCCTGAATTGAGTGCCGAGATGACGGGGGTCAGGCGGGCAAACGTCGCGGTATCATTGAACGGTTCATTGTTCGAAGCGGGCACCGGTGTCCCCGATCCGGGAGCTGGCTCCGTATCAAAGAAGTATTCCGCCAAGGCGATCTTATGCCCGTCCGGGGATGCATCTCCCAAGGTAAGTTGGACGGAAGAACGGATCTTTTCCTTGCCATCAGTAACCTCCAGTAGGATTGGAACCGCTTCTTCGTTTTGCACCGGGTCCACCATCAAACGGCCCGTCCGCTGACCGTCCATGAGGATTTGCACCCCGGCAACGGGGAACACAAGTGACACTCTTAACGAATCGGCATCGTCATTGTCAGTCAAGGTGAAGGGAAGCCGCACCGGAGAAGAGAAGCGGGCCAAGTGGAGTTGCGCAGGCAACCCCGCAATTCCGGGCGTTCCATTGATGCTCCTGACGCGCACCGGTATCTCTCTGGTCACGGTGGACAATCCGTCAGTAGCCACCACCGTAACGATCCCGTCACTTGGGGCTTCTGCGGGTATCGTTACACGAATCGCTGTCTTGCCATCATGCCGCCATGTGAACCACGAGGCAGAACCAGACACCTCAATACGGGGATTTTGACCACGGTCTGAATCAGTGACAGTAAAGGCCATCTCATACGGCCCACCGCCGACATCGAATTCCTGAAGGCCTTCAGGACCTGCGATCACCGGAGGCGTATTGATCACCGAGAACTCAATCACCCCGGTGCTCCAGAGCGTGCCATCGCTCACCCGGATCGTAAAAGGCGTCGCGACGAATGGTGAGGAAGTATTGATGACAAGCTCGGCGCTTCGACCGTTGACAGGCACAATGCTGACCAAGCCATTCGCGGGTTCCACCGTCCAATCCAAGGTATCCGCCGCATTCCGATCTTCCGCTGTGACCATTACTCTCGCAAAGGAACTTCCTGCCACAAACTGCATACTGGGAGCAGGCAGAAGGAGCCGTGGTGCGGATGGAGCCTCACTCACGGCAATGTTGCGGGTCAGGGTGTTCACCCCGTCGGTGTAGGAAACGGGGATGATTCCCGAAGCGGCGAATCCAGTCCGGTCGATTTCGAGAATGGCCGATGTTCCGCTTTGACTCACAATTCTTGCCCACGAAGAAACGGATCCTCCGACAGACCAATTCGAAGTCCCGGCAATTGCGCCGCCCTTTGCTTCCAATGCCACCCTGATGCTCGTGCGATTGTCATCAAAGGCAATGGTTTCCGGGAAATCAACGAACTCAAGCTGTGGAGTTTCCCCGGTAATCGCGCAAGCGGCACTCCCGGTCTTGGCCCCATCATTAGCTGTCAAAACCACATTCAGAGTGCCCGTGATGCCCGAAAGAACGGTGAGTTTGCCCGTGAGCGAACCAGTGCTTTCCACGGACAGCTTGTCTGCTCCATTGGATACAGCCCAAGTGACGCTGGTTCCCGCAGTCCCGCTTGGAATTGCCCGCACATGAATCACAGTCGATGCCTCGCCGTCACGGACCGCCAGATCGGTCGGTAATCCCTCGATTTGGAAAGAGCCACCTGCCACCACCGATACCGGCAGACTGAAGTGAGTAGTCATCAATCCGTCGCTTACTGAGAACTCCAGCACGGCATCTTCGACTGCGGCTGGGGGCGTGAGGTTTACGTGACAACGGCCACTGCCGAGATCCGTCAACGTCGCCCAGCCCGGGCCGGAGATTTTCTGCCAGGTCCAAACGGGGTTTTGGCGGAAGCTGCTGGCTGCAAATGCCAGTTTGCGGATCGTGCTCGATGTGGGAAGGACCACTTTTTCAAAGAGCCCCTCCACCTTGGGCGCAATCGCAGTGATTGCCGGACGGAAGCCCAGATTCGGCCGCGCTACTTCAAGATCGGCATGCTGATCCGCCTTGGTGAAACTGACAAACATCGACTCCAAGTTGAAAGCCCCGCCACGCACCACAGCACGGTCGGTCATTCCGCTTGCAGGCTGACTCGATGTCCATTCCTGCACATTGCCCGCCGCGTCGTAAAATCCAGGCCAGAAACCGGTTCCGTAGCGAACATCTGTGCCAAGGCTTCCGGTCTTGGAAATCCCAGTATCCTTGATGCTATAATTCACGTTGTCTTGAACCAGCGGCTCAATGCCCCTGAGCATCGCATTCTCCCACTGCCACTGGTTCGCAAGATTGTAACGCAATTCTGGCGAGAGCGCTGACAAATGGCGACAGTAGGCGTCAGCACCGAACCAGGTGACATTCGTGACGGGCTCTCCCTCGTTTCCGGGAACTGCCACGAAAACGCTACTGCGGACCTCAATGCCACCGTTTTCAGTCAACGCCAACAACCGCTTTCCAGCATTCGTGGATGCGGAATTCCCGATGACCCAACCATCTTGAACGACCACCCCGGATGACGCCAGTGACTCATTCAGGAACCGCGCATATTCGGAATTGGTGACTTCAAGTGAAGCAAGTTGATAGCGCTCGGTTGGAGCGGCATAGTCGCCCCGCCCGGAGTTGGGGGAGGCCACAGCCGGATTGGTGGGCACTTCGACAAACCCGGGAACCGTGAAATCGACTTGGTTGACCACTGCGGGCCTGAATCCAGTGGCCTTGTCACTGAAGTATTGGTTCTTGTAGATAAGCCGGTAAGAGTTGGCCAAAAGGGAAGTTGGCTGGTTCCAACTGCCGCCCCTCGTCACCATGAACGGATCGATCGGATCGCCCTGCTCATAGCGCGTCGCGGTCCACTCGAAGACGTTGCCAGCCATGTCGCGCAGACCTTGATAGGCCGGGAATGTGCCCACCGGCGAAGTTCCCTCATATACATCAAGAAAACCGGCTGCACTGCCTGAGTAGTTTGCGTTGTTTCGAGTGACGCCGAGGAACAGCGGCCCCCACGGGTAATATTTGGAACTCGAAGTGCTGTTTCCTCCCGAGGCTGCGTATTCCCAAAGCCATTCGTCGGGAAGTGCGACGGGCTGCCCGGTGGCCTCAGCCAGCCATTGGCAGTATGCCATCGCTCCATGCCAAGTCACATCCACCAAGGGATGATTTTCCAGCCCGGCCTTAGGCTGATACACCCCGGAAACCATCTCGATGTTGCAGTCCACCGTATCCAGGTCAACCAACTCCAGATCCTCCCTGAATCCCGGGGCACCGTAGGTTGAAATTGTGGAAGTCCACGAGTCGGTAACCCGCTTGTGACGCAGGACACCTGCCGGAACATCCTGCCAGGCAGTCGAGCCATTCGGATCCCACTGCACCCTGAACTTCGCAAGGTTGGTCAACTCCACGAAGACGAACTCGATGTCATTCCATCCGGTCACCGCGTTCACCTGAACCGCCGCGTTGGAATTCGGATCGACATTGTCCAGCACTTGCGCACCCCGGAAAATGATCTTCACTTTGTCGTCACAAAGCTCCCTAAGCGAAATCTTGCCCGTCCGGGTAGAATAAATCTGTCCCCGCAAGCGGAATGAGAAGAAATCCGTTTCAGTGAACGCACAATTTGGTGTGCCATTCGCAATCTGCGACGGACTGCCGGTTCCGAAATCGAGATTGAGCGAACTCACCACATTCCGGAACTCCGGCTCGACGGTCCAGTCTTCGCCACGGAACCACTCCGCCTTGAGTCCCTCGGTGAATTCTGCCAACGGATTGGCACCGCGCACGCTGATGTGGTTTGGCGTTTCGATGTAGCCGGCCTGCAGCGCCCAGTTCAGATAGGCACAGTATTCAGCCGTAGTTACCTCCGTCCGCTTCATCTTGGCGGACGGAATGAAGGAACGGAAATGGCTCACCGCGCTGTTGGGGCTTGTCAGCGGTCCGCCATCCACCGGAGCAAAGTCTCCAAGCGGTTCCACCTTGGCGAAACGCGCCACCACCGGGAGTTCCGCGCTCAGAATGGTGCTGACCTCCCTCTGGCTCCATTTCTGGAGATACCAATCCACAAACCGATTGCCCGCCGTATGCTTTGCGATCAACCGGATCGGACCCGCATCATACCAATCCACATCCACGGTGCTTTGACGCCCCTCGATGCGAACTGTTCCCGCGCCTTGAGGAATTACCACGGGCTGGATCCGGTATTGTCTCGTGGGCAACCAGTAAAGCGTGGTGTCGCGGGTCAAAGCCAGTGTGGCGTTGGTTCCGGACCCGCCATCGTAAATCGCTCCCTCCGCCCGCCATCCGGTGGCGACATCCCGGGTGCTGCCGTTTTCCACTTTGGCCACGGTAGGCGAAAGGTCGATCACCTCGCCCTTCAAATGGGACGCGGTGGTCCGGCTGCCATCGATCTGGACGACGGTAAGCTCAGACTTCCTGATCTCGGTGGAAAATGATTTGGCACTTTTTGGGCGTTTCAGGCGAGTTGGTAAATCAGGCGCGCATGGGTTTCTGGGTGGAGGAAATTGAGTTGGGTTAATTCAGCGAG
>Ga0100401_1004346_pt1 | contig 10533 bp, 7 predicted proteins | sample CryGeymeta201525_FD_80421 | JGI IMG/M metagenome (GOLD analysis project Ga0100401, IMG submission 80421) | Groundwater microbial communities from Crystal Geyser aquifers in Utah, USA - Crystal Geyser metaG 2015-25 | ecosystem: Environmental > Aquatic > Deep subsurface > Groundwater | place: USA...
CAAGTCGACATGGGGAATAAATCGATACATGAGGATCCAGAGTATCAGGGTTCCGGGAAGAGAGGAGAAGAATCATGTCCTTGGCCGAATTGCTGCTGTCTTTTGGTTGGAAGGTGTCGATGTAAATTCGGTCGATTTCACCATGAAAACCCGACCAGAGGGTGGGAATTCACACATGAAGGAAGTCGGCGGGCAGAATACGGGAGAACTGCATTGCATAGGTGGCAATGGATGATTCCGTGAGACTGCGACGTTTGGCAGCGATAACATCTTGCAAGCGCCGACGCATGCTGCCACAAATCTGCGTCGGAAATCCGCTCAAGAACGGTTGGTTTTTGGTCACACAGGATCTCACCGGAACGGCGGATTTCCGGCGACTCTTTTATCCCGAGATCCGGCTTAAAACCGCGCCATTCGTGTCTGGGGACGATTCTTGATTTTTGCATTTGGAGTTACCGCTTTGGAAGCCGCGGCGATCATGCTTTCAAGCGAATCTGCAAATCCGCCAGCGCATTCATAAAATAGATATAGGCATCATAAGGCGAGCCATAGGGCGAAAAATACTGATGCACTCCGCCATCGGTTCCTTCCTTCGTCGACATCCAATAAAAATGATCCGAGGTCTGAAGCTTCGCCCACACATCCGTCAAATCATCATCCTTCGCGGCCAGCACCTCGCTCTCCAGTCTGTGAATCTTCCCGATCGCCTCTTGCTGCAGCACATTGCCTATCCATGCTGTTAGATCACGCTCGCCATCCGCCCACGAAGTTGGCCAATGGCAGTCATACTCCTTCGAAGCCCGGTAAAGATCGACCACTTCACCCGGTGTCACCCAGCGCAGATCTTCCTCGATCACCGCCTGCGGCAGACTTTTCCAGAACTCGAAAATCCCGGTGTCCTCCCACTGGTGTTCACCGATCGATTCATAGTCCATGAACAGATTGACAACATCGCCCTCGGACTCCGCGAGCCAGGTCGCGAACTTCTCCGGCGTCAGTGGCCACTCACTCCAGTTCTTATCGGAAAAGCGAAAGCCGATGTCGTCCGACAACCCCGGGTTCCTCAAAATCGTCTTCAATCTCGTGAGCTCCGGCGCGCGATACAAAAAGTTCGGCGACTTGCCATTGAGCGACCAATGCACCCCCTCCGCTAGAATTCCATCAAAGCCCATCGTCTCTGCCTGCGCCGCGATCGCATTGTTGTAGATCAGCTCGGTATTTCGGAAAACCCGCGGGCGCACATGAAAGACCTCTTCCATCAAATCGAGGTGCTTTTCGACCTGACGTTCGAACTCCTTTTTCGAATGAAGGTAAGCCAGCGAATGATAGTAAGTCTCTGCGAGTAATTCGACATGCCCCGTCGCGACCAAACTCTGAAACGACTTCAACACATCCGGTCGATGTGCCTTCATCTGCTCGATCACCGTGCCACTGATCGACATTGCGATGCGAAAGCTGCCTTTGTGCTTCTTCAGCAACTTCTCGAACATCGCGTTTGCCGGCAGGTAGCACTTTTCTGAAACCTTGGAGAGGATCTCCGCATTCAGCAGATCGTCCTCATAGAACGCATGTTCCCCGATCCGGAAGAAATCGTAGGGGACCAACCGATTCGGCTGATGCACCTGGAAGTAGAGTGAAACGTTCGGTGCCGATGCTGGTGCTTTGGATTTCAAGAAGCGAGCTCGTGATAAATTTCCACCACATTCGCCGCTGCGGCGTCCCAAGTCGACGATGCAATATCCTCAGCCGCCTGCCGCACGACCTTCTCGCGAAGCTGCTCATCATTAAGCAAGTCACTGATATGCTTCGCCATCAAATCCGTATCCCAGAAATCCGCGGCCAAGGCACCCTTCAGTACCTCCGCGCACCCGGACTGCTTCGAAATCACCGCCGGAATCCCGAATTGCGCCGCCTCCAGCGCCGAGAGCCCGAAAGGTTCTGAAACCGAAGGCATGCAGTAAACATCGGTCATTGAAAGCAACTCATGGACCTTCTCCTTATTAAGGAATCCCGTGAAATGAAAGTAGCCGCCAAGCCCCCGGAAAGCACCGCTCTCGATCAGTGGCCTCAGGCGCTCTCCCGTCCCGGCCATCACGAAGCGCACATGCTTGTTCTTCTCCAGCACCTTGGTGGCGATCTCGAGGAAAAACTCCGGCCCCTTCTGAGCTGTTAGACGCCCCAGAAAGAGCACCAGCTTTTCAGGGAACTTCTTCTTCGTCTGGAAGACATCCACCGGATCCGCACCGTTGTGGACCGGTCGAATCTTCGCCGGATCAATCCCGTAGTGCCCGGCACAAACCTCGCCGGTGTATTGACTCACCGGGATCACGCAGTCCGCCTCCTCCATCCCGTATTTTTCCACCTCGTAGATCCAGCCACGCGCATCCACCCCAGCCCGGTCATACTGCGAGGCATGCACATGCACAACCAGCGGCTTACCCGTCGCCTTTTTCACCTCCACTCCAGCGAGGAAAGTCATCCAGTCATGCGCATGGACGATGTCGAAGTCCTGCAACATCGCGAGCTTCGCCGCCACCTTGGAAAACTCGATCACCTTCATTGCCAGATCGCCCCCGTAGAGATCGTCCAATTTAAAGCGATCCAGCTGAACCTGCGTGGTTTTTGCAAATGCCACCTCGCCACCCGGCTGCATGCGGATCTGCTCGACGCTGGTTTCCTCAATCGAATACGGGTCCAAATGGATCGGCACCTGCTTGATCCGCGCAAAGCTCTCGTAGCGGTACTTTTCCTCGCTGGTCAAAAGCTCCGTCGCCTCAAGATTATTGAGCCCGATCAGCTTAAAGCCCTCAAATTGGACGTTGGGAGTGCTCTTCGGCACGATTACGCTCAGATCGACCAGCTTCGCTAGCGCTCGCGAAATCCCAAGGCAGGCAATTCCCAGACCACCATTGATCAACGGAGGAAACTCCCACCCAAGCTTCAAAACTCGCAGACGTTTCATTGCGAAAAGGGACGGAAACCGGGAAAATAATTTCGGCCAAATTCCCCGACCCCATAAGCGAACATCCATCGCGCCAAAGTCGAGGTAATTTGCGGGTAAGGATGTCTCGATCGCAGGATCAAGCTCCACCCTGCCATCCGCGTGCACGGGCTTGGCACGGTCCGCGCTGCGTATTACTGTCCAATTTCGCACATGGCTTCCGAAGATTTCTCAGGCAACTACATGGAGAAAGCCCGCACCTCAAGGGGTGCGGCTGATTTTCTCCCCGGCAGGATGACCGAATTCCGCCAACTCGGAGATCGCTCGTTCGAATTCCTCACCGACAACGGCGTGCTGCTGCGCGTCTCACTCGTCGGCGATGGCATCGTGCGATTCCGCTTCACCCCGGAAGGCCGCTTCGAAAAGGACTTCAGCTACGCCCTCGATCCCAAATACCAGCCCGAGGTTCCCGAGCACGAAGTCGTCGAATTCGGCGACGGCGTAGCGATCAAGACCGGCCACCTTTCCATCCGCATCAATCGCGGCGGTCTCAAGACGACCATTACCGACACCCTCACCGGCGTGATCCTCAGCCAGGATGAAAAGGGATACCACTGGGAGGACAACAAGGAATACGGCGGCGAGATCGTTAAAATGAGTAAGGTCTGCCAGAACGGCGAATACTACTACGGCCTCGGCGACAAATCCTGCGACCTCAACCTGCGCGGTCGCAAGTTCCAGATGTGGGGCAGCGACACCTACGCCTACACTCCGGACACCGACCCGCTTTACAAGAACATCCCCTTCTACATCAGCCTCTGCAAAGGCGCGGCCCATGGTATCTTCTTCGACAACACCTTCCGCACCCACTTTGACCTCGGCGCGGAACGCCCGGACGTGACCTCGTTCTTTGCCCAGGGCGGCGAGATGAACTACTACTTCATCCACGGCCCGGAACCGCTCGATGTGATCCGACGCTACACGCGCCTAACAGGCACGGTCAACATGCCGCCGCTGTGGACACTCGGCTACCATCAGTGCAAGTGGAGCTACTATCCGGAAGCCGTTGTTAGAAACATCGCCAACGGCTTCCGCTCACGCCGCATCCCCTGTGATGCCCTCTATCTCGACATCGATTATATGGATGGCTATCGCTGCTTCACATGGGATGCCGAACGTTTCCCCGATCCGAAAAAGCTGATCAAGGATCTCGAGAAAGACGGCTTCAAAACCGTCGCCATCATCGATCCCGGCCTGAAGATCGACCCCGATTACCCGATCTGGCAGGAAGCCTACGAGAGAGACTACTTCTGCCGTCGCCAGGACGGCACCCTCTTCAAAGGGTCTGTCTGGCCCGGCCTTTGCCACTTCCCTGATTTCACCAATCCCGAAGTCCGCGACTGGTGGGCCGGCCTGTTCCACAACCTGATCGCCGAGACCGGCATCCGTGGCATTTGGAACGACATGAACGAGCCCGCCGTCTTCGAAGAAGGCACCTTCCCGCGCGACGTCCGCCACGACTACGACGGCCATCCTTGCTCACACCGCAAAGCTCACAACATCTACGGCATGCAAATGGTCCGCGCCACCCAGGACGGCCTGCGACGCAATAGCAACGGACGCCGCACCTTCTCAATCACCCGCTCGGCCTACGCTGGCACCCAACGCTTCGCCTGCGCCTGGACCGGCGACAATGTCGCGTCATGGGAGCACCTCAACATGGCCAACCTCCAATGCCAGCGCCTCGCATCCTGCGGGATGTCATTTATCGGTTCAGACGTCGGTGGCTTCATCGAAACACCCACCGCAGAACTCTATCTTCGCTGGATCCAGCTCGCCGTTTTCCACCCCTTCTTCCGTACGCACTCATCGGGCGATCACGGAGACCAGGAGCCATGGTCCTTTGACAAGAAAACCACCGAACACGTCCGCGACGCGATCGAGCTGCGCTACCAACTCCTCCCCACGGTTTATACCACCTTCCGCCAATACGTCCGCGACGGCACTCCGATGCTCCGCTCCCTGCCTTTCGTCGATTTCAAAAATCCGGATGCCTACTGGCGCAGCGCCGAGTTTTTCTTTGGCGATCACCTCTACGTCGTGCCAATCATGGCCGAGGGCGAGGACGGGCGTTTCCTCTATCTGCCGAAGGGCGACTGGTTCGCCTACCACGACGACTCCCAGCCAAAAGCCGTCGCCAAGGACATCTGGATCGAGTGCCCGCTTGACCGCATTCCCGTCTTCGTCCGCAGCGGTGCCGTGATTCCGCATTGGCCGGTCCAGCAATACGTCGGCGAAATCCAACACCCCGAACCGGAACTCCGTATCTGGACAAAGAACGGCGCGGAAAACAGTGAGTGGTACGAGGATGAAGGTGATGGCCAAGCATGGCACGACGGCGGTTTTCGCGAATCAAAGATCCGCCTCGAAGGCAGCAAAGGAAAGCTCTCCCTCCATCGTGAGTGGCAAGGCCATTGGGAGCCTGGCTATGAAACCATCCACCTCACCTTCTGCGGCATCGACAGCGATGAAGCTGACATCCGGGTCATCATCGACGGCCAAGAACAACGCGCCGTGCGCGGCGATGACGGCCGCTACCGCGTGAATACCCACCGCAATTTTTACTCCGTCAATCTCGAGTGGAAACCCGCGAAGAAGGCCCAGCCAAAAATAAGCAGTCGTGAGACTCAGCCAGAAATGTAAGACCTACCCTTCCCAGCCCCGCACGTAGTCGCACTGCGCCCGGGTCTGCGGGGAATACGGATGTCTAACAACTTTCGGCATCCCCTCACCATAGAGCTTCTGCACCATCGTTAAAGCCTCCTCCCCATCCATCCCTTGCTCGCGGAAATAGCAACCGATCGCCGTACCCGTCCGCCCGATCCCGCCCCAGCAATGCACATAGCAAACCCGCCCGGCTTCGTTCTCTGACTCGATCGCGTCCAAAACCGACCTCATCACCGCATCCGACTCCGGCACATCCATGTCTGGAACCGGAAACGACAGATGCTTCAGGTCCCTTCCCGCGTCAGGAAGAAGGTCGGCATAGGGCTCTAGGCGATCATGCTTCGTGGTCAGGTTAATGAAGGTCGTCACCCCTTTCCCGATCACGAAATCCAGTCGCTTCACCGCGAGCTCCGGCTCCCACGAAGACGGATACTCACCCGCGAAAAGCTTCCCTGGAACGACTTCGTAAAGCTGCACTTCTTCCGGGCTCATTTCATCAATTCCTCAATCTTCGGCTCCATCGCCTCAGCCCACATACCATAACCGAGCTCCCTTGGATGCAGACTGTCGGGCATGATCGACTTTGGAAGGGTTCCATCGTCATCGAGGAACACGTCGCTCATATCAAGCCAGTGAATCATCTCACCATCCGCCATCGGCTTGATGAGTTCGTTGATCCCTTCATTAATCTTTCTCATCTTCGCTTCAGGCTTTTCTGCACGAGGAAATACGGAAAGCAGCAAAATCTTTGCATCGGGCTTCCGGTCGCGTAGCAAATCAAGAATCAGGCGGATGCCATCTGCGGTCTTCTCGGGCGAATCCTGACGGTGTCCCGTGTTGTTGGTTCCAATCATTAGCACGAACAACTTTGGATCCACGTTTTGCAACTCACCGCTCATCAAACGCCACAGTACGTGCTCCGTTCGGTCTCCAGAATAGCCAAGATTGAGAGTCTTACGGTCCTTGTAGTATTTATCCCAAGTCGCCTTACCAGGCCCTTCGAATCCCTGCGTGATCGAGTCGCCGATGAACACCAGATCATAGCCGCCCTTCCGCGCCTCCTTCAGCTTGGCCGCATGACGCTCCTTCCACCACTTCTCTCCATTCCTGTTGGCAGGCGTCGTGGCTTCACTCATTCGATACTCGGAGCGCAACTTCTGATAGAGTGCCTTCATCTTCGCCAGCACCGAAGCATACTCCGGATCATCGTGAACGGATTTCATCTCCTGCGGATCTTTCTCCAAATCAAACAGGTTCCACTCGTCCGTTCCCGGAAACCGCATCAACTTGTGGCGCTCGTCCCTCACTCCATCATGCGCCGCTACTCGATGAGTCTGCTCGCCACTGTAGAAATAGTAGATTCCCTCGCGCCAATTCGCTGGCTTTTCACCTGAAGCCTTCAAGACCGGCAACAAGCTCCGACCTTGAATCGTCTTGGGAACTTCTACGCCAGCAATCTCAAGAAATGTCGGTGCATAGTCGATATTCTGAATGATCGTCCCAGATCGCGAACCCGGCTTCACCACACCCGGCCAGCGCACGAGAAATGGCATCGACAGACTTTCCTCGAACATCCAGCGCTTGTCATACCAACCGTGTTCACCGAGGTAAAACCCCTGGTCAGAGGAGTAAATCACGATCGTGTTCTCACGCAGACCGTTCTTATCAAGATACTCCAGCACCCGGCCGACATTTTCATCCACCGCCCGGATGCAGCGCAGGTAGTCCTTAATGTAGCGCTGATATTTCCAACTCGTGATCGCATCCTCCTTCAACTCCCCGGATTTTATCTTGGCAATCATTTCCTGATTACGAGGTTCATACGAGGCGTCCCAGAGCTTTTTCTGCTCATCATTCATCCTCATGTATTCTCCGTTCTTGATGCCCGATGCGAAGCTCTCGGGAAACAGGTTCTCCCCATGGAGTTTCATGTCGTGCCCCCAGTACATGTCGTTGGCAATCGACATCGCCTGCTTCTGCAATGTCTCGCTCCGGCCCGAGTAATCATCAAACAAGGTCGCCGGCTCAGGAATCGTCTGGCCCTCGAAAAGATCGTAGTGACGCGGAGCCGGACTCCAGTTGCGATGCGGCGCCTTGTGCTGGCACATCAGCAGGAACGGTTTGTCCTTGTCCCGCTTGTCAAGCCACTCAATCGCACGGTCCGTGATCAGATCCGTGCAATAGCCGGTGTAATGCTTCTTCGTCCCGTCCTGCTGAAGGAAGTCCGGATTGTAGTAATTCCCCTGCCCGGGGAGGATTTCCCAGTAGTCAAACCCCTGCGGATCCGAAACCAGATGCCACTTGCCGACGATCGCCGTCTGGTAACCCGACTTCTGCAACAGCTTTGGAAACGTCGTCTGACTCCCGTCAAAGGCCGAATTATTGTTATCCAGATAGCCATTCACGTGGCTGTGCTTGCCCGTCAGAATCGCCGCCCGCGACGGACCACAGATCGAATTGCTGCAATATGACCGTGTGAAAATCGCTCCTTCATCCGAAATTCGGTCGAGATTCGGAGTCGGCGCGATCTCCTTCAACGGTCCGCCATACGCTGAAATCGCATTCAGTGCATGGTCATCCGAGAAAATGAAGAGGATGTTCGGACGCTCGGCCGCGATCATCGTCGAACAAAATAGCCCAAGTAGCAGGAATTGACGCATGGGCATGATTACGCCCACCACCCACCCGCCTTACAAGGGAATCTGTCAGCAACTCACAACTGGTCTGCCACCGACCCGATCCGCAAGGGCCTGCCGATCGGTTCCGGAGAAGTCGAAAGCCCCCATCGGCCCGTCCTCGGCACGTGGTGGCGGCTGGATGGAAATGGAATCCTCCTGGTAGTGCCTGGCATGCGCGCCATCTCTGGGAACACTTCGCCTTCACCCGGGCCACTGCCGCTACTTATTGAATCCCTTGTGGTTCATGAATTCCCAAATGCGCCCCATCCAGGTATAGCTGCCGGTGCCCGGGGCGGCGCTCCGCTGGAAGCAGTGATCGCGTCCGGCAAGCGTGTGGAGATCGGACTGGATTCCCATCCGGCGAAGCTGCTCCCAGCATTTCACCGAATTCATGGCCGCCCAGCCGTCCGCGTCACCGTGGATGAAGATCATCGGACAAGTCGCAAGGTCGAAGGAAAACTCAGGGACGAGCGTCGCGTCGTCCTCGTTGCCGCCCTGAGCATTCGGGGATGCAGTGCCGTCCGTGAGCGCGTAAGCCGGATAAATCGCCACCGCCCACTGCACGTTGCATGGAATCTTATCACGCTCGTCGATTGGCCAATAGGATCGGCGTTGTGAGCTGGTGGCACCCATGAGCGTCAGGTGTCCGCCCGCCGAAGAGCCCATGATGCCGATGCGAGCAGGGTCGAGTCCTTTCGCGGCAGCCTCGCTGCGGACGATTCGGATGGAGCGCTGTAGATCCTGCCAGGCCGTTGTGTGTTTGGCCAGCCCGCCCTTCGGTCGCGGTGTGCGGTATTTCATCGTCACGACGGTCATGCCTTTTTCGTTCAGGTAGCGCCGCGCCGGCGCGACTTCGAAGTCGTCCGGGTTGTTGCCATTATAGGCGCCGCCTGAGTAGATGATCTGGATCGCCTTGGTCTTGCGCTCTTTCGGCATGTGCCACTCGATGTAGGGCAGGCACTGGTTCGTCTGCACATCCGGCATTTTACCCTCCGGCCAGACAGGCTCCTTGAGATATTCGCCACGCGCATCGTCGTTCGGATAGCGGGTCATCAGATCGATTTCCTCACCGAGGCGCCCGTCAAAATTCATCTGGCGGATGAACTCGGTGACACGCTCGAACCAGTGGTCATACGCGGCACCGTCCTCGCCCTTGTTCGAGTCGCCCATGAACCCGTGGGGGCGGTCCGCGAAAAGGTGAATCTCTGCTGGGATCTTCATCCGGCGGAGCTGGCGGTAGATCTGCGTGGAACCGTTAGGCGAATAGATGTCCGCGCCGCCGTGGAAGAGCGCCATTGGGCAGGTCTTCGCGTCGAACTTGAACACGTCCGAGAGCTTCACATCGATCGCGTCGCCTTCGCGCGTGTTGGGACCGGTGAGTCCGTCTGTAAGCGCGTAGGCGGTATAGACCGGCACTGCCCAGTTGATGTGGCAGGGAAGTTGGTCGAGAGCGTCGACCGGCCCATAAGCCGGCGTGAGCGCACTTGTTGCGAGCGAGACTGTCAGGTGCGAGCCGGCGGAGAACCCAAGCGCGCCGATCTTCTCCGGGTCGAAGCCGCGCTTCTTCGCATCGTTGCGGATCAGGCGGACGGCGCGTTGCCCGTCCTGCCACGCGCTCTGGTAAATCGGTAGCCCTTGTGGACGTGGCGTCCGGTAGGTGAGGGTTACGCAGACGAACCCGAGTCCGGTGAGCTCCTTTGCGACCCGGTCGATCCACACTCCGTCGCAGCAATTCTGATAGCCGCCACCGGAAATGAGCACCATGCATCCGCCGTTTTTTTCCGCTGGTGGCTCATACCAGTCGAGATGTGGCATCGTATGTTCTGCCGCCTTGAATCCCGGTGCTCTCACTTCCTGGGTAGTCGCCGCGATCTGTTGCGTCTGGAAATCCGGAATCCTTCCTTCCGGCCACAACGCAACCCGCTCCCCGGCGATTGCCGCAGCGGCGACCCACAACCAAGAACAAAGCATCAAGTATTTTTTCATCATATCGCCCGCCCAGCTTAGTTCATCCACCAATTGCCTGTCATCTTTTAATTCTTTGTCATCTTTTAATGCTCATCTCAGAAGTGTTCGGCATGTCAGGTGCTTTGCGTTGTTGCTGTCCCGAAGATTCCCGAATTTCGTAGGGTCGCCACCAAATCGAGCGCCCGAGACGGGCGGCTTGTCTTCGTTGCCGCCCCGCGC
>Ga0100401_1004359_pt1 | contig 10513 bp, 10 predicted proteins | sample CryGeymeta201525_FD_80421 | JGI IMG/M metagenome (GOLD analysis project Ga0100401, IMG submission 80421) | Groundwater microbial communities from Crystal Geyser aquifers in Utah, USA - Crystal Geyser metaG 2015-25 | ecosystem: Environmental > Aquatic > Deep subsurface > Groundwater | place: USA...
CTGACAATGCGGTTGAGCCAGGATGGCCGGCGGGGAGCGGGGGGGGCTCGGTGGTCCGATCAACGAGGGCGTCGGGTAGCTCCCGCTGGTCGCAACCCGACCTACGTATCGCGGATTGAGCTACGTATCGCGCAACCCGACTTACGTACTCTAACCGGCGTCGGCCGCTTTACCGCCCGCGGCTCAACGGCTCAGGTGAACATATTGATGGTGCAGTTCCGGGCGTGCTTCAGATAGTCCTCGGCGGCCTGGATCTCGACCCCTTCCATCAGTTCGTCGTCACTCAGCTTCATCATGTCCATGGTCATCCGGCAGGCCACCAGGCGGACTCCCTCGAGTTGCGCCACTTCCACCAGTTCTTCCAGCGTCGGGATGTTGGCCTCATCGATTTGCTTTTTCATCATCTTGCTCGCCATGGTGGCCATCCCGGGAATGGCGCCAAGCACACCGGGGGGAATGAACTTGGCCTTGGCGAAGCCGCCCTTGCGAACCAGGTTGATCCCCATGAAGGTGTAGAACACGGTGGCGTCCATGCCCAGGCGCCGGCTGTTGATGGCGAGGACCAGGGCCGGGTAGGCGCCGTCAATGCTGCCCCGACTGCAAATGAAGGTGCAGGATTGCCGCTTGGGCTTCGGTTCTGAACTGGTTGCGGTCATGGTTGGGTAAACCTCCTGTTGGCTATTGTGTTTCCTTGCTGGCATGGTGATCACAATGAGCGCGCCGGGCCCGCCGGGTCGTTGCTAGCGGCGCGGTGCGCGGTGCAACCGGGTTCCGCGGCTGCCGCAACGACCTCCGGCCGCCACCGGGTGCTAGGTTTCCGGTTCGACCGGGTCCGTCGGGCGGTGTTCGGCGTCGTTATCGCGCAGGCAGATGCAGTGAATGATTTCCACCACCTTGAGATTGGTGAGCGCGTAGTGGACCTGATTGCCGTCGCGGCGGGCATGCACCACCCCCTTGGCTTTCATCAGACCGAGCTGCTGCGACATGTAGGACTGGGTGGTGCCGATGGCCTGAAACAATTCACTTACGGTCCGTTCGCCGTTTTTCAGTTGATCGATGATCCGCAGGCGCACCGGGTGGGCCACCACGCGGAGGACCTCGGCGGCGTGCTGCAAGCGTTCGATAGCGATGGGCGCGGACGGTGCCGGGCTGTTGGGATCCATACAATCTCCATAGTTCAATATTCAAATATCCTAATGATCAAATCGTGTCAAATGAAAAAACGCGCTCACCGAAAAAAACTTCCACTGCCCAGCGTGAATAATCATTGGACACAGCCGCCGCCGCCCGCTTACATTGAACAGCGCGTCCCGGCACGGTGGGCGCCAACCAAGCCGGTCGTGGCCTGAACCCTACCGCACGGCGCGAAGGCCGGCGCGGTCATCCAAGCAACGAGAAAGGACAACGATGCGGATCACATGCCTGGGAGCAGCCGGTTGCGTGACCGGTTCCTGTTTTCTCGTGGACAATGGGGGAAAATACCTGGTGGATTGCGGCATGTTTCAGGGCGGCCGCAAGATGGAGGAAATGAATCACGCCGACTGGGGTTTCAATCCGGCCGATATCAAGGCGCTTTTTCTCACCCATGCCCACATCGATCACAGCGGCCGCATCCCCAAGCTGGTGAAAGACGGTTTTCGCGGTCCCATTTACACCACTCTCCCCACCGCCGAACTGTGCAAGATCCTGTTGCAGGATTCGGCCCACATTCAGGAAATGGAAGCGGGATGGCAAACGCGCAAGAACCGGCGGCGCGGCGGGGATGCCGTGGCCCCGCTCTACACGCAGGCGGACGCCGAGGCCTGTATCCCGTTGTTTCAGGTCATTTCCTCCAACGATGTCATCCAAATTTCGGACCAACTGCGGGTGTGCTTTCGCAATGCCGGCCACATCCTCGGCTCGGCTATCCTGGAAATCTGGGATCGCTCCGAAGGTGCCGAACGCAAGGTGGTTTTTTCCGGCGATCTCGGGCGCAGTGACCAGCTCATTGTGAAGGACCCGGAAAGCATCTTTACCGCCGATGCCCTGTTCATCGAATCCACTTATGGCAACCGGCTGCATCGGTCGTTCGCGGACAGCAAGAAGGAACTGCTGGAAGCCATCCAATACAGTTACAAACACGGGCAGAAGGTACTGATTCCGGCCTTCGCCGTCGAACGCACCCAGGAAATCCTCTATGTGCTGCGGGAATTCTTCCACGACCAGTTGATTCCCAAGCTGCCGGTCTATCTGGACAGTCCTCTGGCCATCGCCGCCACCGAGATCTTCCGCCGCATGGAGGAATTCTACGATCAGGACGCGCGCGCCCTGCTGGCCGCGGGGCAGCCTCCGTTCGAATTCCCCGGGTTGATCTATTCCCGGTCCAGCGAAGATTCCATCGCCATCAACGAATCCAAGGGCCCGGCCATCGTGATTGCCGGCAACGGCATGTGCACCGCCGGCCGGATCATGCACCATCTGAAGCACAATTTGTGGCGCCAGGGCTGTTCGCTGGTGATCGTGGGCTACCAGGCGGAAGGCTCGCTCGGCCGGCGCATCGTCAATGGCGCTAAACAGGTCAAGCTGTTCGGTGAAACCGTGGCGGTCCAGGCTCGAGTGTTCACCATCGGCGGCTTTTCCGCTCATGCCGACCAGGCGGAATTGCTCGAGTGGATGGGCCACTTTCAAAACCCCCTCATGCGGGTGCTGCTGGTGCACGGCGAAACCAAGGCGGCCCAGGACTTCGCCAACGTCATTCTAAAGCAGTTTCAGTTTCCAGTGAGCATCCCGCGGTTGGGTGAAGTGATTCGCCCCTTCGCGCACCTGCCGGAAGCGGCCGCGGCGGCCGCGGCGCCCGACCTGGCGGCCCTGCTGACGGCGATTGAAGCGCGCCTGCTGGCGGTTCGGGAGCGGCAGGCGGCGGCCGGAGTGGCCGAAGCCGATGCGGTCCTGCTGGCGGTCCGGCTCCAGATCGTGGAACAGCAGTTGAAAGCGATCGAACAACGCCTGAACGGGAACGCTGTCGCCTGATGCACCGGCCGCCGACCGGAGAGGCTTCTCAAGCCGGCGTGGCGATACCGGGCCGACGGCATTCGGCCGGGTCGGGACTTCGATTCGGCCCGATCGAGGGGAATGGGTCGCGAATGGCGGCCGAGGGAGCTTCTGATGACCGGTGGAAAAACCACTCTCCTGCACAGTAACGAAGACCTGGATCGCCTCATGGCGGAGCACGACCGGCACCGCCTCGATCAGCTCCTGGCGGAGGCGCTTACCGCCTATCCGCCGGGACAGGCCGAGCGCATGCGCCAACGCCTGCCGGCGATCATCGAGCTGCGCCGGTTCGAACATGGCGGGGAATTCGTGGCGGTGTTCATGAACGGTGAATGGTTGCCCCTGGACCGAGCGCTGGCGGCGCTCGCCCAGGCCGCCGTCGAGGAGGATGGGAAATCCCGCCCGGCAGCGGAGTCGTGAGGCGGTTGAGCCGGGAAGCGGCCGCCACCGGGCAAGTGCTCATGCCCGTTCGCTCGAGGCCAGTTCCACCCAGTGCAGCGCGGCCGTTTGGCGGTCGAATTCGGCATCGTTCAGGGCTTCCAGCGGACCGTCGGGCGCGAACCGAAGGGTCGAGCGGGTGGCGGGGTGGAACACCTTGCCGGCGTTCACTTTCGGTTGGTGCAGCCGGTATCTGAAGCCGGGGCCAAAGTCCAGCAGCAGATCGCAGTGCTCTTCATCTTCCATGAGTTCCACCACCAGCGCGTTGCGCACCAGCGCCTTGCCCTGCATCTGCCGGGTGCCGAGGCCGTCGTTGAAGACTTCAACCACGGTCTCGGCGAGGGCCACGGCGCGCTGGTTCGGGGTCACCAGCAGCGCGCTTTCCACCAGGTAACTGCCTTCCTTGAACGGGATTATCTGCCGCACCTGAGTCTCCTAATTCGGCAACGTTGGTTTGCTCACCTCGCCGGGCGCCGTATTGGCCCGCTGGGTCCTATCCGTCTTTTCGGTCCCGACCAGCGCCCCTACCGCGGTCCCGGCGGCAGGATTCGCCCCTACCGGGCTGCCCCCGCGGGACCTTTTTGGCTGCCGGGGCGGCGCTGATTGTCCACAGCATAAGCCGCCGCGCCCGTTTGAGCAACCCCGAGCCGCCGTCCGCCTCGGCCAAAAGCTGTCGCACCCAGCGCGCGAGCGCGGCTAGAGCGGCTTCCCCGGTTGTTGAAAAAGCCGGATTGTGCTACAGCGAAGCGGTTTTTAGTCGTTTTCACACAACCGCAAAACCGGGGAGAACACCGTGTATTCCAGGGAACTGGATCAGCTTTTGGGCCGGATCAAGGAAAAATATCAGGTTTCGACGGTACCGCTGAGAATCGGCGATAAGTGGCTCAAGGTGTTGCAGTTGGACGATTTCGTCGCTTACCTGGAAACCATCGTGGCCGCCGACACCCTGGAATTTCGCGACCTTCCTTACTGGGCCAAGGTCTGGGAAACCAGCTTTGTGCTGGCCTATTTCATCGGTCGGCAGCCGGTCACGTTCGGCCGCCGCTGGCTGGAAATCGGCGCCGGCCTTGGGATCGTGGGCGTCTATGCGGCGCTCCGCGGCCATCAGGTGACCATCACCGACATCCACCCGGACGCCCTCCTGTTCGCCCGCGCCAACGCCCTGTTGAACGGCTGCCCCGGGGTTAAGGTACATGCCCTCGACTGGGCGGCGCCCGATCCGAGCGACCGCTACGAAGTGATCTTCGGTTCCGAGGTGGTCTACGAACGCGAAACCTATCCGATCCTGGTGAACTTCCTGGATCAAACCCTGGCCCCCGACGGCCAGGTGTTTCTCGCCAAGAACGCCGGTCTGCACACCCCCAAGTTTTTCGTGGAACTGACCAAGCGCTTCAAGTTCAAGCAAAAAGCAGTGCCGCTTCAGGGCGGAGACGACGGCGAGTCGGTCCTGCTTTACGCCATCCGCCGCAAGGACGATGCCTGACCGACGGCCCCGAGGGCTTATGGTGAAAGCGCTCGAAGTTGGATGAAGGTACAACATAGATCCTATATGACCTATAGGTCGTATGAGACCTATAGGACTTATAAAACAGACAAAACCCGTCGCCCCCCGGCACCCCGTTGTACCCGTTAGCCGCCGCCGTGGTGCCGGCTGATTCATCTGGTTCAGGTGTTTGTTGCTCCGGCCTTGGTCGCCGCCGTGCGCTCCCGGCGCAACCGGGTGGCGGTGAGGTGGGCCAGCCGCAGCGGTTCAGGGATGCGGAAGCGGCCGCGGCAGGCGGCGATGAGTTCCCGGGAGCTGTCCACGTCGGCCAGGTGGCCGGGTGAAATATAAATCGGTTTGACCCCGCTGCGGGAACAGAACACGCTCCCCACGGTGAGCCCGTTCAGCTTGAGTGGCCGGTGGTTTCCGCGCTCCCAGACGAACGGTTCATGGTCGCCGCACAAGCGGCTCTTGGCACAGCCCACCGTGGGCAGTTCCAGCACCACTCCGAGATGGCAGGCCAGGCCGAACCGGCGCGGGTGAGCGAGCCCCTGGGCATCGCAGAGAAACACCTGGGGCGGGTTCTGGATCTGCCGATAGGCGGCGAGCAGCGCGGGTAGTTCGCGAAAGCTTAGCAGCCCGGGCACGTAAGGGAACCTGGCCGGCTGCCGCACCGCGATGGTTTCCAGGGGCTCCAATTCGGGCCAGCTGAAGGTGAGAACCACCGCGATCAGTTCATCGGTGGCCCGAAGATAGGCCAGATCGGCCGCTCCCAATACCCTGAAGCGCCACGGCAGCGGTTGCAGAACCACCCGGGCCGCCAGTTCCCGCTGCAGCTGCACGGCTTCCTTGGGGCTGAGGGCGGTCGGCGGCGGCGATCCTGCGGCGTCGGCCTCGACCACGCCGACCGCTGGTCGCCAATTTTCGCCCTGCCGCCGTTGCTCTTGGGCATCCCCTCGGTCGGAGCCGCGATGATGGGAAAGATCATCGCTCAAGTTCACCCCTTTCAAGCCCCCAATCGCTCTCGCTCTCGGTATCGGTATCGCAATCGGTGTCGCCCCCCACCGGCTCACGCGCATCGGGAAAATCCACAGGACCGGCACACCATGCAGCCGCCTTCGTGTTCCACCGCGGAGCCGCAGTCCGGGCAGGCGCCCATTTCGCTCCCCACCGTGGTGACATGAGCGTTGGCGTGGCGGTTCAAGGTCTTGGCGATGGCGTCGGTGCACGACACCACCTGTTCGCCGTTTTGCCAGATCGGCGATGGGCAGCGGATCCCCATAAGCTGGCGGATAATGGCTTCGATCTTGACCCCCGCGCGCAGCGCCAGGGAAATCAGTCGGGCCGTCGCTTCTATTTGCGAACTGGCGCAGCCGCCGGCTTTGCCCATCTGGGCGAACACTTCGCAGAACCCGTAATCGTCGCGGTTCAGCGTCACATACATGTTGCCGCAGCCGGTGTTGGCCTTTTCCGTGATCCCCACCGTTCGGTCCGGGCGCGGTCTGGGTTCCACCTGGGGGTATTGGGGTTTCTTCTGGATATTGAGCACCTGGGTTTCGCGGCTACCGTCGCGATAGATGGTGAGGCCCTTGCAACCCAGCCGATAAGCCATCAGGTAAGCGTTGGCCACGTCTTCGGCGGTGGCCGAATGGGGGAAGTTGATGGTTTTGCTGATCGCGTTGTCGGTGTGGTGCTGAAACGCCGCCTGGATCCGAATGTGCCATTCGGGATCGACGTCGTGGGCCACCACGAACACCCGTCGCACTTCATCCGGCAGTTCCTTAAACGAAGCGATGGAGCCCTTTTCGGCCACCCGCTTCATCAGTTCTTCCGAATAAAATCCCTGCGCCTCGGCGGTCTTGCGGAACAGGGGATGCACTTCCAGCAGTTCCTGGTTGTCCAGGACCTTGCGAATGAAGGAAATGGCGAAAACCGGTTCAACCCCGCTGGAACAGTTGGCGATGATGCTGATGGTGCCGGTGGGCGCGATGGTGGTGGTGGTGGCGTTGCGCATGTAAGGGCCACTGCCGCCGTTGGCCGGGTCATGGACGGAACCGACGAAGGCCGGGAAGTTGCCGCGCTGTTTGCCGAGTTCCGCCGAAGCCGCCTTCGATTCCTGCTGGATGAAGGCCATCACCGCTTCGGCCGTGGTCACCGCCGCTTCCGAATTGTACGCAACGCCGGTGGCGATCAGCAGATCGGCGAAGCCCATGACCCCCAGGCCGATTTTGCGGTTGGCCAGGGTCTGTTCCTTGATCCGGGTGAGCGGGTAGCGGTTCTTTTCGATCACGTTGTCGAGAAAATGCACGGCGTCCCAGACCACCCGTTTGAGGTGATCGTAATCGATCCGATCGCCCGCCACCATGTTGGCCAGATTGATCGAACCCAGGTTGCAGGATTCATAGGGCAGCAGCGGCTGTTCGCCGCAGGGGTTGGTGCTTTCGATCTCACCCAGATGCGGGGTCGGGTTGCCGCGGTTGATGGTGTCGAGAAAGATCACCCCCGGTTCCCCGTTTTTCCAGGCCGACTGCACGATCCGGTTGAACACCCGGCGCGCCGGCAGGTTCGATGAGCGCTGCCGGTTCCTGGGGTTGATCAGCTCATAGTCGCCGTCGTTTTCCACGGCCCGCATGAAGGCGTCGGTGAGGGCCACCGAAATGTTGAAGTTGGTGAGGCGATCGTTGTCCGTTTTGCAGGTGATGAAACGTTCGATGTCCGGATGATCCACCCGCAGAATGCCCATGTTGGCGCCGCGCCGGGTGCCGCCCTGCTTGATGGTTTCGGTGGCGGTGTCGAACACGGTCATGAACGATACCGGGCCGCTGGCCACGCCCTGAGTGGACAGCACCTGATCGCTTTCCGGCCGAATCCGGGAAAAGGCAAAACCAGTGCCGCCGCCGCTTTTGTGAATCATGGCCGCGTGCTTGATCGCTTCGAAGATGCTTTCGATCGAATCTTCCACCGGCAGCACGAAGCAGGCCGAAAGCTGCCCCAGCCGCCGCCCGGCGTTCATGAGCGTCGGCGAGTTGGGGACAAAATCGAGCGAAGCCATCAGCCGGTAAAACTTGATCGCCGTCGCTTCGGCCCGCTCCGGGCCGTCGTGGGCGAGATCCCCGTCGGCGATGGTCTTGGCCACCCGCCAGAACATCTCTTCCGGCGTTTCCAACGGTTCGCCCTGGTCGTTTTTCCGCAGATAGCGCTTCTTCAAAACGAGCCGAGCGTTGGCACTCAACACCAGTTCCGGTAATTGACGTTCTTTCATGACGCTCCAAATGGTCACCGGCGCATCGCCCGGCGTTGGGGATGCGGTCGCGGGGTCCGGTTGATCGATTTCGAGTTGCACGGGCGCACGCTTGCCTTCGTCGGTCATGTTCTATCTATCCTTTTGTCGATGTCTTGCAAAGATTTTGGAACCCCTGCCCGGAAGGCAACGGGATGCGGGTGCCGCGCTCGGCTCCCGGTTCGGTCGCGCACAAGGTCCATTGCTACTCCAACTGGAGGCGAAAAGGAAGTCTCATTATGGATCGGAAAACAATGTAAATACTAGATGTTACACTTAACCTCCGAATTTCTAACCGGAAAAAAATCGCCGCGCCGGAGTGCCGAACGCCAACGGGAGCGCTTGATTTTTGCCCCGTTCCGAGCATACAAAGAGGCGCCGCAGCGGCCGCTGTTGGATGCAGCGTCCGAATGCCGGATCAGCCCTGCCAACACCCGTGGGAGAACTTCAAGCATGTTGATGGATACCCATGCTCACCTGGATTTTCCGGAATTCGCCGGCCGCCTCGATGAAGTCCTGGAGCGCGCCGCGGCCGCTCAGGTTAGCGAAGTGATCAGTATCGGGATCGATTTCGAAACCAGCCGCCAGGCGGTGGCCATCGCTTCCCGCACCGCCAACGTGTGGGCGACGGTGGGGCTGCACCCGCTCGGTGCCTGTCGGCTCGATGCCGGTGCGCTGGCTCAATGGCGGCGCCTGGCCGGGGCCGAGCGGGTGGTGGCGATCGGCGAAGTGGGCCTCGATTACTACCGGGACCGTCAGCCTCGGGATATCCAGCGCGCATGCCTCCGGAGCCAACTGGATCTGGCGGTCGAGTTGGACCTGCCGGTGGTGTTTCACATCCGCGACGCCCATCCGGATTTCCTGGCCCTGGCCTCCGACTATGCCGATCGCCTGCCGCCCAGCGTGCTCCATTGCTTTTCCGGCGATTGGGCGACGGCCGAACGCTGCCTCGAATTCGGCTGGTTCTTGTCGGTGCCCGGGGTGGTCACCTTCACCAAGGCGGAAGTGCTCCAGGACGTGGTGCGCAGGGCGCCGCTGGACCGCCTGCTGCTGGAAACCGATGCGCCCTTTCTGGCCCCGGTGCCCTATCGGGGGAAACCCAACGAACCGGCCTATCTCCGCTACACCGCCTTGAAGGTGGCACAACTGCGCGGCCTGGACCTGGACGCTCTGGCCCGGGCGACTACGGCCAACGCGCACCGGGTTTTCCGCATCGCCGCCGAACCAGGGTCGGTGCCGCCGGTGACGGCGGGGGAGGGCGGCGGCGATGTCCGCGCCTGAGCTGCCGGGAATGAAAATCCGCTGGTGAGGATGAAATCCTTCAACTCTGCTGGGCTTGTTCCCGGGAGCGCGGGCATCCTGCCCGCCTTTCGCGGGGCGGTGCCAGGGTTGCGCGCCGGGAGGCGACACCGATGACCCAGCCCGAGTTCACCGCCGCTACGCCCCGACCCAGGGTGCCGCTGTTCGTCACCCTGGAGCCCTTCATTCTGGCTTCCGCCTCGCCGCGCCGGCGCGATCTCCTGGCCGCCCTGGGCCTGGTTTTCGAAGTGGTGGTGAGCGGGGTGACGGAAACGCAGCTTGCCGGTTCTCCCGCCGACAAGGTGAGCCGTTGGGCCCAGGCCAAGGCGGAAGCGGTGGCCAGGCGCCATCCCGAGCGCTGGGTGCTGGCGGCGGACACCATCGTGGTGCTGGGCGAGACCATTTTCGGCAAACCGCGCCATCCCGACGAGGCTCGCGCTACCCTGCACCAGCTCGGCGGCCGCACCCACCAGGTGATCAGCGCCGTCTGCCTCGCCCACCGCGGCCGCGGCCATCTGCGGGTAAAGACGGTGCGGACCGAAGTCCGCTTCAAGCAACTGGCGGCGGCGGAAATCGATGCCTACGTGGCCACCGGAGAGCCGCTCGACAAGGCTGGTTCCTATGGCATTCAGGGGCAGGGAGCGGTTCTGGTGGAATCGATTCACGGTTCCTACACCAACGTGGTCGGCCTGCCGCTGGCGGAAACCGTCGGCTGGCTGGCGCACCAGGGTCTGATCGCGCCCGGTTCGCCGGGTTCCAATGGCTGATCGGATGTTTGAAATGGGAAGAAGGGGAACAGGATGGAAAGCATCGCGCTGAATCTCAGTCGGGTGCGGCAGCGGATCCGCACCAGTTGCCTGCGCTGCGGTCGCGATCCGGCTTCGGTCGGCCTGATCGCGGTGAGCAAAACGGTGGGCCCGGAGCGGGTGCGGGCGGCGGTAGCGGCCGGGGTCCGCATGCTCGGGGAAAACTATATTCAGGAA
>Ga0100401_1004362_pt1 | contig 10510 bp, 7 predicted proteins | sample CryGeymeta201525_FD_80421 | JGI IMG/M metagenome (GOLD analysis project Ga0100401, IMG submission 80421) | Groundwater microbial communities from Crystal Geyser aquifers in Utah, USA - Crystal Geyser metaG 2015-25 | ecosystem: Environmental > Aquatic > Deep subsurface > Groundwater | place: USA...
ACGAACACCAGCCCGTCCGCGGCCACCAGCCCGCGCACCGCGCGCAGCGCCGCCTTGGGGTCTTCGAGATGTTCGAGGATCTCGCTCAGCACCACCAGGTCATAGGTCTCGTGGCCCGGTTCGATCTCCAGGATGTCGCGCACGCCAAGCGTCGCGTCGCGCACCCCCAGCAGCGACAGCGCGTGGCGCGTCTGGTCGATCGACACCGCCGAGAGATCCCAGGCGGTGGCCTGCGTCAGGCCGAAATCGCGCAGCGCGAGATAGAGCATCAGCCCGTGGCCCGGCCCGACCTCCAGAAGCCGCCCGCCCGCGCGCAGGTGGCGCGGGGTTTCGCGAAAATAGAAATCGCAGGACCGGGCGTGGTTCGACCACAGCACCTGGCTGAACAAGAGCCCGTCCACGTATTTTGCCATGTAGTCGGCGTTGGAATAGACCTCGGCATCGGCCTCGGCGAAGGTCGACAGCCGGTAGCCGCCGGTGCGGTGGAAATGGATCTCCTCCTCGCGCAGCCGGTCGCAGGTCCAGCGGTAATGGCGCGCGATCTCGTCCAGCCGGTCGCCGGCCAGGATCACCGCCGCGTCGGCCAGGAGCGCCGTGGTCTCCAGCGCCGCCGCACCGCGGCCCGCAAGGCTGCGGGCCATGTATTTCTCGTGCGCGGGCCAGGCCTTCAGCACGGCCTCGGCGATGCGCGCCACCGCCGGATAGGGCGCCACGATATCGGCCAGCGACGCGGCCGAAGACGGGCCAGAAGACGGGCCAGAAGACGGGCCGGAAGACGGGCCAGAAAACGGGGCGGCGGGGGAGGTGGCTGTCATGATGCGGTCTCTCTCTGGGCGGCGCGTCCGGTCGGTGCGGGCGCGGCGGGCGTGCGCACCGCCATGGGCAGATCGGGGGCGGTGTAGCGGTCGAGATCCAGCACCCAGCGCGTGCCGCCCGCCACGCCGTCCGGGCCGTCCACCGCGCCTGCGGGCGCGAAGCCCAGCGTCTCGAAATGCCCGGCCACCATCGCGTTCTTGGGGCTGGGCAGGTAATGCCCCACCAGCCGCGCCACCCCTTCGGCGCGCGCGGCGGCGGCGACATGGGCCAGCACGGCCTCTTCCACCCGGCGTTTGAGCACCCGGCACGACATCAGCCAGGTGTCGCAGACCCATTCGACCGCGCCCTTGCGGAAGATCACCACGGAAATCATGCCGTTGTCGCCGAACCGGTCCGCCAGCCGCACCTGCAGCGTTGCGATGCCCGGGTCGGTCTCCAGCGCGGCGATCTCGGCCTCGGAATAGCGCCGTGTCGTCAGGTTGAACTGGTTGGACTTGTTGACAAGCTGCGCGATCCGGGTGCGCCCGACCGCGTCGAAGGGGGCGATGCTGCACACCATGTCGAGCGAGCGCAGATAGTCGTCGTAATTGCCGATGGTGTCCAGCGCCACGGCCCGCTGGGCGTTGGCGCGGTACTGCGCGGCGCGCTGCGCGTCGTCCGCCGACAGGCCCAGCGTTTCGAAATACCCGCCATGGGCCAGCATCGCGGGGTAGAGGACCGGATCGTCGCCCACCTCGGGCACGGCGACCTGCGGCAGTTCCTGGCGCACGCGCGCGCGTTCGGCCGGGTTGTCGTCGAGAAACACCAGCGCGTCCACGCCGATGTTCAGCACCTTGGCGATATGGGCGAGGTTGGAGGCCTTGTCGGTCCAGTTCGCCACGAAGACCGCGACATCATCGAGCCGCAGGGCCATGTCGGGGTGGCTCTCGAAGGGCAGCTTCGCGTTGCCTTCGTCGTTCTTGGAACAGACCGCCAGCACCACGCCGCGCGCCTTCAGCGACAGCGCGTATTGCTGGATGGCGAGAAACGCCTCGCCTTCGGGGGAGCCCTGCCCGATCGCGATCCCGTCGAGCCCGTCATCGCCGATCACCCCGCCCCAGCAGGTATTGTCGAGATCGAGGACAAGGCACTTGCCCGACCGCCCCTTCAGCGCCTTCAGCAGATGGGCGAATTTCTCGGCATAGAGCGGCACGAAATCCAGGGCGAAGGGCACCTTGGCCCGATGCCAGAGCCCCGCATCGAACCACGCGGCACGGCCCACCAGCCCCGCCAGCGCATCGACGTCGAACAGGATCGCCGCCGTGTCGGCGGCCATGTCCGCCAGCGCGCGGTTGAACGCCTGCGCTTGCGCTGTGGGCGATCCGGGCGCGCGGGCGTCATAGCTGCCGCACCACGGGTCCGCGGGCACGGGCAGGGTCTGCACGATCACCGTGCGGATGCCCGCGCCCTGCAGCCCGTCGATCATGCCGCGGACCTGCGCCACGGCGCCGGCCACGCGGGCGGCCGCGTCCTCCGGGTCCATCAGCGCCCGGTCGAGCCCGAGGCTCGCGGCGCTTTCGGCCAGCAGGGCCGCGTCGGGGGCAAACCGGCGCAGGCCGCTGTCCGGATCCATGATCTCGGCCATGCCCTGGCCATAGGCGGGCACGTGGGTGTCGAGCAGCACACCGTGGCGCAGCGCGCTGGCGCGGAGCGCGGGGGCGATGTAGTCGGCGGTGCCCTGCACCAGCAGGGCCAGCGTCATGGGGACCAACTGCGGCCCGGACAGGCGATGGGTGATCCTTCCCACCACCCGGTCGAGCCGGATCAGCGCGTCCACATCCAGATCATGCGCGGCCAGTGCCACGACCGCGGCGGCGTCCACCGGGGCGTCAGCAGCCCCCAGCGCCTTCACCGCCGCGCGGAACCCCGCATCGGGGCGGACCAGCCAGGGCAGATGCCCGCGTGCGATCTCGATCATAACCCATGCTCCACTCAACACGACACGCGCGACGGGCCATGGCGGTCAGGCGGCCACCTTGGTCTCGATCAGGTCGACGATGTCCTTCACCCGCTGCATGCCCGCGATTTCGGTATTCGTGAACCTTATGCCGTATTTTCGTTCGATCGCGACGATCAGGCGGACATGGCTGAGGCTGTCCCACTCCTCGATGTCGTCGGCGGTGGTGTCGTCGTGCAGCGCGACATCCTCGACATCCATCACGTCTTCGACAATTTCGGTCAAATCCTGAAAAATATCGTTTCTTTTCATGTCTATCCCCAGAATCTGACTCGCAAAGCGACACTTTCGCCTGTCTACCATCCTTCGCTTGTCGCGCCAATAGGACCCGTATTCCGATCCCGCCGCCGCGGTCGGGCGTGACGCGGACCGGGCGGCGATCAGGCCGTGGAGCCGCCGTCGACCGTGACGATGGTGCCCGATACGTGCGCGCCATCCGGACCCAGCAGGTACATGACGGCGCCCGCCGCATCCTCGGGCCGCGCCAGTCCCAGCGGTGCGCGGCGCCGGATCTGGGCCATCTTGTGCGGATCGATGCCTTGCGTCATCTCGGTTTCCATGTAGCCCGGCGCCACGCAATTCACGGTGATGCCGCGCTTGCCCAGCTCGCGCGAGAGCGACAGGGTAAGCCCCTCCAGCCCGGCCTTGGAGGCGGCATAGGCCGCCAGCCCGTGAAAGCCGGTGGACGCGATGATCGACGAGATGTTGACGATCCGCCCCGTGCGCGCGCCCAGCATGGACCGCGAGGCATATTTGCACAGGGTGATCGGCGCTTCCAGGTTCACGCGCAGCACGCGCGCGATGTCGCTGGCATGCTGGGTGGCCAGCACCCCGTCGAGCCCCATGGCGGCATTGTTGACCAGGCCGTAGATCGGCCCGTGCCGCGCGGTGATGGCGGTCACGATCCCCGGCACGGCATCGATGTCCGCGGCATCGAAGGGGATGTGTTCCACCCGGTCGGGTGCCGCGTCGATCAGGCCCTGCAGCCCGTCGCCCACCGACCGCGACATCGCCACCAGCCGCCAGGCCGGATCGGCCGCCAGCCGCCGGGCCACGGCCAGGCCGAGCCCCCTGGACGCACCGGTGAGCAGGACGGTTTTCAGGGCGGGGGCCGGGGCGGTATCGGGCATGGCTCTGGGAGGTCCTTTCAGGTGCGGGTCAGGGGCCGGTCAGGTGCGGGTGATCTTGCCCGCCGCGGTCATCGGCAGCGTGTCGGCGAAATGGATGCGGACCGGCACGGCCTCGCGTTCGAGCGTGGCGCGGCATCGGGCCAGGATCGCGTCGCGCAGCGCGCCCGTGTCGGCATCGGCATCGGCCGGGACCACGGTCGCCATCAGCAGCGCGCCGGTGATCGGGCTGGATTTCGCGCTGACCGCGGCCAGCCCGACGCCGGGCACTGCGGCGATGATGCGTTCCACCCGTTCCGGCCAGACCTTGACGCCGCCCACGTTCACCACGCCGCTGTCGCGGCCCAGGAACAGCGCGCGGTCCGGCGTGATCTCGATCCGGTCGCCGGTCAGCACATGGCCGTCTGCATCGACCGCGATGTCCTGCCCGCCCAGGTAGCGCACCTGCCACCCGTCGGGCGGGCGCAGCCACAAGAGCCCGTCCTTGTTCCGCACCCCGACCCCGCCCGGCGGGTGGTCGAGAAACGCAAGCGGAAATCCGGCGCGCCGGTCGTTGACGGCAAAGCCCACCCCGGCCTCGGTCGAGGCATAGATATGGGTAAGCCCGAAGGGGCCGCGCGCGCATGTGCGGGCCGTGGGCCGCAGGTCGTCGCGCGCGGGCCCGGCATCAGGACGCCGCGCCGATCAGCCCCATGCTTTCGAGCTTCAGCAGAACCTGCTGGGCGCAGTAATCGACCTCCGTGCCTTCGGTGTCGAGCCGCAGTTCCGGGGTTTCGGGCATGTCGTAGGGGTCAGAGATCCCGGTGAATTCCTTGATCTTACCCGCGCGCGCCAGCTTGTAGAGCCCCTTGCGGTCGCGCCGTTCGCATTCCTCGATCGCGGTCGCCACGTGGACCTCCACGAAGGCGCCGTAGCTTTCCACCATCTCGCGCACCTGCGCGCGGGTCGCGGCATAGGGGGCGATGGGCGCGCAGATGGCGATGCCGCCGTTCTTGGTGATTTCCGAGGCGACATAGCCGATGCGGCGGATGTTGATGTCGCGGTGTTCCTTGGAGAACCCCAGTTCCGAGCTGAGATGCTTGCGCACCACGTCGCCGTCCAGCAGCGTCACGGGCCGTCCGCCCATCTCCATCAGCTTGACCATCAGCGCGTTGGCGATGGTGGATTTGCCCGACCCGGAAAAGCCCGTGAAAAACACGGTGAAGCCTTGGCTTGCGCGCGGCGGCGCGGTGCGGCGCAATTCCTTCACTACGGCGGGGAAGGAGAACCAGTCGGGGATCTCGAGCCCCTCGCGCAGGCGGCGGCGCAGTTCCGTGCCCGAGATGTTCAGGACGGTCACGCCCTCTTCGATCTCGTCGGCGGGTTCGTACTGCGCGCGCTCCTGCACATAGACCATGTGCTTGAACGGCACCATCTCGACACCGATCTCGGCCTCGTGCGCGCGGAACAGGTCCTGCGCATCGTAGGGGCCGTAGAAATCGTCACCGGCCGAATTCTTGCCCGGGCCCGCGTGGTCGCGGCCGACGATGAAATGGGTCACGCCGTGGTTGCGGCGGATCAGCCCGTGCCAGACGGCTTCGCGCGGACCGGCCATGCGCATGGCGAGGTTGAGCAGCGACATCGTGGTGGTCGCCGCCGGGTACTGGTCGAGCACGGCCTCGTAGCAGCGCACGCGGGTGAAATGGTCCACATCGCCCGGTTTGGTCAGGCCCACGACCGGGTGGATCAAGAGGTTCGCCTGCGCTTCGCGGGCGGCGCGGAAGGTCAGTTCCTGGTGCGCGCGGTGCAGCGGGTTGCGGGTCTGGAAGGCGACGACCTTGCGCCAGCCGAGCTTGCGGAAATAGGCGCGCAGCTCGTTGGGGGTGTCGCGCCGGCCGCGGAAATCGTAATGCACCGGCGCCTGCAGCCCCGTGACCGGGCCGCCCAGATAGACCGGGCCCGCGGTCCGGTGCAGATAGGCCACCGACGGGTGCGCCATGTCGTCGGCGCCGAACACGCACGCGGCCTCGCGCGCCTTGTCGGGGGACCACTTGTCGGTGACGTGCATCACCGCGAGGATCACGCCCTCGGGGTCGCGCAGGGCGATGTCGGTGCCCGGGTGCAGCGCGTCGGCGAATTGCTCGGACACGTCGAGCGTGATCGGCATCGGCCAGAGCGTGCCGTTGGCGAGGCGCATGTTTTCGACCACGCCGTCGTAATCGGCCTGCCCCAGGAACCCCTTGAGCGGGTTGAAGCCGCCGTTCATCAGCAGTTCCAGGTCGCACATCTGGCGCGCGGTGAGGTCCCAGCTGGGCATCTCGCCCGCCTCGACCTTCAGCTTCTGGGCGCTGTCATACGAGACGTAGAGTTCGGGGATCGGGGCGTGCGGGGACTGGGACATGGAGAACGCTTTCAACGGATAAGGTCGCGCCGCTCTTAGCAACACGGCCCATCCGCGGCCAAGCGGCAAAAGGATACATGCTTGCCGCGTGTCCCTCGGGTCACGCTGCGGCGGCGCGCGACCTGCCCGAACCGCGCGCCGCGCGGGGGGCGGACCTGTGTCCGCCCGGCCCGGATGGCGGGATCAGGCGATGTCGTAGAAATCGAACATGTCCACGCCGGAGGCATGGACCAGCGGGATGGCGGGGTCCTGGACCGGGTCCCAGGGGGCCGCCCCGGCCCCCGCCCCGCTGTCCAGCACGATATCGGCGAAGGTGCTGTCGGCGCCCACCCATTCGTCGTCGTCCATGGCGAAGACCATTCGGTCGAAGCTGCCGGTGAAATGCGTCCCCACTGCGATCTCCATCGTGGCGGGGCCGGAGCCGGGCATATAGGCCCAGGCCGCGTCCTGCAGCCCCCAGGACTGGGTGCCCGCCAGTTGGAAGGTCGTGTTCTTCGACAGATTGTCGCCATTGGTGAAACCGATCCCGTGGATCTCGCCCAGCACGGCGGCGTCGAAGGTGAAGCGCAGCACCGTGTCGGCGGCGATGGTGAAATCGCCCAGCACGGCGGCCCAGCCGTTGTCGGTCAGCGTCACCGCCGTGCTGTCGGCGTTCGGCGTCAGGGTCGCCACGCCCTGCTTGCGGGCCGCGAGATCCACAAGATCATGGGCGACCCCGTCCACCATAAGCTGCGTGGCTGCCGGATCCGCGGGCGGGTCGACCACCACGTCGACCCCATCCAGCGCCAGGGTGATGTCGTCGAAGGTGATGAAATCGATATTGACCAGTGTGTCGGTGCCGGTCGCCGCACCCGTGATGCGCCCCATGCCCAGGTCGATCGTGTAGTCGGTGGACTGTCCGTCATAGATCACGGTGTTCACGCCCGCCCCGCCATCCAGCACGTTATCCGCGGCATTGCCGATCAGGATGTCGTCCCCGGACCCGGTGGTCAGGTTCTCGATCAGCGACCGGGTATCGTCCGCGTGCAGCAGCGACATGTAGATGTTGAAGCCGGCATGCACGCCGCTGGCCAGACGCGCGGCCTGGAACGTGCCGCCCGTGTCGAATTCGATGCCGCGGCCCGGGTTCAGGTCGGCATGCATGCTGGTGGTGTAGTTCGACAGGTCGATATGGTCGGTCCCGTCGCCGTCCCAGATGGTGCGGAACACCCGGTTGGCCCCCGGCACGCCCTGCGACACGCCATCGACGAAGAATTCGCCCGTGGTCGTGCTGACCGTGTAGGTCGTGTCGCCGCTTCGCGTGCCGTAATCCGCCCCGTAAATCTTCTGGATCATGGCGATGTCGAGCATCATGGGCGATTGCGGATAGCCCCATGTCTCGATCGTGTAGCCGCCGATCGGCCCGGCCGGGTAGGAGCGGTAGGACATGATCGTGAACTCGACCCCGTCATAGGCGGGATCGAGCACCGCCGCGCCGCCGCCCGACACCTGGTGGGGATGCTTGAGCCCCAGCGCATGGCCGATCTCGTGCATCCCCGTGGCATAGGCGTAGCTGCCGATGATCGGCGCGGCGGGCTTCGCCAGCGCGTCGAGGAACCACTGGCCCGTGTTGAACCAGATGTCGCCATTGACCCTCTGGCTGCCGGGGTAATAGGCCCAGGCCGTGGAGGGCGCGCCCGCGGCGCCCACGTTGATCTCGGCCACGATGCCGGCCGCGGCTTCGGCGATGGTGAGCGTGGTCAAGGCGTCCCATTGCGCGAAGCCCTCGCGCAGGCTGTCGCGGCCGAACGCCGACAGGGTCAGCAGCGTGCCGGGTTCGTTGTAGGCGGAGTAATAGGACACCCCGCCCGTGAACCCCGCGGCGGTGTCGGGAAAGGCGTAACGGACCGTGTCGCCCGCCCAGTACTGGGTGCTGTCCAGCGCCAGCGCGTCGGTCACGGTGGGCGCGGGAGTGTCGAGAACCACGCTGCCGCCTGCGGCGTTGGGTTCGGTCGTCTGGCTGTCTGCCAGCGTCGCGTCGCAGTTGCATCGGGGCACGAAACAGAGATCACACATCGGAGCACTCGTTATATCTGGAAGGACGTACGTATCAGGGTGATGACGCGCCAGCGACAGGATCATTCCCCACGCTGATTGCCGCAGCGTGGTTAACATACGGTTCACGGATGTCAAAGATATCTGTGCTTCCTGTCACACATGTGGGCCGGAGCCGGCCGCCGGGCACACGGCGGTCCGCCGGCTGCGGGCCCGCTCCGGGGCCCTTGCCCGCGGCGGCGCCAGGCTTTAGGCCGATGCGCGGAGCCGTGGCAGAGTGGTCGATTGCGGCGGTCTTGAAAACCGTTGAGCCTTCACGGGTTCCGTGGGTTCGAATCCCACCGGCTCCGCCAACCCCCACCATCCCCTGCCCGCCCCACCAAGCCCTGCCAGCGCGGCAGGTCGCGCAGCGCGCGGCGCGGAACACGGGCCCGTGGCGTGGTCCCCGCAGCCCCGGCCAGCGCGGCGGGAACCGCAGCCGGGATGGGGGTCAGGCAGTGATCAGGTCCCGCAGCAGCGCGACCTTTTCGGCCAGAAGCGCGCGGTCGCCGCGGGCTTCCACGTTCAGCCGCAGCACTGGCTCGGTGTTGGACGACCGCAGGTTGAACCGCCAGTCGCCGTAATCGCAGCTCAGCCCGTCCAGCCGGTCCACGGCGCGGGCCTGCGGGACCATCTCGGCCTCCACCCGCGCGATGGCGGGGGCGGTGTCTTCCAGCCGGAAGTTCTGCTCCCCCGAGGATGGAAACGCCGCGCGCATGTCCGCCACCAGCGCCGACAGCGGCTGTTTCGCGGTTGAGACATGCGCCGCGATCAGAAGCCACGGGATCATGCCGCTGTCGCAATACATGAAGCCGCGGAAATAGTGATGCGCCGACATCTCGCCGCCATAGGCCGCGTCGACCTCGCGCATCTTCGCCTTGATCAGCGCGTGGCCGGTACGCGAGGCCACCGCCTCGCCCCCGCCCTTCGCCACCACGTCGAGCGTGCTCCACATCACCCGCGGGTCATGGACGATCCGCGCGCCGGGCTCGATCCCCATGAAGGCCGCGGCCAGCAGCCCCACGACATATTCGCCGGGGATGAAGGCGCCGGTTTCGTCGAAGAAGAAGCAGCGGTCGAAATCCCCGTCCCAGGCGACGCCCATGTCCGCCCCCGCCGCCCGCACGGCATTGGCGGTCACGGGCTGGTTTTCCTCGAGCAGCGGATTGGGAATGCCGTTCGGGAAGCTGCTGTCGGGGTCGTGGTGGAGGCGGATGAAATCGAGTTGCGCCCCGCCTGCCGCCAGGGCCGCCGCGATCGCGTCGAAGGCCGGGCCCGCCACGCCGTTGCCGGCGTTCACCACGATCTTCAGCGGCCCCCGTGCGCCCGCGTCCACGAAGGACAGGACCCGCTCGACATACGCCGCGCGCGGGTCCTCATGGCGCACGGACCCGGTGCGGGCGGCGTCCTTGAAATCGCCCGACGCCGCCAGCGCCGCCATGGCGTCCATGCCCTCGTGCGCACCGATGGGGCGCGCGCCCGCCTGCACCATCTTGATGCCGTTATAGTCGATCGGGTTGTGGCTGGCGGTGACCATCAGCCCGCCGCCCGCGCCGAAATGGTCGGTGGCGAAATAGACCTCTTCGGTGCCGCAGAGGCCAATGTCGATCACGTCCACGCCGCCCTCGGTCAGCCCGGCGATCAGGGCCGCCTGCAGGTCGGGGCTGCTGTCGCGGATGTCGCGCCCCGTCACGGCGGTGCCGGGCTGCATCACCTGCGCGAAGGCGCGCCCGATGCAGTGGCAGATATCGGCGTCCAGATTGTCGCCCAGACGCCCGCGCACGTCATAGGCCTTGAAACAGCTCAGTTTCTCCACCCCGGTCTCCATCATGTTGCCCCCCATCATGGTCGCCCGCCGCACGCCGATAGGCGTTGATCAGCGGATCCACCTGGTCATCCCAGCTCAACTCGGCCTCGACGCGCGTGCGCCCGATCCGGCCCATTTCGGCCCGCCGGTCGGGATCGTCGAGCAGCGCTTCGATCTTGTCGACCATGTCCGTGGTATCGTTGGGCGCGGCATAAAGCGAGGCGTCCTGCGCGGAATACCGCCCCTCGGTCACGTCGAACTGCACGATGGGCTTGGAGAACGCCATGTATTCGAGGATCTTGTTCATGGTG
>Ga0100401_1004365_pt1 | contig 10504 bp, 7 predicted proteins | sample CryGeymeta201525_FD_80421 | JGI IMG/M metagenome (GOLD analysis project Ga0100401, IMG submission 80421) | Groundwater microbial communities from Crystal Geyser aquifers in Utah, USA - Crystal Geyser metaG 2015-25 | ecosystem: Environmental > Aquatic > Deep subsurface > Groundwater | place: USA...
ACTGACACGAAAAATCCCTGCGCAATCTTACGAAATCCTATGGGTTACAGGGTACTAGAACGGCCAAGGCTGATTTTCTATGACCCGGCGTGGATGCTCCTCAACCAGGCAACGGGCTTTTTCGCAACCGATTAACTTACGAGCTTCACCCAAACCCGCCTTGAGGCGTGGCGCGCGCCAACTGGCCCCATGGGCATCGGTGGCCAGAAAATGAATCATGCCTTTTTTTAATAAATAACGCGCACACTGACGTACCTCCGTACCAAAATCTCCGACCAGGCTGGCGGCGGTTAATTGAGTAAGGGCACCCTGCTCCAGTAAGGCTTGCAAGCGCAAGGGATCAAGCAGCAATGCGGCATTACGTTCCGGGTGAACAATAATCGGCACCAACCCGCGGCTGCGCAAGGAGAACACTATTTCACTGGCTGCTGGCGGCAGCGTCTGTGGGGGAAATTCTAGCAAAAGATAACGGCCTGCATTGAGCGTATACAATGCCATGTCGTTCAGGGATACATTATAGTGATTTTCCCCCCCGGCCAGAACCTCAAGTCGGATATTGGCATCAGACAATTTTTCAAGCAACTCCGCCCGGCGTGTTTCAATGGTCACAACCGGCAGAGGCGATTCATAAATATGGGGTGTCGCAACAACTGTCGCCACGCCATCGGCAACCAGAGCCCGTGCCAAAGCCAAAGAATCGTCAAGGGATACCGGACCATCATCGACGCCTGCAAGTATATGACAATGAATATCAATCATGGTTTTGAGTGTAGAGAAGACTCCCGTAAAGGGCAAGTTTAAGGCAACATCATTGTTGTAATTTTTTCAACCGTTGGCGAACCCAGTCCTGATCCGGATTCACCAACAATGAAGCACGATAAGCTTCTATCGCGCGGTCTCTGAGATTTTCACGATCGTAAAGCAACGCCTGACGCGCCAGCAAGCTGGCATTTCCGGGGAAAAAAGCTAAAGCCTGTTGACAAAGAAGCAAGGCTTCTGCATTACGCTTCTGCTTGCCAAGCAGATCGAGATAGCGCCAAAAAATATGCACTGATGGGGCTGGATTCTTGCTGAGATAAGTGATCCCCTGCTGATAAGCCTGCTCGGCTTCATTGGTTTCCCCAAGTTGTTGACGAAAATCGCCGTAGACGCGCCAAGGTTCACTCAGTTCGGGCAAGGCCAGTATCATCTGCCCGCGATCGATCTTATGCAGAATCAGTTGTTGCAAAACACTTTGAATCTGGGTCGGGTTGCGGCTCAGGCCGTCACGCAAAATCAGCAGCCCTTCCTCTGTGCGGCCCGCAGCCAGTAAAAAATTGACCAATTCTTTACGCGCCTGCCATTTTTGTGGGGCGCTGTGCAGAGCCCCGCGCAGAAGTTTTTCCGCCTTTTGCTCTTCGCCATTGGCATAAGCGATACGTGCTCCTTGCCGCAGCATTTCATTTGACAAGGGGCGCAACTGCAAGGCGGTGGTCAAACTGGCAACCGCCGTCTCAAGCTGGCTTTCCATACCGGCCACCGTCGCAACCGTAAAGGGATAAGATTCATTCCAAGGCACCAGTTCAGCCAAAAGCTGGGCCGTTTTACGTATTTTTTTTAACTCAACAGGCTCAGCCCATGTCAAATGAAGTTCCTGCACGGACGAAAACTGAAACCGGGCCCATAAATTGAGACTGCTGACGCTCATAGCGAGCAAAAAGCCCACCGCAAAAAGGATTACGAGGTTGTGGTTGAATTTTAAACTCGCCGACGGTAAAGAACTTTGCCCGGAATGTTCACTATAATGGGCGGTCGCGGCGAGAATCGCCAGCAACAACATCAGATAAAGACCGTTTGCCGGAATAGCGAGGTTAAAATCGGTAAAACTGTGAAAAAAAATCGCGGACAACCCAGAAAAAGCACCACAGCAAATCAGCCGTGCCTGACCACTGCGGCGCTTCTTCCATGCTGGCAACACCGAACGGAAAAAACTGAAACAGAAGCATAACAGCAAAACGACCCCAACCAGCCCTAAATCCGTAAGAATCTCAACATAGTCATTGTGAGCATGATCAACAACCGAGGTGCCGGTCTGTGCGGTCTGCCATGGCAGATAGGCATCGATGAATGTCCCCGCACCGCTACCAGCCAAGGGTGCAGCTTGAAAAATATTGAGACTATCGCGCCAATATTCGGGTCGCTGAGCATTTAGCTCGCCAGTAGCAGAAAACGTATTACTAAAACGTTCAATCAGTGGATCAAGTCCAAAAAATGCCCCCAGCGTTGCAGCACAAACCAGAACCACCACAAAAACCCGCCGGCGGCCATGCAGACTGCGGTTGGCCAGCAGCAATCCAAGCATAACCAGTGAAGAACCCACCATGCTCAGAGTTCCGCCACGCGACAAACTGAAAAAAACCGAAACCATCGCCAGCACCGAAACCAGACAAAAAAGCAGGCTACTGCTTAATTGGCGATCGGTGAACAGGTCGGCGAGACGTTCGCGCCAGTTCCCATAGCCAACGGAGGGGAAACTGCGCAGGGCAACGACGATCAGCAACGGGATAACCATGCCAAGCAATCCGGCATAATGATTACGATTCACGTAGGTCGCAAAATGGCTGCTACCCGTCGCAGGCCAGGAGGAAAAAAACCAGAGTACCTTGGGCCCTGGCATAAAAAACTGCACCAGCCCTATAAAAGCATAGACACCGAAAAAAATTGCCAGAATGCGAAGAAGCCGGCGCAAAAAAGATGCAGAAGAAAGCAAATTGACCATCACCAGATAAAACCCGGCGTAGGCACACAGGCGCAGTGCTTCATTCAGGGTGACTGCAGGAACAAGTGACAGGGGTCGCCAGGATCCTGGCGCGAAGAGCCACAGACCCTGATCGTAAAGCGCCGCAAAACCAGGGGTGAGCAAATAAATAATCTGGGGAGGAAGTGGGATAAGTTGCAGAAAAAGCCAGCCGCACAAAAACAGCAGGGGGAAAAAACCCGGCGGGATCAGACAACGCCTTGTCCGCCCCAACCACAGCAGCGTTAGCAGACTGCCCCCCACAACCAGCAGCAAGCGTACCAGTTGCCCCGTCCCCCCCATCAACAGAGGCAGGGCAATCAGCAGAAAAACAAAAAAACCCTGCATCAACCTCAGGTGAGATTCCTTTTTGTCACCCAGATCACCCCTCATGACATAGCACAACGCAGACAATCACAAAGGCCACCTGACCACGACTGGAACCTTAACTCGCAGGTTCATCTCCGTAGGTTCCGTAATAGTACTGATAGTATTGATCGGATTTTTTCAACACCAGCGCGTTAATGACAGTCCCCAGGATCGGAGCATTGACATCATGAAGCATCTTGACGGCCTTAGCCGCAAGCTCATAGGTCGTCGATTTGGCGCGTAGCACCAGAATGGTGCCCTTCACCATCCGACTGAGAATACGCGCATCGGCCACCGACAAGAGCGGAGGAGAATCAACAATTACGACATCATGCAGCTGGCAAAGTTTTTCAAGTAATTTTTCCATCCGGGCCCCCGACAAGAGCTCAGACGGATTGGGTGGAATCGGCCCCGAGGTTATAATCGCCAGATTTGCCAGGGGCCCCGATCGAACCAGACCCTGGCCATCGCCACCTGCCAGCCAGTTGGACAACCCTGAGTCATTATCAAGGGCCAGTACCTTGTGCAGGCGGGGCTTACGCATATCAGCATCAAGCAGCACCACCTTTTTACCCGCTTGCGCCAGAGCAACCGCCAGATTAAGTGCGGTGGTCGTCTTGCCTGCACCTGCCATCGGACTGCTGATCAAGATCCGGCTGGGTAAGCCTTCGGCCGAGGCCAGGGTCACCGCTGCCCGCAAAGCCTTATAATTTTCGGCAAATGCACTGCGTGGCTGGTCAAGTACGGCTCGACCAACATCGCCATTTTTGTTGTTCCATAGAGAAATCAGACCCAGATTGGGCAGACCGAGCGCCTTTTCGGTTTCATCCGGGAATTTCACCGTATTGTCCAGATATTCGGCGAAAAAGGCCAACCCTATCCCCCCCATGAGACCGACAATAATGCCAAGTAAAAGATTTTTCTTTTTATTCGGTTTTACGGGTGCCAACGGCACCAGCGCCTTTTCTACGATCCACAGATTCACGGGATCGGTTTCGCCGGTAATACTCTGTTCCTTCATGCGTAACAACAGCGCATCATATAATTGACGGTTGGTCTCCATCTCGCGCTTGAGAACTTCGTATTGAATCGACTTTTCATTGAGATTCAGGGTTTCAGATTTGGTTCTGGTCAGCTGATCACGCAGACTTTCTTCTGACGCCAGGGCGAATTCATATTCATTTTTCACCCCTTCAGTCAGACGGTTGATTTCTTGGCTCTTTTTACTGATCAGAATATCCAGATCGCCCTGAGCCTTGACCATCACCGGATGTTTAGGGCCATATTTTGAGGAAAGCTCCTGAATTTTTTGTTCGGCCTTCAATATCTGATCACGCAGAATTTGCAGGGTATTATTTGCGGTCAGGCCAAGAACTGCTTCCATCGCTTCAAGATTACCAGCAACACGGGTCACACGATCGTACAGTTCCTGTTTTTCCTTCCTTTTCGTTTCGGCGCGCACCAGCGAGGTGCTGATTTCCGCGAGTTTCTGTGGCAAAACCGCCATGCGATTCTCAACCGTCACCAGGTCGTTAGCGCGCATGTAGGCTTGAATTTCTTCTTCTTTATCTTTCAGTTTTTTACGCTCTTCATCCGCCTTCAGAGTCATCCATTCCAGAGTGCGGCGGGTCGCTTCCATCTTCATGTTCAGCGACTGCTCAATATAAGCCTTTGCCACAGTATTGGCGATCAGGGCGGCAAACTCGGGGTTAGGTGACAAAAAACGAATGTCAACCAGACGACTGTTTTTAGCCGGCGCAACCTGAATCTCTTCAGACAACCTTGCGGCCATCAGATCAACCAGAGAACGGGATGCATCAGGTTCAGGCGGTTTCGTTCCCAGCAGGCTGATGCGGCCTTCACGCAAACCGGGCGCAACACCTGTTCCGATATCGAGACGGAGCATCTCAATCACGCGCCGAGCCACGGCCTGACTGCGAATCAACTGAAACTGAGTTTCGTAAAACTCCGGATCAAAAGAATTAAAGCGCCCACCTTCGGTCAAGTTGTTATTGGCAACCTTTTCGATCATGACCTGGGTTCTGCCTTCGTACTGCGGGGTCATGGAGAGTGTTCCCAGCACAACCAGAGCCAAGGTGATCACAAAAAAGCTCACAACCAAGGCGCGGCGCTTGTTAATAACACGCAAATAATCTCTTAAATGGATTTCTTCGTTCATGGATTGATTTCTTGAAGAGAGACTTCAGCGTTAAATTTTAGAAAAAAGACTCTGGAACAACAATAACGTCATTGGGCTGAACAAGTTCTTTCATCGGCACGCGTTCAATAACCGTCTCCTGGCCATCAACGGTTCGAACCAGCTTAACTTTGTTCTTTGAAGCAAGCTTGCTGAAGCCACCCGCCATGGTGATTGCCTGAATGATCGTCGTCCCTTCCTTGATTTTATAAGCGTCAGGTTTGCTGACCTCACCCGTCACATACACCAAACCGGCCTTAGAAACAAAAACATTATCGTTGTTAGTGAGAATGACATCGACATTGGCCGAAGGTTGTCCCAATAAATCATTCAAGTCAACCAAAACTTCCTGTTGTCCGTTCAAGGTTTTTTCATGGCGAATCCGCACGCTGACGCCGGCATTTGCGGTCAAACCGCCAGCGCGTGAAATAAGTTCAAGCAGGCTCATTTCACCCTGAAGCTCGTAGAGGCCAGGACGCATGATCTCGCCAATAATGACCACCTTGTTGCTGCGATACTCCTGGATCAGAACGGAAACCTGAGGGTTGATCAGGTACCCGTCCGCCAGACGATTTGAAATCAGATCGCGAACCTGCTGAATCGTCAAATTGTCTACATTGATCTGCCCAATCAGCGGAAAGCCGATCTGCCCGTCGGCATCGACACGCACAGTCGTCGATAGATCTTCCATATCGTAAACTTTGATCAGCAGCAGATCCCCTTCGCCAACACGATAAGAAGCGCTACTGGCGGCCAGAGTCACTCCGGCATGCAAAAGAACCAACAACAGGGACAGACTGAACAAAGATCGCTTCATCACGTATAGACGTCCAAAATCAGAAAAAAACAGCAGTAAGACCCGAACAAATTGCTGATCAAATTTTACCCGTCAGGTTTATAAATAACTCATTCGACGAGTAATCCGTACCAATCTGATTAGAGTCACGTTCGGTGAAGTTATATCCACCGCTGATCTCGAACCATTTTTTCAGACTATAACCGATGGATGCCCCCCCAATGATGTAATCATCTTGACGATCACTGCCATTATAATCATCGCGAGCCCAACCCGCCGTCAGTGTCGCCGTCAAGCGTTCGGCCAGGTTCTGACTGAACGCAGCATTGACCGCCGTTCCGTTAATCCCAGAGGTTCCGGGGGTATCGGTTTCCTTGACCGCGCGCCATAGCTGCAGGTTGAGATTATTTTTGGGTGTAAACTGATAGTCCGCCTGAAGTTCATAAATCAGGTTACTCAGTTTTTTTCCTTCGTCGTTATCCTTGTAGTTATAACCAACTTTTGCCAAAGCCTGAACCTTGTCAGTTAACGCATAATCGAAACCCAGAGAGTAAATTTGCTGAGTATTATCCGAATTCACGCCCTCGTCATAGGCAACATCAATCACGCCGGCTTGAGCAAAAATTCTGGTTTTTTGTGACAACGCGTAATACAGCGATCCAACCAGCTTATTGTCGGTTCGATCACGAAAAGAATTAACAGATGAGTCATAATCTACCAGAAAGTTACTGTACTGCAACTGAACCTTGAAACGCTCGCCAACCGGCATGTCAGCGCGCAGGCTAACCATATTGGTGTTAAACTTGCTCTGATCGATCGAGATTCCCGTTGCATAGGCATCATGACTGCGGACATACACATCGTTGACCTCAAGAGAAAATCCACTGGTCAGGGTCGCACGCATCAAGGCGCGTAAATTGTGGGTGGTAATGTTTTCGCGATCAAAATTTTTATGACGCTTGATGCCCGCTTCATACTTCAAAAAAGCGTGAAAAGGACGGGAGTCATTTTCGGCGAAACGGGTCAGCAGCAGACCACCCGTGGAGGTCGGTACTGTCGTCAATGGCTGCGCAGGTTCAAGTTGACCGGGAAAAGCCAACCAGAGGGCCGGCGTAATGGTGGTGATGTACTCGTTTTCTTCAGAAGTTTCCGTATTGAATAAATTATCGGTGTAAACTTCAGATATGCTCAAAGCGGGATGAAAATAGCCACGCTGAGTTTCAAACAGAGAATCGGCTCCCGGCGTCGACTGCCCCAAAGGGATATCCGGTGCCGCCCACAGGAAACCTGCCATGAGACCCACCAAAACGACTGCTAATACTACGCGCATAAAACCTCCGAAAAACATGGAAAATTGAATAGAGATGGGATACGAGATCCCCAGTAAAAACTGTTAAAACAACAAAAAACGTCAGGCATGACGCAGGTTAAAAAAACTAAGCGCCGGAATGAAGATCACCCACTAAACCAAAGCGGAATTCACGCCACCACAAACCATCGATAAAATATAATCAGGCGGTGAGATTGATCCCACCGCCGACAAAAACAACGCCTAGAGTGTGCTCGGGCTGACGCTGCGCCCTTGATCCGTACCCCCAGGGTTTGCCGTAACAGGCAGCACCCGATTGGGACGCTGTGTTCCAGCATCCGGGGTGTAACCCAGTCCGGTGTCCCCCTGTTCATTCACCTGCGCCAAAGCAGCTTGCAGTTCATCCGGAGGAACACCTGCCTCTCCAAGTCTGGTCAGGGCCACTTCGGTACTAAGACCTGCAGACCTGGCCGCCAGAAGAACCGCGCTCATGGGAATGGCATTTGAGCGACAAAATGCAACTAACTCTTCAAAAGACACCTGCTGTCTGATGGCCGCCTCAAGTGCTTGCTCAACTGTGAGCTCTGCTGCATCGATTTCAGCTTTGAGATTAGCCAGTAGCGCCTGATCTTCCGCCGGAGTTCTGGCGATTGCCCCTGAAACCACCGATAAAAACAACAGACTGACAAGTGCCACGCTTAATAATGTTTTCATATTCCGTTCCTCATAGCAAAAGTAACGCCAACAACCGATGAAAAAATTCTCAACAAATTCATCACTAAAAACCCTGTAAAAATAAAAACACCAGTGATGCGAGTACCGAACCACAAACCGGACGGCTGAAGTAAACACTGCGATGGGTCAAAATCTTGATTGACAGAAAAATCAGTATAGCCTTGCTGACCAGCAAGGGAAAGCTGAACGACAAAACAGTTTCCTGTGCGACGCATGCAAGGGTCAGACTTACCGCCAGAACAAGCAAATCGAGCTGAGTCGTTAGTCGTGCCTCATCGCTATTCCGAAACAACACAAGAAAGAAAACCAGAGGAACCATCAACAAGAAGAGCAAATTGGTCACATCGGCGAGAGTATACCGGGAAAAGAGTAAATTGGCACCCGCCTGAGTCACCTCGTAAGACAGCACCAGTCCCGCAACAAAAAGATAAATCTGAAAAAAATGATTACGAATATCTCGAATTAGCAACAGCAGACCCACCCCAACCCCCAGGGTTAAAAGGATATACTGGACGGACGATGCCCCCAGGCAACATCCTGCCGCAAGCGACACCGCCAACAGAGTAAAAAGCAACCCCCCGAGCAGAACAACCAGATATTTTCCCCAGGACGCTATTTTAAGGTAGATATGGGTACGCAGCAGACTTTGTGGCGCGTAAAACGCTAAGCAGGAAAATTCCTCTGGATGATAAGCAATAAAACGCAGGAACTGATAACCAACAAAAGAAGCCAAGGCAAAAAACAGCAATAATTGCCAGGCAGGTTGATCGCGTTGAAAAATGGCGATAAACGTCCAGAAGAGTGTGATGGCATAAATCAGCAGAACCGACGTTTTGTGCTGAAAACCGATATCAAGTAATTTGTGATGAACATGGGTTTTTTCGGCGACAAACGGACTGACCCCGCGCGCAATTCGCGACCCCATCACCCAGATCGTGTCAATAATCGGCACTCCCAGCATCAACAATGGCACAATCGACTGTATGCCGGCACCTGGCCTTTGCGTCAGATGAACCGCAATAAATGCGAGCAAAAAGCCCACGACCAAACTGCCTACGTCGCCCATAAAAATCCGCGCCGGATACGCATTATACTTCAGAAAACCGAGCACAGCACCGATCAATGCAGCACACAGCAGGGTCACTTCGACATTACTGTCCAGCAAAGCAAGCAAAGTAAAACCACTGAGGGCAATAATCGAAATCCCCCCCGAAAGGCCATCCAGCCCATCGATCAGATTGATCGCATTAATCACACCAACGACGGCGAAAACCGTAAAAGGTACGGCCAGCCACAGGGGCAAGATAATTTCACCGGTGCCGAATAAATTTCCAAGATGCGATATCTGCAGACCGCTGATCGCAATGGTTACGCAGGTGCCAAAAATTTCTCCACAAAATTTGCGTTTAGGTGACAAGCCCACCAGATCATCAATCAAACCGGTCACAAACAAAATCAGCGATCCGGCAAGAATGCCACGCACCACCGGAGTCAGATCGACAAACATCAGCAAAGAAATAAAGAAAGCCAGAAAGATAGCGACCCCCCCGAGTCGCGGCATCATCCCTTTGTGTACCTTGCGCTCATCGGACAGATCAAGCGTACCTGTTTCAAATGCCCACTTACGCAGCCCAGGAACGGCAATCAGCGAGGTAAAAAGTGCGGCAATAAAGATATAGGAATGTAAAAGCATAACTCTAACCCCCAAATACGTAGCGTTTAAACAAAAATCAACTGAGACTCGTTACTCACTATTAACAAGTAACATGCCAAGCCGAAATTAACCGTTGTCCTGCCGCAATTACAGCTGGTTGCACAGAACAGAGGTGTTTTTTTGCGCCCCCGCAGGGGTGAGCAAAAAGCAACAAGGTCAGTTTTATTTTCACTTTGAGGACAAAGACAGACCCGCGAAATTAATTTCAGGTCAGGGTAGATTGGCCTCCCTCCGGGTTTTTATCAGGCCTTAGCCTTTTTCGTGATTTTATGAAAAATCCCGATGCGAGACAAGATATTTTTTTAATAATCACCCCTCAAGCATTTTAAGAATTTCGTCAGTTTTTTCCCGCATCAATAGCAAATCACCACGACTTTCAACATTCAGCCGCAATACAGGTTCGGTGTGAGAGCTCCGCAGGTTGAAGCGCCAGTTTGGAAATTCCATCGTCAGACCATCGGTTCGGGCAATAACCGGGTTCTGCTGGCGATAAAAAGCTTCAACTCGCTCAACCGCAGCCGCCGGATCTGACAGATAACGATTAATTTCACCACTGGCCGGGTATTTCCGCATACGCTCTCCGACCAGCGATGCCAATGATTGCCCGG
>Ga0100401_1004371_pt1 | contig 10498 bp, 10 predicted proteins | sample CryGeymeta201525_FD_80421 | JGI IMG/M metagenome (GOLD analysis project Ga0100401, IMG submission 80421) | Groundwater microbial communities from Crystal Geyser aquifers in Utah, USA - Crystal Geyser metaG 2015-25 | ecosystem: Environmental > Aquatic > Deep subsurface > Groundwater | place: USA...
TAATAAGGGCGCAATGTTTAATTAATATTAATTTCTATTTAACAATCTAATCGTTTTGTGCATAACTAGCTTATACTTAGCCCTTACTATTTATACACAAATACGTTGGCAACAAGGCTGAAAAAACAACAACGGTTAAAAAAGGGCTGACCACCCAAGCGTGACAAACAAAAAGGTAAGGGAATCGCTAGTGCCATTCGCAATTTCCGAACCTAATTTATATCTTTGAATGGCATAACATAAAAATCATTTTATTATGAAATCATTAGAATTAAATCAAACGGAAAATGTTCAAGGAGGCTTATCGAAATGCGAATGGGGTATGACTCTTGCAACTGTTTTTGTTGGAGGTGCTTTTAGTCTAGCAACTGCTGGTATAGGGGCATTTTTTGTTGGTGGTCTGTTCGGTGTAGGTGGAGCCTTAGCTACAGAAGCCGTTTGTGAAGGTAAAGATTAGACTTTGCACAAAACCTACAATGTCTTACATAAGACATTGTAGGTTTTTAATAAACAATAAAAACTATTTGAATTGAAAAAAAAATTAATCCTTCTATATATAAATCATTTTATAATAGCTTTACAACGCAATAATTTATTGTTTAGCTATATTTTAAAAAAAGTTTTAAATGTATTAGGAGCTAGTTTATTTATTCTTGTTTTATATTATTTGATAAAGAATTTAAATCAAAAAAACATTAATATAGGGAATATAGAAAAGAATTTTTACTTCTTTATAGGTTTCTTTTGGGCAATTTTAAACTCTGTATCCAAAACATCTCCTTTAACAAAAAATATGAAAGAATATTTATTACTCCCGTTTTCATTAAATGAAATTTCTATTACAATCATATTATTAAGCCTTTTTGAGATAGATAGAATACTCTATTACCTATATATTTTAATTATAGGTTCATTTATTGAAGTAAATTTATTTCAATTAATCACTTACCTATTTAGCATTCAAATGTTATTCAGTTTCAATATTATATATTTTAACAAAATGATATTTCTTGTAGTATCTAATATAGTTATTGGATACATTTCATTTCAGGTAGTTAACTTAATTTGCTTAAATAATCTTTTTAATCAAATCATAATGTTCATAGTCCCTTTTTTTCTATTCTATATCTTATACAGAATACTAAAAAACAAGTTTAATTTTAAAAATACATTATATGTTTAAACTTATATCAATACAATTGAAATTACTTTTTAGAAATAAAAGGTTGAAAGATATTATAATTCTGTTTTTATTAACAGGTATGGCTATTTGGGGGTTAGCATTACACGAATCAATAAAACAAAAAGAGATATACTCATTCAATGAATCTGTATACTATGTTTACTTAACTATAGTAGCATTAATAATCCCCATAACTTTAACAAGTAATCTGTTCAGTTTTCTATTTTCATTTTTAAAATTTACAATGTTTTTCACTAACTATAGTGTAAAAATAATTACAAAAAGTTTTTTGTTTTTATTTACAATATCAAACATAATCTATTTACTAATATTTCTAACTCCTCTTTTTATTATTAATAATGAGACAAACGAACTATTCACTTTAATATTTATGAGTACTGGAATTGGTATTCCTATTACAATTATAATTTCTTCATTAAAAATATCTTCAATAGACTTGACTAAATCTAAAACTTATAATTATTCAGGATTGAGTACATTAATTATTTTTTTAACAATTTTATTACTAGTCTTTTGTTTTATATTTTTCTATTTATCCGAACTTATTTTTGAGAATAAAATAATTATTCCGTTGGTTTTAGGGGTTATAGGTTTTTTGATATTACCTCTTTGGATAAATATAATAAGTTTTCGATTAAATAAAATTAAAAATAAATTTAGACTATGATACATATCAATAATATTTTAAAAAATTATGTAGATTTCTCAATTAAAGTTGATGATTTTAAATTTGAGAATAATTCATTGATTTGTATTACTGGAAGCAATGGATCTGGCAAAACAACTCTATTGAAAATACTAACTAGTCTGACTTCCTTTAAAGGCTCTGTCTATATAGATAATATTAACATTAATAAGTCAGATAATTGGAAAGAATTAATAGCGACACACATAGATGATAATTATTTATTAGATTTTTTAAATAAAAATGAGTTCATAGATTTTTTTTGTAATTCTTACGGTATTGATTTTAAAGTCGAATTAAGAAACAATTTTTTCTTAAAATCACTATATGAGTCAATTCCAAGTAATAAACTTATAAGAGAATATTCAAAAGGGAATAAAGCTAAAATTGGTATTTTATCTGTGCTGTTAAGCGGTGTTAAACATATGATTTTTGATGAGCCTTTTGCTAATTTAGATATTGAAACACAAAAAAAATTAGCGTCTTATTTAAATGAATTGAAAAACCACAAAACAATAATCCTAACAACACACCATAAGGAAGTGATTTCAAATTGCTGTGACACTTTTATTCATATTACAAATGGTCAGATTAAATAAAATAATCTCAATTAAAATACCAAATGATTAATTATGAAAAATAATATTTTTTATTATTTAACATTAACAGTATTAAGTCTCTTATTAAGTTCTTTAACCAAAGAACTTCTAAATACTGATAAACTAATAGTTAATTCTTTAGCTGAACAATTAACAAATGAGCAAATACAAACTTTCCTAAATTTTAGAGAAAAATGGGAATGGGTAAATTACGTATTCCTTCCTATAATACTGCTACTTAAAACATCAATTATAGCTACCATTTTAGATATTGGTTGCTTCTTTTTTGGAAAAGAAATCAAGTACAAAAAGTTATTTAACATCGTAGTAAAAGCAGAATTTATCTTTTTGTTAGTAATCGTTTTTAAAACCGCTTGGTTTTACTTCTTTCAAACAGACTACACTTTAGAAGATTTACAATACTTCTATCCTTTATCTGCTTTAAACATCATAGGTTACGATGGTTTACAACCTTGGTTTATCTATCCGTTTCAAGTACTTAACCTATTTGAATTAGCGTATTGGTTTATCTTAGCTTATTTGTTAGGCAAAGAACTGAATGAAAATACAGATAAAGGCTTTTCAATTATTGCAAGTAGTTATGGTGTTAGTCTTTTAATTTGGGTAGTTGCTGTGATGTTTTTTACTTTAAATATGAGTTAATTATGCGTAAAAAATCAATCTTAATTATAGTTTTAATTTGTGTTTTTGGTTTGCTGTCCTATCTAGGTTTCAACGTTATTTCAAAAGCCAGAGAAAAAAACCAAATAGCCAAGCAATTAGAAATAATCCCAGAATTTGAATTTTTAACTTTAGAGCAACAACTATTTACCAAAGCCAATCTAAAACCAAACGCATATTCTATTTTCATATACTTTAACAGCGAGTGCGATTTCTGCCAACACGAGGCTCAAAGTATTAGCGATAATTTAGATAGCTTTAAAAATGTGCAATTCATTTTTGTATCTACAGAACCTATCAATGTTATCAAGCAATTTTCAGAACAATACAAATTAAACAATCAACAAAACATTACCTTTTTATATGATAACCTTGATACTTTTTCTAGTCAATTTGATGCTAACAGCATTCCTTATCTCTTAATCTACAACCAAAAGCAAAAACTAATCAAAAAACATAATGGACAACTCAACGCCAAAGGTATTTTAAGAGCATTACAACAAAATGACTAAAGCAATCAACCTATCTCAAAAACACTTACAACAAACATTTACACAACAACACGACCAATCCGATTGTGGTGTTGCTTGTTTATTATCCCTCATTCAATATTATGGTGGTTCAAACAGTTTAGAAAAGTTACGAGAGTTAAGTGGGACAACAAAACAAGGTACTACGCTTTTAGGCTTATACCAAGCAGCTAATACATTAGGATTTGACGCACAAGGGAACGAAGCAGATATACAAGCAGTAATTGACCACAAAGAACCGCTAATATTACACGTTGTTATTGAAGAACGTTTACAACATTACATTATTTGTTATGGCTATAAAGATGACAAATTTATCATTGGCGACCCAGCAAAAGGCATCATAACCTATACCAAAGAAGAACTAGAAACCATTTGGAAATCCAAAACCTGTTTAACCCTTACACCAAATGAGAATTTCGTAAAAACCGAAACCCAAAACAAAAACAAAAAACAGTGGTTTTTAAAACTACTTAAAGAAGATTACCGTTTAATTTCTTTTAGTGTGTTGTTAGGTTTAGGTATTGCCATTTTAGGTATGGCAATGGCAATATTTTCACAAAAACTAATCGATGATATTTTACCATCAAAAGACTTTACAAAACTAATTACAGGTATTGCTTTAGTAGCTTTTTTATTATTAATTAGAGTTTTGTTTACAGCGTTAAGAGATTACTTCCTAATACGTCAAACCAAAGATTTTAATAATCGTATTGTAGATAGTTTTTATTCGTCTTTACTTCATTTACCAAAACCCTTTTTCGATACCCGTAAAATTGGCGAACTCGTAGCTCGTTTAAACGATACCCAACGTGTACAACGTGTGATTAGTCAAATCGTCGGTAATGTGGTTATCAACGTTTTAGTAACCATAGTGTCTTTAGGCTTTTTGTTTTACTATTCTTGGCAAACAGGATTAATCGCTCTTATCAGTTTACCCTTTTATTTTGTACTTATATACAGTTTTAACAAACGTATTATCAATGCACAAAAAGAAGTAATGCAAGGTTACGCCTTTAGCGAGAGTAATTACATTACCTCAATGCAAGGTATTGCCACAATCAAAAACAATAATAGACAAACCATATTTCAAAACATCAACCAACTTATTTATGGCAATTTTCAAGAAAAAGCCTTTAATCTTGGTAAAATAAACGTGCGTTTGTCTGTGTTTTCAGGTGTGTTTAGTGTGTTATTTTTAATGGGAATTTTGGTTTATACCTCTATTCAAGTATATGATGAAACAATGCAATTGGGAGAACTGATGGCAATTCTAGGCGTAGCAGGTAGTTTGCTGCCATCTGTTGCAAGTTTGGCTTTAATAACCATTCCTATTAACGAAGCCAAAGTAGCTTTTAACCGTATGTACGAGTTTGCTTCAATGGATAAGGAGCAAAAAGGGAATACAGAAATTCTAGACTTTAATTCTCTTGAAGTTAAAAACCTTTCTTTTCGCTTTGCAGGTAGAAGCCAATTACTAAAAAACATCAATATTAAAGTTAATAAAAACGAATGTATTGCCATAGTTGGCGAAAGTGGTAGCGGAAAAAGTACATTAGGGCAAATACTTCAAAAATTCTATCCTTTTGAAAATGGGACGATAATCGTCAATAATAAAACTAATCTTACAGAGTTAAATACCGAAAACTGGCGTAAAATTTTAGGTGTAGTGCCACAAGACGTTACTATTTTTGGAGGAAATGTTATAGCCAACATTCTTTTGGGGCAAGAAGAAAAGCCTGAAAATATAATTAAGTTTTGTCAATACTACGGTTTTGAAACGTTTATAAATACTTTACCACAAAGTTATGCTACCATTCTTGAAGAAGAAGGCATCAATCTTTCTGGTGGTCAAAAACAAGTCATTGCCTTAATGAGAGCGTTATACAAAAAACCAAAAGTTTTATTGTTGGATGAGTTTACTTCTGCAATGGACAGAAAAACAGAACAATTTGTTTTGGAATTATTGAATAAACTCAAATCTGAATTAACAATAATTTTTATTTCTCATAGGTTACATTCCTTACCCAAAATAGCTGACCGAATTTATGTTTTGGAAAATGGAATTATCTCTGACTTTGGGAATCACGAAAAACTAATGGAATCAAAGAATTTTTATAGCGAATTTTGGACTGAATTGCACACAGAATAAAGCCCAGTTGCCAACAATGTATAAGCGTAATGCGGACTAAAGCACTAAATTTAAACGAATTAAATATTAACAAACATATTGCTAAACCGAAAATGAAGTGCTTGTAAATCCGGCACTACGCCTATACTAGACCGTTGTATGCCATGCTGAAAAAGCCGACCGCACAAATAGCACATTTGGTTTTTGCCGACACACAGGCAAACGCTGAAAAACCAAAAGAGCTATTATTTGCCCACGCTCGACAGAATAAGAATGAAAGATGAAAAAATACTCAGCGAACTACTCACATAGCAATCATAATTTTGTGATTCAAAATCTCCAAGGAGAACGAATCAGCAATGAGTATTTGCCTGCAATCTGTATTTTAAAGAATATTCTACAAAGAGGAAAACCAACACTACTATCAAATTATCTACAAGAAGAATTAGGACAACTTCATAGAACGCCTGACTTCATAAACCCATACCCTCTTATAGATGTAGAACAACCAAATTGGGAACGAATCATAAGAGGTGATGAGAAAGGAAATTACTATCCTGCCAAAAAATTCTTTGAAGAACTAATCCCAAAACATTTATCGGAGTATGAATTTATCCAACAATTGATAATTCCTGAAATTCCAATAAATGAAATTACACAAGTTGATGTTGACGAATATGCAAATCAAGAAGTTGACTTTTATTTGCCCCAAGCGTATTTGATAATTGAGATTGACGGTTCTCAACATGAAAAAGACAAGAAAAAGGATATAATCCGCGACTTACATACCGCAAAATATGGAATTCAAACTGTAAGAATAAAAACCGCTGATTTAGAATCTGAAAGTGATGTCTTTTTCCAGAAAATTGCGGAAATAAAAGACCGAATCGATAAAGTAAAATCAAAACAAGAAACTCGAAAAGAGAAAGACGCAACGTTCATTTCTCTATCAGATTATCAATCGGCATACCTAAATGGAATTGACTTTGGGGACTCTAATTACAAAGCAACTGCAATAATTCGATTTCAATTGTTGGTTTTAGAACTACTTGAGAAAGGCTTACTAAACTTAGCAACGGATTGGAAATTTGAAATCCTACAAAGAGACATTTCAGATTTTGAGAAAACCGCTATTGAAGATTTAATGGTTTGGTTTACTCATATTTTCCAACTGCATAAGATAGAATTTGAGAAGCCTAAAACTTACATTTCTCACGTCAACTCTGTTAGTGAATTTTCTAAAGATAAATCAATCAAAATTGATTTCAGTCTTACCAAAAGATACACAGACGAATTCCAGATAAACTCGAATGTCATTTATGTTAGAACAGATTATTTGGATGAGTTCCTATATTTCAAAAAGGGTGATTCAAGAGATAATCTAAAATTTAGCTCATTTGAGCCTTATGATTATTTCAAGATTTCAGCTACAGATACTATCAAGTATAAATTGAAATTCGGAAGTAAGGAAGCAGATGAAAACTCACTTCTATTTCTTGTTTGGAATATTTTTTTGCAAAATGATGAAAGCCTTGATTTTAAAACTTTAAGATTTCGGGAAGGTCAATTACCAATTATAGCAAACGCATTATCAAAAAATGACACGATAGGATTGCTTCCAACAGGTAGTGGTAAATCAGTTTGTTACCAACTTTCTGCAATTCTACAACCTGCGATTAGTTTTGTGGTCTGCCCTATCAAATCTTTGATGTATGACCAAAAAGCAGATTTAGATTCAGCCTACTTTACAAGAATCAATCATATAACAAGTGATGATGATGGAGAAGACAAAGAAAAAATTCAAAACGAATTTGGGCAAGGTAAATATTTCTTCATTTTCATATCACCAGAACGATTTCAGCTCAAAACTTTTCGCCAATATTTTAGTGCTGTAAACAAGGAATTCAATATTGCATATGCAGTAATTGATGAAGTTCATTGTCTTTCAGAATGGGGTCACGACTTTAGAACTTCCTACTTGAATTTATCCAATGCGATTCAAAGACATACAACAGATTTTAATTGGCTTGGATTAACTGCAACTGCCTCAATTAATGTTTTGAAAAACATTCAAATTGAATTCGGTATAAAACAAGAAGACGTAAAAACTCCTGTTGACTACACAAGAAAAGAATTGGAATTCATTGTAATTGATGATGAAAACAATAAACCTCAAGCAATCAACACTCAACTCGAAATATTAAAGGAAGAAATTGGTGCATTGACAGAAGACGGAAGAGATTCAAAATGTGGAATAGTCTTCACCCCTACTGTAAACGGAAAAAACGGGTGTTATCCATTATCTCTCAAATTGAGTGAACATTTCCAAACAAACATAAAATACTATTCAGGCTCTGTTCCCAAAGTTGAGCAAAGACCTATAATGGGAGATAAAGAATTTGATGAATACAAAAAAACCGTTCAGAAAGAATTCAAGAATAATGAATTCTCCTTATTGACCGCAACAAAAGCTTTTGGAATGGGTGTGAACAAAGGAAACATTCATTACACTTTTCATTATGGCATACCAGGTTCAATGGAGTCATTATACCAAGAAGCGGGAAGGGCAGGAAGAGATAAAACAAAGTTTAAGTCAAGCAAAGCCAAGTGCTTTGTACTTCTATCTAAATCAAATGATGACTCAGTCTTATCCCAAATTTGGGATAGAGATACTACCTTAACAAAGGTTAATGAATTACAGGGACAAACCAGAGGAGATATTAATACAAACTTATTTTTATTCTCACTTGGCTTAGATGTTATCAAAGATGAGTTTGAAGTAATCAAGAAGCTATTTACAACATTCGCTGTTTCAAATAAGAAGGATATTCGTGTCAAAGGAAATGACATTGGCACTAATAAAGCAAGGACTGAAAAGGCGATTTATAGATTAAGCCAACTTGGTGTTATTGAAGATTGGACTATTAGTGACTTTTTTAGAGGAGGTTCTTTTGATGTCGATTTTGCTGAATTTTCAGAAGAATCAATTAAACAATCATTGCTCTTTACAATCAAGGAATATGATAAAGAATTTTCTTTTGACACAATTTTGATTGATGAAAAGTACAGCACGTATAAAAAGATATTAAACGCACCAACCAACTATTCTTTAATTGACAAGTATATTCTTATTCTGCTTCAATGGTCATATGACAATTTCGCTTACAACCGCAGACAATCACTCAAGAATATTTACGAGAACTGTTGTGATTTTGCGGACGGAGACATTACAAGTGCCGAATTCAAAGTAAGACTTGAAAACTATTTTAAGTTCACTCAAAAGAGCTACGTACTCCAACATATTGCTGAAAATCCAAAGGATTTCGAAAAATGGTTTGAAGTATTCTACCAAATAGACAAAAACATAGTTACAAATACTTTTATAACAAGACGTCAACAAGAAAGCCTTCGAGATAATTTAAGTCGGTTTTTAGAAAGCTATATGCATAATACAGGCTTAGACTTGATTAGTGGACTTGTGCGTTTACTTATTAATGATTACGGAAATTCAGATGGACGAGACAGGCTCGAAACTTCATTGGAACAAATACAACATTTTGAATCTGCTGACAAGGAGTTTATTGTGGAGCAAATTCTTAAAATAGGTCAAGAATTGAGTAATAATAACAAAAGCTATTTAGCGGAATCGCTCTATAAATTCTTCAATTCACAAGAGTTTCTTCTAAGAATCTCAAAATCATTGGGTGACTCATTTTCAATGGCAACTCTTGTTGACCAAGCTAATAAAAGATTAAAAACAATTAACGAGAAAATATATGGCGGATTTAGAAAAGTTGGATAACGCTATCAAAGAACTCGAAATTCAATCGAATGATTTGAAAGATTTCAATAAAGTGTACTCAGAAATAGGGAAACTAAAAGATGGTATTTCCAATAGCTTGACCATTCTTAAAGATAATAATGATGGTTTTAGTTCGATTTCAAATGAAGTGAAATTGAGATTGGAAGAATCAAAAAAGCAGATTGAAACCCTTGAACATGAATTGGTGAAGAAGATTCAAGAACTTTACCAAGACAACAAAAATTTTCAAAAGGAATTAGACGCTTCCTTGATAACTCGTCTTGACAAACATAAATCCGACATTCAGGTCGAAGTTAGGAATGAAGGCACTCAAATACAAAGAGGATTTGAAACTACTTTGAATACGAATTTCAACTCAATGGAAACAAAATTAAAGGAGCTTTTTAATGCACAATCCAAACAGTTGAGTACATTGAAAATATTAATGTTTGTGGCTATTGGAATAGGAATCGGTTTATCAATTGGACTTTACTTAAAATAGCTAATGCATAAAGCCATACACATTGCCAAGTCGCTCAAAATCCAACAGCACAAGCCAAAACTTGTCAATAAGTATGTCTTTGCCAACCCTACTGAAAAAGAAAGCACGGGCATACAACATTGTATAAAAGCAATAGCGGGTGAAGTGGTAAATTCAAGGTCTGTGCATTTAATAAACTTTTGTAGTGGCGGACAGGTAATCACTTTGAAATCCGCTACTGCTCTTATACTTGACCGTTGTGCGTAAGTTGAGAAAATGAGAAATTTAACAATAATCTTAGTTCTGTTTTTGTTATTTTCGTGTAAAACGGACAAGAAAAATGAATTCTTTGAAATCAAACTATCCGAAAAAACTGTTGTCGGAA